>ENA-ORRW01003199-ORRW01003199.1-human-gut-metagenome-genome-assembly--contig:-NODE-3199-length-12093-cov-8.813673_pt1 | contig 12093 bp, 8 predicted proteins | sample MGYA00242183_ERZ509150 | MGnify/ENA primary metagenome ERZ509150 (study PRJEB26280, sample SAMEA2338639) | human gut metagenome | biome: human gut; feature: human-associated habitat; material: faeces... | reverse complement strand
CCTCTACAGGTTATCAATGATATTCGGTTAAACACAGGGTTTTACTGGTGAGCCGTTTTTTCCATCATAATAGTCGGGTCTTTTTAAAGTTATATATAAAGGTATCCTTTTCAGTAATTCTTCCAAAAATACTATTTTTCTCGAGAATAGCACTCGGTTGGAGTCTTTTTATGTAAATTATTGGATGACAAATACAAATGTAAACATATAAACGAGTAAGGACAAATAAACTATTTGGTTGAGATTTTCCAACAAAAGATAATAAATAATCCCTGCCTCTAAAATTAGTTCGCTTTCAGAGACAGGGAAAATTAGATAACGGATTAAAAATCCTTATGTTCAGAATCAAACAGATGGCATATCCGACTGAACGGAGTACACTTGAATTATTTTATCGCAAATTAATTGAATATCATTATTGTGCTTTTCATTATTTAAATCATATTCCAATCCCATTTCATGTATTACAATATTCTGCAAACAATCTAGAAGTTTTTTCTTATCAAAACAAGATCGAAGAATTATTTGGAATATCATAATAGTTAGCGGAAGCAATGTTCCGGGGGATAAGAAGCAATGCTGTCTATCATAAGATTGTTTCTTTATCACTGGAACATTGCTTGTTTTATTTCTCAAGGGAGATTACCTGTCTTCCCTAAATTAATATATAAGCTTACTCCGTTCATTTGTAAAACTTAAGTTTATAACTTTGAAACAGAATAATAGTAAGATATTGCAAAAAAAGCGGAAAACAATGCAACATTCTCCCCAAATTGAAATAACTTTGCAGCATGAAAAGAAACTTACTCATTCTCATATATTTCCTCCTCCGCCTCCTCTGCCCGTCCACGGCCTCCGCCCAGCCGCAAACGCCGCAAGAAGCTACCCCCGACTCCATCCGCATCAGCCTGCTGACCTGCGCCTCGGGCGGGGAAATCTATTCCCTGTTTGGCCACACCGCCATCCGTTACGAAAACTTCACCCGGGGCATTGACGCCGTCTTCAACTACGGCATGTTCAATTTCAACGCCCCCAACTTCATCTTCCGCTTCGCCCTGGGAGAGACGGACTATCAACTAGGCGTAACCAATTACGAACACTTCGCCTCCGAGTACAACTACCTGGGACGGGACGTCTGGCAACAGACCCTGAACCTCACCCAAGCAGAAAAAGAACACCTCTTCAACCTGCTTCAGGAAAACTACCGGCCCGAAAACCGCATATATCGCTATAACTTCTTCTACGACAACTGCGCCACCCGTCCGCGCGACCAGATAGAGGCCGCCATCGACGGCACCTTGCAGTATGCTGACAATATGACCGATACCGACACGGGAGTCACTTTCCGCGATTTGCTGCATAAATATAGTGAAGGTCATCCGTGGTCACGCTTCGGCATGGACCTATGCATGGGCAGCAAAGCCGACCAACCCATCAACCGACGGTTGATGATGTTCGTCCCCTTCTATGTGCAGGACTTCTTCAACACAGCCCGGATCATAGACAATGAAGGCCAGGCACGTCCCCTCGTATCCTCCGAAGAGAAAATAGTGGTAACCGGACTGACTGATGCCGACCACCGCTCCGGAGGAATCACCCCGATGCAATCGGCCCTGCTGCTGTTTGTGCTGGTGGCAGCCGCTACCATCTACGGCATCCGCCGCGGGAAAACCCTCTGGGGACTCGACCTAATCCTGTTCTTCTGTGCCGGAATAGCCGGGTGCATCCTCGCCTTCCTCGCCCTCTTCTCCCAACACCCCGCAGTAAGCCCCAATTACCTGCTGTTCGTATTCCATCCCCTGCACTTATTTTGCCTCCCGTGGATGATAAATAAGGTGAGAAAACGGCAGAAAAGCTGGTACATGAGGGCGAATTGCGCTGTTTTAACACTTTTTATACTGCTTTGGGCGATAATACCGCAAAGAATTGACTTAGCTGTATTACCTTTGGCACTTTGTTTGCTGGTACGTTCAGCAAGCAATCTTATTTTGACATTGAAAAAGAGATAAATGAAAAAGGGACTGATTACTTCCATACTCGCACTTACTTTCACCGGTCTGCAAGCACAACCGTTGCCTGCCACACCTAAATTAGTGGTTACGCTGACGATTGACCAACTGCGCACCGACTATATGGAAGCATTCTCAACCCTCTACGGAGAGAAAGGTTTCAAAAGACTGATGCGCGAAGGGAAAGTGTTCTACCAGACCGAATTCCCTTTCAACGGAACAGACCGCGCTTCTGCCATCGCTGCCATCTACAGCGGCACGACGCCTTCGATGAACGGCATCATATCCCAGTACTGGATGGATGCAAGCACCCTGCGCCCCGTGAATTGCGTGGACGACGGCGCATTTATGGGCAACTTCACCGACGAAAACTCTTCTCCCTCCCAATTACTGACCTCTACCATTGCCGACGAACTGAAAGTAGCCACCCGCAACAAAGGCCTGGTGTATGCCATCGCCCCCTCGCGCGACGCGGCCGTACTGGCTGCCGGACATACCGGAAACGGTGCTTTCTGGCTGAACGAGAACACAGGCAAATGGTGCAGCACTACATATTACAGCGAGTTCCCGTGGTGGGTAAGCCAGTACAACGAACGGAAATCCCCCGACTTCCGCATCCGCGACATGGTATGGGAACCGGCACACCCCATCAACAAATATACATTCCTGCCCGAATGGCGGGACCAGCCCTTCAAATATAAGTTCGACAGCGAACGACGCAATAAATTCCGCCGACTGCTCACCAGCCCGTTCATCAACGACGAAGTGAACCTGCTGACAGAAGAACTTCTGGAAAAGAGCACCATCGCCAAAGATGAGATACCCGACCTGCTGGCACTGACCTATTACGCCGGAAACTACAACCATAAGAGTACGCAGGAATGTGCCATGGAAATGCAGGACACGTATGTACGCCTCGACCGCAGCATTGCCGCACTGCTCGACCTCATCGACCGCAAAGTAGGTCTGCACAACGTCGTCTTCTGCATCACCTCTACGGGATATGCCGATCCGGAAGCTCCCGATCTCGGCCTGTACCGCATCCCCGGCGGGGAATTCTACCTGAACCGCTGCGCCACCCTGCTGAACATGTATCTCATGGCCACGTATGGCGAAGGACAGTACGTAGAGACTTATCACAACCAGCAAATTTATCTCAACCATAAATTAATAGAGAACAAGCAGCTGAATCTGGCGGAAATTCAAGACAAGTCCGCCGACTTCCTGATACAATTCAGCGGAGTGAACGAGGCGTATTCAGCCCACCGCCTGCTGCTGGGCCCCTGGTCGCCCCAGATAGAACTTGCCCGGAACAGCTTTCATCGCAAACGTTCGGGCGACTTACTGATAGACGTATTGCCCGGCTGGACTATCGTGGAAGAAAATGCCACCGATAACCGCGTGGTACGTCATGCCAATGTTCCTGCTCCGCTCATCTTCCTGGGCGGTGGAGTGAAGCCCGAAACGATCCGGGTTCCCGTCAATATTACCCGCGTAGCCCCCACCCTGTCAAGTGTGATGCGCATCCGCGCTCCGAATGCTTGCACAGAGACTCCACTGAATTTCTGAGGTCTCGGAATTAAATGATAATTTTAGGCGCGGATTACACGGATTACACGGATTTTTTATGAATCAATGTAATAGCGTAGCCTTTAATCCGTGTAATCCGCGCCTAATCTTTGATAACAGGTTTACAAATTATCATTTAACTAGCCTAGACTCACATCAAATAAACAGCGCAAAAATGTGTAATCTGTATAAAAATCAGTAACTTTGCGCACTCAATCAACTTAGTAAATAATAATAAAAATAGATATAAAATGGGATTTAATGAATTTTTAAGCTCGATTTTCGGCAACAAATCCACACGCGACATGAAAGAAATTCAGCCGTGGGTGGACAAGATCAAAGCCGCTTACCCGGAAGTTGCCAAACTCGATAACGACGCCTTACGCGCCAAGACAGAAGAACTGAAAGAATATATCCGCAATTCTGCCGCCGACCAACGCGCCAAGGTGGAAGAACTCAAAGCTGGTATCGAAGAAATCGAACTGGAAAACCGTGAAGAAGTTTTCGCACAGATAGATAAGATAGAAAAGGATATACTGGAAACTTACGAAAAAGCTCTTGAAGAAGTACTGCCGGTAGCTTTCTCTATTGTGAAAGAAACTGCCAAACGCTTATCCGAAAATGAGGAAATCGTAGTAACGGCTACCGAATTCGACCGTCACCTGGCTGCCACGAAAGACTTCGTACGCATTGAAGGCGACAAAGCCATCTGGCAAAACCACTGGCAAGCAGGCGGTACGGAAATTGTCTGGAACATGGTACACTACGATGTACAGTTGTTCGGTGGCGTCGTATTGCATAAAGGTAAGATCGCCGAAATGGCAACAGGTGAAGGTAAGACATTGGTGGCTACCCTCCCCGTATTCCTCAACGCACTGACCGGAAACGGTGTACATGTGGTGACCGTAAACGACTATCTGGCCAAACGTGACTCCGAATGGATGGGCCCGCTCTATATGTTCCACGGCTTAAGTGTGGACTGCATCGACAGACATCAGCCCAACTCCGACGCACGCCGTCAGGCTTATCTGGCAGACATCACCTTCGGTACGAACAACGAATTCGGTTTCGACTACTTGCGTGATAATATGGCCATCAGCCCCAAAGACCTCGTACAACGCCAGCACAACTATGCCATCGTCGATGAGGTGGACTCCGTATTGATTGACGATGCCCGTACTCCGTTGATTATTTCCGGTCCCGTCCCCAAAGGTGAGGACCAGTTGTTCGAGCAATTGCGTCCGCTCGTAGAACGTCTGGTGGAAGCACAGAAGAAACTGGCTACCCAGTATCTTGCCGATGCCAAGCGCCTGATTGCTTCCAGCGACAAGAAAGATCAGGAAGAAGGTTTCCTTGCTTTGTTCCGCAGCCACAAGGCACTGCCCAAGAACAAGGCATTGATTAAATATCTGAGTGAACAAGGTATCAAGGCAGGTATGCTGAAGACCGAAGAGATCTACATGGAGCAGAACAACAAGCGTATGCACGAAGCTACCGACCCGTTGTACTTCGTCATCGAAGAAAAGCTGAACAGTGTAGACCTGACAGATAAAGGTGTGGACCTGATCACCGGTAACTCGGAAGATCCTACCCTCTTCGTATTGCCCGACATCGCCGCACAGCTTTCCGAACTGGAAAACGAAACCAGTCTGACGGACGAGCAACGCCTGGCCAAGAAAGATGAACTGATGACCAACTATGCCATCAAGTCCGAACGTGTACACACCATCAACCAGTTGCTGAAGGCTTACACCATGTTCGAGAAAGATGACGAATACGTTGTGATCGACGGTCAAGTGAAGATTGTGGACGAGCAGACAGGCCGTATCATGGAAGGCCGCCGCTATTCCGACGGTCTGCACCAGGCCATCGAAGCCAAGGAAAACGTAAAAGTGGAAGCCGCCACACAGACATTCGCCACCATTACGTTGCAGAATTACTTCCGTATGTACCACAAACTCTCGGGTATGACCGGTACTGCCGAAACGGAAGCAGGCGAACTCTGGGACATCTACAAACTGGATGTAGTGGTGATCCCCACCAACCGCCCCATCGCCCGTAAAGACATGAACGACCGCGTTTACAAGACGAAACGCGAGAAATATAAAGCAGTCATCGAAGAAATCGAACAGTTGGTACAAGCCGGACGCCCTGTCCTGGTGGGTACCACATCCGTAGAAATCTCCGAAATGCTGAGCAAGATGTTGACCATGCGCAAGATCGAGCACAGCGTATTGAATGCCAAGTTGCACCAGAAGGAAGCAGACATCGTAGCCAAAGCCGGTTTGAAGGGAACAGTGACCATCGCTACCAACATGGCCGGTCGTGGTACGGACATCAAGCTGAGCCCGGAAGTAAAAGCTGCGGGCGGTTTGGCCATCATCGGTACGGAACGTCACGAAAGCCGCCGTGTAGACCGTCAGTTACGTGGTCGTGCCGGACGTCAGGGTGACCCGGGTTCTTCCGTATTCTTTGTTTCTCTGGAAGACGATTTGATGCGTCTGTTCGCATCTGAAAAGATAGCCGGATTGATGGACAAATTAGGGTTCAAGGAAGGTGAAGTGTTGGAACACAGCATGCTGAGCAAATCTGTTGAACGTGCTCAGAAGAAGGTGGAAGAAAACAACTTCGGTATTCGTAAACGTCTGTTGGAATATGACGATGTGATGAACTCGCAACGTAACGTAATCTATACCCGCCGTCGTCATGCTCTGATGGGAGAACGTATCGGTCTGGACGTATTAAATACAATTTATGATACATCCGTTGCAATCGTCGACCAGCATGCCGATGGTGACTACGAAGGTTTCAAGCTGGAACTGTTCAAGACTTTCGCAATGGAATGTCCGTTCACGGAAGAAGAATTCAAGAACGGCAAAGCCGACAAGCTGGCCGATAAACTGTTCGATGAAGCGTTGCAGCTGTTCAAACGCCGCATGGAACGTATGACTCAGGTTGCCAATCCGGTGATCAAACAAGTTTACGAACATCAGGGTGCGATGTATGAAAACATCATGATCCCTATTACGGACGGTAAACGTATGTATAATGTTTCCTGCAACTTGAAAGAAGCTTACGAAACAGAAAGCAAAGCTATCACGAAAGCATTCCAAAAATCGATCGTCCTGCATACTATCGATGAAGCTTGGAAAGAACATTTGCGTGAAATGGACGAACTGCGTCACTCGGTACAAAACGCCAGTTACGAAAATAAAGATCCCCTGTTGATCTACAAGTTAGAGTCTTACAACCTGTTCAAGAACATGGTGGATATGATGAACCGTAAGACTGCTGCTGTCCTGATGCGCGGGCAGATCCCTGTTCGCGAAGAACCGACCGAAGAAGAAAAGCAGGCTATGGCTGCCCGTCAAGCAGCTATGGAAGAGGCTGCCCGTCAGCGTATCGCTATCCAAAGAGCTGAAGCCGAGCGCCACCAGGACATGAGCAAATATCGTACTGAGAAGACCGATATCTCCGGTAACAACAATCCGGAAGAACGTGCCCAGCAACAACCGCGCCAGGAACCAGTTCGCGCCGAAAAACGCGTAGGTCGCAACGACCCCTGTCCTTGCGGAAGCGGTAAGAAATATAAGAATTGCCACGGGCAAGGTTTATAATCCTATCCTGTAAGATCAAAACAAAGGCGGCTCTGAAGGTCGCCTTTGTTTTCTTTATAAATCTAAAAAAACATAAAATCCTTTTGTCTCTTACATTACACTTACTACCTTAGTCGAACTAATTTAAATATTACATTTAATCACCATGAAGAAAATTATCTTATTACTGGCTTTTTGCCTGAGTGTAGGCAATTTATTCGCACAAGATGCGAACGCAGACAAACTGCGTGAAGAAGGAGACGCAGCCATGACTGCAAAAAACTATCCCGAAGTTGTAGCAAAGTACAGCGAATACTTGAAACTTACAAACTATGAAGATGAAAGCCGTATCTTTAACTGTGCATTTGCAGCTTACAATGCCAAAAAGTATGACGATGCCATCAAGTTCTACGACATGGCCATTCAAAAGGGCTATAAAGCGGACGACGCCTATGTAGGCAAAGCGATGTCTTTGCGTAGTCAGGACAAAGCTGCTGATTTTACAGCAACAGTTGAAGCTGGTCTGAAAGCAAATGCCCAAAACGCAAACCTCGAAAAACTTCTGTATGCTTATTGCATGAAGAAAGGACAAGCAGCCCAGAAAGCAGGTAAGACAGAAGAAGCAGAAGAACTGTTCAAAGACGTATTAGTTGTAAGTAACGCCAAATATAAAGGCAATGCTCTGTACAGCCTTGGCGTTATGTTCTACAATGCAGGTGCAAAAATTCTGGCCGATGCCAACCCGATCGCAACATCCGATCCAGACAAATACGCTGCTGAAAAGAAAAAAGCAGATGCTCAAATGGCAAAAGCAAAAGGTTATCTGGAACAGGCAGTCGCTTTGAACGCAGCCGATGCTAATTCCAAAAAGATTCTGGATGCTATCAATGCTGCTGCAAAATAAAATATAACGCAATAATTAAAAAGAGGACTTCGGTCCTCTTTTTTTATTTATACAAAAAGCGAATCATATAAATCCGTACGACAGAGATCCGGCATAATATCAGCCACACTCGGAACAACTATCGACCGGTGTTTATTCAAATGTTAATCCTTTCCAAATCGTCCGGTACATAAACGGTTCCGGAGAATGCTTGTGCAGCTTCACGCATATAAGATTGCTTGCGGGTATCCAAGTTACGGTCTTCGGTGTGATATAAGACCAAATTCTTCACTCCCAATTCCGCAGCCAATCTCCCGGCGTCCAATGCCGTACTGTGGTGCTTCTTATAAGGTTGGAAAACTTCCCGATCCTCATACAAGCAAAAGGCTTCGCATAAAAGCCAGTCCGCATTTTCCACATAAGAGCGGTTTATCACATTATAAGGTTCGTCTCCCAGACAGACAAACGACTGTCCGTCCGGCAGCTGCGTTCGAAATCCGAACTGTTTTTCTTTGGTGGATGCGATATCGAAACATTGCAGGCATAAACCTCCGGCTTCAAAGGTCTCTCCATCCTTCACCTCACGAAACTCGACTGCGCTCCCGATCAATGCGACGATCTTTGCCGGCAGCAATTTCCGGCAGATCCAATCCAGCACTTCCAACACCTTATCATGTCCATACACCCGGAAAGTGCCCGTATATTGTCCGGACAGCATTTTCTGCATAACGATACGGACCATCCAGACAGCCCCCAATATATGGTCGGTATGAGCATGTGTCACAAACATATCATGTATCTCGCTTATCGCGATTCCCGCTTTCTCCAACTGTCCCAATATACCGTTGCCACCTCCGGCGTCGACCAGTAAGATGTTCTTTCCGGTCTTAATCGTGAAACAGGTGTTATAACATTTTGTAACGGTAGCATTACCTGTTCCGAGCATAGTCAGTTCAGTAGTCATATTTTCAATCATAAATGTAGGTTTATCTATATTTTATTACAGTTACTTATTATCATTCCGTCCGGTCAAGCCTGTAAGTCCGATACTACTCGAACAAAATTCTAAACCTCGTCAATCCGTCCGCATACGTCCTAAGAGAAAAAGAACAGTTGTGTTTTTGAAGCACTTCGCGGATAAAGATCAAGCCGATGCCCTGACCACCGCGTTTGGTGGAAAAGAAAGGGCTGAACAACTTGGCCTCCGTTTCCTTATCAATGCCTTTACCAGTGTCGGCAATCTCCAGGCAAACCGGATTACGGGAGGTACGGATATAAATCTCGCCATCGTGGCCGATCGCCTCGGAGGCGTTCTTGATGATGTTGACCAATACCTGTTCGAAGAGTGAATTGTCCAGATTGACAATCGGCGAGACGGAGTCCAGCTCCATCACGATCCGGATATTCCGGTTCAGACAGATCGTTTCCATAAAACGTTTGCAAGAAAAGACAACTGCATTCAGCGGCTGTGTCTTGGTTTGCGGCTCCGGTATGCGGACCACATCTGCAAAATTCGTGATAAAATGGCTCATACTGTAACAACGCTCTATCGAAACGCGCAAAACTTCACAAATATCTTCCGTATCCTGCATCTCGCTGAAGGTCGCTTCAAGCGTATCCAATGTAGAAGTAATGCCGGCAGTCGTGTTATTCACCTCATGGGCAATCATGCGGATCACCTTTTCATACGCTTTCTTTTCGGCCTTGAAGACCTCCTGCGTCAACATTTCCACCAGATAGAACGAATGATGGAAGCCACGGTCCACAAACGATGAATGCGTACATTTATAGATATTGGCATCGTTCAGGCGAACTGTCTGCGAATCATACAAGGGGATCGGCTCCAGCTCTGCCGCCAAAGGTGAATCCAATTCCGACAGACGCTTACCCACAATATCCGGCAAGGAAGAGATCCCCAACATCTTACGAGCCGCCGGATTAACCGAAAGGACTTCCTTATCGAGATTCAACATAATCACTCCCATCGGTGAAGCATTGATCAGCAGATCCAGAAAATGATTCTGTTCCCTTAAATGCAGTCGTTCGTTCTTCAACTGTTCCATCATCTTGTTGAATATATCGACAATACGATCTGCCTCCTTCTGTCCCACACGGCTCAGACGGGAACTGAAATCCTGTTCCTTCAACAGCTCCATACCGTTCCCAATGATATGAAGCGGCTTGATGATACGGCGATAGAACACAGACAAATAGAGAACCGTCAGAAGTACGAGTCCTTCCACCAAGAAGAACAGGGAAACCGATTCCGTATAGAAAGCATGATAGGTAATGATTGCCAATACAGACAACAGCAATGCAGTCAATATCCAAAACAGTCCTTTTATTCTCATCAGCCGGGACGATTTACTTGTCTACAGGTATATCATATTTCTCTAGACGACGATACAGAGCTGCCCGACTGATGCCGAGCGCCGTAGCAACGTGTGAAAGATTACCGGCATGTGTCTTCAGTGCCTGGAGAATCGTTTGCTTTTCCAACTCGTCCAACGTCAGGCCTTCAAGCGAAGAAGCAGCCTCAGCCTTTGCCGACAGCATCGTATGGAAGCACTGGCTCTCGAAGTCAGAGGCTTCCAAAACAGCCTTGCCTGATACCAATATCGTCCGTTCCACCAAATTCTTCAACTCACGGATATTACCAGGATAAGGCAGCTTTTGCAGGAAGGTCAAGGCTTCCGACGAAAAGCGGACGGTAGGCAAGCCGTTTATCTCCGATTGTTTGTCGGCAAAATAGCGTACCAACAGAGGAATATCGTCTTTACGCTCACGAAGCGCAGGTAGGTGGACGGTTATCAAGTTGATGCGATAAAACAAATCTTCCCGAAACATGCGCTCTACCACCATTTCACGCAGGTTACGGTTTGTCGCGCTAACCACACGGATATCGACTTTGCGAGGACGGCTATCGCCCAAAACCTCGAACGTCTGGTCTTGCAGAACACGTAACAACTTCACCTGACAAGACAGTTCGAGATCGCCGATTTCATCGAGAAAGATCGTCCCTTTATTTGCCATCTCGAAACGTCCGGTACGATCGATATAAGCATCGGTAAACGCTCCTTTCTTATGCCCGAACATCTCACTCTCGAAAAGGCTTTGCGAAAGTCCGCCAAGGTTGACCTTTACGAACGGCTCCTTCGCACGTGAACTGTTCGTATGAATCGCCTCGGCAATCAGTTCTTTGCCCGTTCCACTCTCTCCGGTTATCAGGACTGAAGCGTTGGTCGGAGCAATCCGGGAAACCGTCCCCAGCACATCCATCAACGGAGCGCTCTGGCCTATGATCTTGTCAAAATGAAATTTATTATCGGCATCCAGGCGGTTCAATGGCATTTTCTGCTCCTTCTTCTGTTCACTTAGTTCGATCGCCGTACGGATAGATTTCAGCAGTACGAGATTATTCCAAGGTTTAGTCACAAAATCGAAAGCTCCTGCTTGCATTCCCTGTACGGCAAGCGAAATAGATCCCCATGCCGTCATCAGAATAACCGGGACATCGGGCTGGAATACCTTCACCTGCTTCAGTAGTTGTATACCCTCTTCACCGGTTGTAGTCAGTGTAAAGTTCATATCCATCAGGATAAGCTGCAACGTCGTCTGGCGTACGACAACCAACGCCTCTTCCGGCCCCGGAACAGCTTCCGGTTCGAACCCGGCTCGTTTCAACAAGAAAGTTAGCGAAGAACGAACGGCAGCATCATCGTCTATTATCAAGATCATTGATTTATGATTTCAAATTTATGATTTATGATTTGCAAATTTATAGAATTAAATCAATCATCGCCTCACGATCTTCTCAAATTCCGCATCAAGAGTCTGGTCATTAATGAAATCATAAAGAGTGACACTGCGTATATTGTAATAGTAGTTCCAATAGTCGTACAATTCCTGGATATGCTTCTGTTTAGCCTCATCCTTAGATTGTTGCGCATCGTTCAGGTCCAGAATATTGATCTTTCCGATCATGAATGTCTCGATAGAAGTCTTGTAGCGCTTCTCGGCAATCACATCAGCTTCC
>ENA-ORRW01003193-ORRW01003193.1-human-gut-metagenome-genome-assembly--contig:-NODE-3193-length-12123-cov-3.378522_pt1 | contig 12123 bp, 8 predicted proteins | sample MGYA00242183_ERZ509150 | MGnify/ENA primary metagenome ERZ509150 (study PRJEB26280, sample SAMEA2338639) | human gut metagenome | biome: human gut; feature: human-associated habitat; material: faeces... | reverse complement strand
TCTTCCACTAGGTACTGTGCGGCAGCTAAGAGTTCGTCTTTGCAAACACCATCACAGAACCCAGCCTTGGCACCCTTCGGGCCATAAATGGCACTCATGACGAGTTTCTGGTGTTCTTCATCGGGTACTGACAACGGAAGCCCTAAAGCCCTAGCCTTGTTCCCATAAATGCCCGTGGCGATCGTGCCAGAAGTGGCGAGAAGACCAATACGTGGTTCAGGGAAGCGAGCTTTAATGTCTTCCAAGGTTGCCATCTGCATATCCACAAACGGAATGCGAAGGCGTGGCGCAATGGTGGGCAAGAAAGCGTGAGCTGTATTGCAAGGTACGATGATCACATCGCAACCGTCACCTTCAAGGCGTTTGGCAGCATGGTACATCGCAACCGTTGGGTCTTTACCGTCGTGCAATAAGCATGCTGTGCGATCAGGAACCTGCGGATTTTCTTCAATCGCGAGTTTGATATGTTCCTGGTCGTTTGTAGCGGGCGTCGCTTTCACAATCTTGTCAAAGAGGTCAACCGTGGCGGCTGGTCCTAAACCCCCAATCATCCCGATCTTGAATCCCAAGGGATGGCGAGCAGGTGGGCATTCAATCGCTTTCTTTGCAACGGCAACGAGGTCATCAGAAGGATTGACCCCAATCACAGGAAGCGCAACTTCCGTCTGCACGTCTTCCGCATAATTCCCCACAATACCGCTCACGATAAAGAGCGCGTCGAGCTTATGCTTCACGCCTTGGCAGGCGGCATCAAGCGACATCATGGCTTCTTCACGTTGTAGAGCAAGAGGATCTTCAAGATAGGAAACGGGTTCCCAGAAAAATTCAATAGAAACTTCGGCATTGGCGTCTTTGGCGGCGCTACGCAGATCGTCTCCCAATTTACGAGCTGCGCAAGGGGCGAACCCTGCCACAATGCCAAAACGATAGCGAGGAGTACAACAAGTGGTCATAACAAAAATCTCCATTGAACGCTCTAAGGATCAGTGAGGAGCTGCAGTGGTCTTATCCTGGAGAGAAAAGAAGCAGACTGGTCGTTGATCGCAGAGGCGAAATCAAAAAAACAAGTCGTTTTTCTCGAGATGTGTCTCAAACTCAGTGTACTTCAAAGTCCCTTGGAGAGGAACTATAAAAAACAAATCTAGAGAAAAATGAAAGGGACAACAGGAGGAAAAGTTGCCCCTTTCAGGCAGATAAGCGTTGATTAGTAGAGGATGTTAGACAAGCCTAAACCAACAGCCACAGCCACGATCGTCGCTACAAGGCCAGGGATCATGAAGGAGTGGTTTAACACATACTTACCGATGCGAGTCGTACCAGAACCGTCAAAGGCGATAGCGGCCACCAAGGAACCATAGGTCGGAATGAAGAAGTAACCATTCACAGCCGGGAACATGGCGATCAAGGTCTGGCAAGGAATACCGAGTGCAGCACCCAAAGGCATCACGGCACGTGCCGTAGCAGCCTGCGAGTAAAGGAGCACAGAGACGAAGAAGAGCACGAAGGCAAACGTCCAGGGCATAGCCTTAGCGATGTCACCCACGGTAGCAATCAAGTCAGCCTTATGAGCACCCACAAAGGAGTCACCCAACCAAGCAAGACCGAAAATACCGATCATAGCAACCACACCAGCGCGCATCGTCGGCGTAGAAACAATCTTGTCAACTTGCGGACGGCAGGTAACGAGAATGGCAACAGCGTTCACCAACATGAAGATTTCGAGAACGGTGGCCATACCGAGCGGCTTTTCAGCACCAGGAAGAGTACGCAAGGAAGGAATCAACCCAGCAACAACAGCAATACCCACGCAGACCAAGAAGACGATAGCAGAGAGCTTGCCAGTCTTCGGAATTTCGCGTTGAGTGTTGCTACCAGCGGTCTTCACGAGACCAGCTTTCACGCGGGCCTGGAAGTCAGGGTCGTCAGCCAATTCTTTGCCCAAACGCATAGAGATCAAACCAGCAACGATCACACCGCACAACGTGGACGGCACACAGATCATGAGGATATCAGTCAAGCCAAAGTCCGTGAAGTTGTAAGCGGCAAACATACCGAGCAAGGCAGCCGTAGCGGCGGACACAGGAGAGGCGGTAATGGACTGCTGAGAGGCAATCGTTGCAACAGCCATCGGGCGTTCTGGACGAATACCAGCAGACATGGCCACTTCATAGATCACAGGCTGCAGAGGATACACAACGTGGCCGGTCCCAGCCAAGAAGGTAAAGAGCCAGGTGACGAGCGGAGCCAAAATCGTGATTTGTTTCGGATTGGCACGAATGATGCGTTCAGCGACAGAGACCAAGAAGTCAATACCGCCAGCAGCGTCCATCGTAGCAGCCGCGGTCACGACGCCCAAGATGATGAGAAGAACGTCAACTGGTGGCGCGGTTGGTGTAACGCCAAAGAAAACGCTCAAAAGGAAAAGACCAACGCCGCCCCAAATACCGAGGCCGACGCCGTTAAAGCGAGCACCGATAAAAATGCAGGCCAGCATAATTACGAGCTCAATCCAGAACAGAATAGACATAGTTCGAATCCAACGCCCTTTCTTAGAGGGAAAAGTACGTTGCTTCTCAAGTGTGATATTGTTTGATTCCGAGACAACGACGAGTGACCCCGACAGTTCTTCCGAAAAAAACAGCGTCCTTTTTTAGGACAGGAATAATCAAAAAGGAACTACAGGGAATAGCAACAGGGCATTGCTACTATTCCCCTTGCAGTCAATCTACCCAACCACAGGGAAGCTTGCTACGAGGTAATTATTTCAACCTAAGACTAAAGTTTGTAGTCAAAAGTTGAATGTTGTCCTATCAAATTTGATCTGCAGAAATATGAGAAAAATCGATAACCTTGATTTCTATCGGATTATTGTGAGTATGGGTCGCACCGGTAGTGCCAAGCTAACAGGGGATAAACTCGGACTCGAGACAAGCAACGTGTTTCGCTGCTTGCGACAAGTGGAAAAAGAGTTAGGAGCGCCGCTTTTTGATCGTGAAAAGCGCCCAATGCAACTAACAGAGAAAGGACGCACGTTTTGCTCTATTGCCGAGCAAATGCTCACTTTGCAAAACCACTTGCTCGACGTCTTTAACGAAGACGTGGATGAGGACGAGGGGTTGATTCGTATCGCTTCGACGGCGGGTGCACGACACAATTTGATTACGCCTGCGATTGTCCAGTACCAAGCGGAGCACCCGAAGGTGCAGTTTGAGTTGCAGGACATGACGGATGGGCATGATCTCTTTATGAAGACCTTGAGTGGTCTTGATAACGATATTGTGTTTCGCTATTTACCAGACAGTCCGCTTCCAGAAGGCGTGGTGATGCGAGAGATTTTTCCCATTCCGTTTTATGCTTGTGCTTCTCCTTGGTACCTCAAGACTCATGGGGCTCCCAGCTCTCCGATCGACTGCAACCAGCACACGGGTATCTTGTTGCAACTCCTCGGTCGCAAATCAGTTGAGCACCTTGTGAAAGATGGTCGATCAGAGCGACTGATGTGGGGAAGTACGACCCGCTTTAATAGTCAGCTTGATGCTCGAGACGCGTTGGTGTTGGGTGCTGGTGTGATTCCTGATTTAGCACTTCCTTATTTTTATGAAGTGGCTAAAGCAGGACAAGCGGTTCCAGTGATGCAAGGTTGGCATCGTCCTACAGCGATGTCGTGCCTCTTTATCGCTTCTGAAGCGATGAAGAAAAAGCGTGTACAGCTTTTTGTTGATTGGCTTTGTGCACGATATAACGCGATTTAGCCCAGATGAAAAAATGGGTTGATGAGTACATGGCCACGTCACAGCCAGCTGAACAAAAGACCAAATAACGGGGCAGAAAGCCTCTAAAGGACAAAATATGTCGATAGTCGATTTCTTCTCTCACACTGCAGAAGGGCTCTTTTTTGAGTGCAATTCTCGCCGTTCTTGGCGCTTTGAACATTTTGGGCTAAAGGGCGAAGAAGGCTTGATTGAGATGCCAGAGGGGAGCTTGTCGACTTCTCCGATTTCCTATTGGTTTTTGCCAGCGGATCCCAACGATAATGCCCCTGTGCATGGTACTGTGCTCTTTTGTAATGCAGGGACGCATAACATGGGGTTTCATTTACCCCAAGTTTCATGGCTCGTTCCTGCAAGTTATAACGTGGTGATGTTTGACTACCATGGAGCTGGATTAAGTGAAGGACGAACTTCACTTTCTGGCATCTTAGAAGATACTCGAGTGGTCTATGAGACGGTTAGCGAGCGCAAAGATGTGAAGGGGAAGCCCCTTTATCTCTTTGGCCAGGGAATGGGCGCGTTTGCCGCTGCTGTGCTCGCTAGTGAACTGCCAGAAGGGACAGTGCAGGGCGTTGTGCTTGAATCGCTTTATGCTACACACAAAGGTTGGATGCTTCGTCGTTATGGTCCAGGGATTGGACATTTGTGTGCGGCGCTTTTGCTTCAAGGAGTGATTAATCCCGTGGAAGCACTTGCTTGTATTAAGCAACCGCTCGTCGTGATTACACCCTCGAAAGACAGCCGTAATCCAGAAAAGGAAGTGGATGAAGTGGTGCATGCCGCGCCCAAACATCGAGAAATTTGGCGAGTTGAGGGGAAGAAATTCTTGGGAGTCTTTGATTACCCCACAGAGTGGCGAGAGCGTTTTCTCGGCTTCTGCAAAGCATCAGCGTAAAAACATAGCGCCACCGTCCTAGAGGATTGGGTGGCGCTTTTTTCAATGCGCTTTCGATGAAGAATGAAAGAGTCTGGGACCAAACAAGTAGACAAAAATCCCCGCCCAAACAAACGTCATCGGGAAGATTTCATCCCACCCAAACTTTTCACCGTAAACAAAGATTCCCAAGCAGAGCACCAGAATTGGACTCAAATACTGGCAGAACCCTAAGAGGTTGAGTGGCAAGTAGTTGGTGGCGTAGGTGTATGCAATGAGTGGCACCGAGGTGATCACACCAGTGCCCACCAATGCCCAAGCCGTGAATTCAAAGTCACCTAAACGAGCAAAGAAAGCGCTTTCTCCCACGTAATAAAGGAATGTTAGCGCAAAGGGAACTGCAATTAAGGATTCAAAGAAAATCGCCACAGCAGGAATTAAGAGAATCCTCTTTTTGAGTGCGCCATAGGTCGCCCAGGTTGACGAGACCCCAAGAGAAATCCAAGGAATTGTGCCGAAACGCCAGAACATGATCGCGACACCAAGAATCGCGAGCGAAACACTAATCTTTTGAAAGATATTGAGGCGCTCACGATAGAACACCACGCCTAAGAGAATGCTGAGTAGAGGCGTTAAAAAGAGTCCTATCCCAAGTTCTACAATATGTCCATTCATCGGTGCATAGATGTTGAACCACCAATTAAGAAGCGCCATCAAGGAAGCCAAGGCGAGCACACCAAACTTCCAGCATTCTTTCTGGAATTTTCGAGCGGTAGCAACGACCGAATGCCATTGACCGCTTAAAACAATGAAGAGGAAAATCGCGAGCGTTGTCCAGCAATAGCGATGTGCAATAACGACCCACGGATCAACAGTGATGATGGCCTTCCAATACATCGGTTGGAAACCCCAAATGATGTAGGCGGAGAAGGCGCAAAAAATGCCGACAGCGTTTTGATTCTTTTCGAAAGCGTCGAGGGTCATTGGGCTAGAGAGAGTCGAAGTGTCTACAAGAGAAATGGTCACTTACCTGATAGTAGACCTTTTAGACGTGAGTCGCAATAGCCTCTAGAGGGGCGTGGAGGAGGTAGGGTAGAAAAAGCAAAAGGGCAACTCAATCGAGTTACCCTCTTTGCAATAATGGGGTGGGAAATGGGACTCGAACCCACGACAACCGGAATCACAATCCGGGACTCTACCAACTGAGCTATTCCCACCATTATTCTGTTTGGCCTGCCCGACAGGAATCGAACCTGTGACCCTCTGCTTAGAAGGCAGATGCTCTATCCGACTGAGCTACGGGCAGATGCGATAAAGCGAGCTTGACCAAAAAATTCTGGTCGGGGTGAAGAGATTCGAACTCCCGACATTCTGCTCCCAAAGCAGACGCGCTACCAGACTGCGCTACACCCCGTGAGAAATAGAATTCTACACGATTGTGAGAAAAAAGCAAATCTAGCTAGCTAAATTTCCATGATTTTTGAAAAAGAGACAGGTTAAAACGGAGAAAAATCGCCATAATCTGTGTGCTGACTGGTGCAATCCTCAAAAAAGAAAATCATTAGCCAAGGCTAGATAAAGAACGCATGACCAAGTCAATGTCGCGGTTTTCTAACTCTTGAATGATGTGAAGATAGGTCTTCTGAGTCGTTGTCATACTCGAGTGGCCTAGACGTCGTGCCACACTAGCGATGGATACGCCAGTAAAAAGGAGCAACGAGGCGTGAGTGTGACGAAGTCCATGTATCGAAATGACCGAAATATTGCAACGCCGACAATGGCGCTCCAAGATGTCGTTAACGGTGGAGTTGTAGATTGCTTCTCCTGGATTAACGAAGATAGGTTCATCTTCAGGGAGCTTTTTGACGAGTGCAGAGAATTGAATTGCCGTTTGCCAATCAACCTGAATCTTTCGAATCGAGGAACGGTTCTTGGTAGGTTGGAAGCCCCCTTTCCCTTTGTAGTTCCAAGTCTTACTAACTGAAATCAATTGATGTGTGAAGTCAAAGTCTCGGGGAGTGAGAGCAAGGGCTTCAGAAAAGCGCATTCCCGTTTTCGCAACGAGCAAAATGAAATAGTCCCAATTGAGTTCACTTTCCAAACGCCAAGAAGCGAGCAGACTGTGCAACTCAAATTGATTGAGATACTTCGTTTTTTTGAGGGCGGGAGTTTTGCCTTTGATGATGGCTTTGCGAGTGGGATCTCGTGGGATAAGACCATCGTCGACGGCGTCTAAGATGGCTCCTTTGAGCTGGTGGTGGAAGTCCATGGTCGTTTGCCGTTCATGATTTTCAGCGTAGTCGTTGAGAAGTTGTTGGTAGGCAATGCGTGTGAGTTCGCAAGTCTTAAGACCAGGAATCAGCTTCTGTAACCACTTAAGCGTCATCAAATACTTATTCAATGTGACCTCACGGATCGCTCCCTTTTTGTAGACATTGATCCAGTTTTCATAGTAAGTGCAGAAGAGATCCGCGCGGGCGGAGGATATTTGCATAGTCAGTCTCCGAAGTGGAGGATGGCACCAGTACAAATACACTATAAAAACTAAACCTAGATAAATCCATAAAAATTTTATGTGTTTTATTTTGTCTGTAGCACAGGGAATAATGAGGTTTCTGGGATGATAGATAGTAAGAAAGCTTGGACTATCACTGGATTTCAGCGGGAGGAGGGGCAGAAAACTTTCGTTGATGAAGAGTAATTAAAGAATCTATCAAAAAAAAGACCTATGATTTTTTGTTCAGGATAGGAAGTGATTGAAAATTTTGAATTAAATAAATCTAAATAATTAATAGAATCAAAAGTAGAGCCTGAAGAAATTTTAGACCAATAGCCCGTTTCGTAACTATAGGATAGTAACTGAAAAAGGAAAGAATTACCTGCTATGGATGCAACACCTCTCCCAAGAACCGCTGTATAAGCCGTTTTCCCCATAGCACCAGCAGGAGCTCTGACACTCATAATCAGATCTCCTGGATTAGCTAATTTGGTTTTTTCACTTGTCCATATTCGTGGTGAAACCCAGCCATCTTTTAAATCTGCATTCCCCTGTATAAGAATATATTTACTGGGAGTCAGAGAATAGAATCGACCATCAGGAGACTGCCCCATAGTTATAGTAGCAATACTCCCTAACTGTAACTGTTCCCAAGAGTTCGTATTCCTGACTGCTTGTTCGGTACTTCAAAACAGGCTGAAAAAGACTACTTAGAGGAATAAGTTTCTTTTCTTGATCTTTTTTTGTAACTAGCTATAATGACTAGAATTCGTTACGCTTTACTACCGCGAAAGTAGTTCGTCCCACCTTCGTTATTGTGTTGTTCGCGTTCATCAGGTGAACAGAGCTCCAAGCCACATATACACAGAGGGATCAAGCTGAAAGAATTCTCACCCATAGATATGTTGCTATAGACAAGGTAAAAAATGAACAAACAACAATTAGCCAATAAGATTTGGGCTACGGCCAACCAAATGCGCTCAAAGATCGAAGCCTATGAATACAAGGACTTCATTCTTGGTTTTATTTTTTATAAGTTTTTGTCCGAACGAGAAGAAAAATTTTTGTTGGCTAATGGATATACGAGAGAAGACCTAAAGAGCGTTTCTGAGTATGACCCAGATGTTTTGGAATGGGTGCAAGACAATCTTGGCTATTTCATCGGCTACAAAAATCTCTTTTCTACTTGGCTTTCATTGGAAAGAGACTTTGATGTCTCTAATGTCAGAGATGGTTTGTCCGCCTTTAGTCGTTGCGTATCGACCTCCCATCGTGGAGTCTTTGATAATGTTTTTGAAACTTTGCAAACTGGGCTAAGCAAGTTAGGAGACAGTAGTGGTAGCCAAACCAAGGCCATTAATGGTCTGCTTCAGGTGATCAAGGAGATACCAATGGATAAGCCCAGGGACTATGATGTTCTTGGATTTGTCTACGAATACCTCATCAGCATGTTTGCCGCTAATGCGGGAAAAAAAGCAGGAGAATTCTATACTCCTCATGAAGTGTCTTCAGTAATGTCGGAAATCATTGCACATGAACTGCAAGAGCAAGATGAAATACGAATTTATGACCCAACCAGTGGCTCGGGATCGTTATTAATTAACATTGGTAAAGCAATTTCTCGGTACCGCCCTGAAGGCGACAAGATTAAGTATTACGCTCAAGAGTTGAAAGCGAATACCTTTAACCTGACTCGTATGAATTTAATCATGCGAGGTATTAAAGCGCACAATATCGTGACTCGCAATGCCGACACACTGGCAGAAGATTGGCCTGTAGAAAAAACCAAAAATGAACCCTTGCATGTAGATGCTGTTGTTTCGAATCCGCCATATTCTCAAGTTTGGGATCCTAGCGCTGCACAGCTAGATCCTCGTTTTTCTGGCTTTGGAGTTGCGCCGAAAAGTAAGGCTGATTATGCCTTCTTACTTCACGATTTATACCACCTCAAATCAACCGGGACAATGACTATCGTGCTTCCACACGGTGTTTTATTCCGTGGTGGAGAAGAAGGTGCAATTCGACAAAATCTCGTAGATCGAAATCACATTGATGCGATTATTGGTTTGCCTTCCAATATTTTCTTCGGAACAGGGATTCCGACGATTATTCTTGTCTTGAAAAAAGAAAAGAAAACTAGCGATATTCTTTTCATTGATGCATCTAAGGGATTTACCAAAGAGGGAAAGAACAACAAACTGCGCGCTTGTGATATTAAAAAAATCGTAGATACCTTTATTGCACGAAACGATGTCCCCAAGTACGCACGTGTAGTGACGAGAGAGGAAATTCAACAGAATGATTACAACCTGAATATTCCTCGTTATGTGGATTCCTCAGAGACTCCAGAGCAGTGGGATTTGTATGCATCGATGTTTGGCGGAGTTCCTGCCTCAGAAGTAGAGGAATATCAGGAGTTTTGGGATGCACTTCCAGGGTTAAAGGGGGATCTTTTCAAAGATCCTTCAGCCGCATATCTGCAATTTAAATCTGGGGATGTGGACGAGACGCTGCGTGATAGTAAAGTTGTTCAAAAGTTCAAAAACACCTTTGAAGAAGCTCTCAAAGATCTTCCTATCACTATTAACTCTCAAATTCTTGGCAACAAGTCATTTGAGGAGTTGAATATTGTATCTGCCGAAGATGTTATCGTGAAGCATTTTTTTACTGCGCTAGAAAAAATGCCGTTAGTAGACAAATATGTGGCTTACCAAACTTTCAGCGATAGTTGGGAGACGATTTCTGGCGACCTAGAAGTCTTGGCTATGGAAAAGCTTCCAGCTGCAAAAATAGTCGACCCTAACATGGTAGTGAAGAAAAAAGATAACAAAGAAGTTGAAGTACAAGAAGGGTGGAAAGGCCGGATTTTACCATTTGATCTCGTTCAAGAAAAACGCTGCCGAGTAGAACGTGATGAAGTGTTTAGCTTAGAGGAAAAATTAGCCAATATACCGTCGGAACTTTCGTCTATTTTGGAAGAGCTTTCCGAAGATGACCGAGAAATGTGCAATGCGGCCATAAATGAAGAGGGGGATGCATTTGTTGGTAAAGAAGTGACCAAACTTTTGAAATCATTCAAAGAGGATAATTCTCCAGAAGTGGCGAGCGTGATTTCTCAACTGACGAAAGCAGATGATTTACTGAAGCTAGAGAAGACTCTAAAGAAGAAAGTAAAGGATAAGAAGGCAGCATTAGAACTTCAGACCAAGAGCATCATCGAAGGGCTATCCGAAGAAGAGGTATTCGAATTTTTACGCCTGAAATGGGTTCACCCACTCTATGAAAGTTTGATGCAGTTGCCAGAAGCCCTTTTCCGAGATTTTGCTAACAAGTTAAATGCTCTTAAAGAGAAGTATTCGAGCACCTTCTTTGAAGTTGATCAAGAAATTGCCAAAACAGAAACAGAGCTAAGCAAGATGTTGGATGATCTGGTCGGCAACGACTATGACATGAAGGCTTTGGCTGAATTTAAAGCGTTGTTGGGAGGAAAAAATGAGTAAATCTTTGGTCCCTCAAATTCGCTTTAAAGGATTTACTGCCCCTTGGGAACAGCGTTGTTTTTCTGATATAGCGGAAGTACGTCGTGGGTTAACCTACACCCCAGATCATTTAACAAATACAAAAATAAACTCAATAAGAGTATTAAGGTCTTCTAATATTTTTGATGGCAGCTTTATATGCTCGGATAAAGATGACGTTTTTGTCACAAAAAACATTGTTAGAATAAAAACTATAAAAAATGGAGAAATTCTTGTGACCGCAGCTAACGGATCGTCAGCGTTAGTTGGAAAACACTGTATAGTCCAGGGAGTATCTGATGGCTCTGCAGTACATGGTGGATTTATGTTGGCAGTAAAAACCAGCTTTCCAGGCTTTTTACAGGCATCCATGAACTCAGAATGGTATGAAAAATTTATTAAAATATATTCTTCTGGCGGGAATGGGTCTATAGGAAATTTGAGTGGATCAGTTTTGTTAAAACAAGAGATTCCAATCCCTGAAGAACACGAAATCAAACAAATAGGTGTTTTTTTTGAAAAGATAGATAGTTTGATTACTCTTCATCAGCGTAAGTGTGATTTGTTAAAGAATTTAAAGAAATCACTATTAGAAAAATTATTTCCAAAAAATAATAAAAGTACTCCAGAAATTAGATTCAAGGGCTTTACTGACGCTTGGGAACAGTATAAGTTGGGAGATTGTTCTGAATACACCATCGGCGGGGGGACACCAGATACTTCAAACACACAGTTTTGGAAAGGGGTAATTCCCTGGATACAATCTTCTGATTTAACAGAAGGTTCGTGTTTTCAGGTTAGTATAAGAAAATATATTTCCCAAAAAGCCATTGCAGCATCTGCAACTCGTTTGGTTCCAAAAAACTCCTTATCAATCATTACTAGGGTTGGAGTTGGAAAGCTTGCACTTCTTCCTTTTGACTATTGTACAAGTCAAGATTTTTTATCTTTTGTTAGTTTAAAAATAGATAAAAAGTTTTCAGTCTATGCAATTGGATTGATATTAAATGATATCAAAAAATCGTTACAGGGAACCTCTATAAAAGGAATTACAAAAAATGAAATTATATCTTCAAAAATAATTATTCCAAAAGTAAGCGAACAAAATAAAATAGGATCTACTCTTTTCCGAATTGATTCACTAATTACTCTTCATCAACGTAAGTTGGAAAAATTGAAGAATATTAAAAAGTCGTTGCTTGAAAAAATGTTTGTATGAGTGTGGAACAAGGAGAGAATGGATGACTTTTAACAACGAAGCCGATTTCGAAAAAGCCCTAATTCTGGACTTTTGCCAACATGGCTGGAATGCTGAAATTATTGAGTACCCGACTGAAAAAGACTTGCTTAAAAACTGGGCAGATATCCTTTTCAAAAATAATCGTGGTCCAGACCGTTTGGGAGATTACGAGCTCACAGATGGGGAGATGCAGCAGATATTGGAGCAAATAGAGCAACTAAGAA
>ENA-ORRW01003190-ORRW01003190.1-human-gut-metagenome-genome-assembly--contig:-NODE-3190-length-12128-cov-3.355753_pt1 | contig 12128 bp, 7 predicted proteins | sample MGYA00242183_ERZ509150 | MGnify/ENA primary metagenome ERZ509150 (study PRJEB26280, sample SAMEA2338639) | human gut metagenome | biome: human gut; feature: human-associated habitat; material: faeces... | reverse complement strand
AATAACTCATTATGACTTAGGAAGGGGGCTTTTTGCATATGAACAAAGACAAGAAAAATGTTTGTATCGGGTTGTTAGCACATGTGGACGCAGGAAAAACAACGTTGTCAGAAGCCCTTTTGTATCAGGCGGGAGTGTTGAAAAATCCGGGACGTGTGGACAAGGGGGATGCCTACTTAGATACATTTGCGATGGAAAAAGAGAGAGGAATCACGATTTTTTCCAAGCAGGCAGTTTTTTCGTGGGAGGATATGCAGGTGACGTTGTTGGATACGCCGGGGCATATTGATTTTTCAGCGGAGATGGAGAGGACATTACAGATTCTTGATTATGCACTTATCATGGCACCGGGTGCTCCGCTTAAGCAGGCACTTATTGACGCCGGAATTGGAACAGATGTGTACAGTGTGTTAGAGACTTCTGTGTATCAGCCGGTGTATTCAATTATTACTAAGAATGCGAATGAAAGTGACAGAGACAGATTTGTGAGTGTTGTTGAAGACACGCTTTCTGATATTGTTAAGAACGGTCTTAGCAAGAGAATGGTTAAGGCAGGAATCAACTATTACGAATTCAAATACAGAGAAGCTGATTTTGGGCCATATCCGAAGGGACTTATGTATTATCTCACAATGATGGACAGCTGGCTTTATGATGAGAACAAGCCATTTGTTCATGTTGAGGCAGGAGAGACATTTGAAATAATCAAGAAGAATTCAGAGAACGGCTTCTTTGAGAAATTCATTGAAGACAATATTATTAATAATAATCATGAGGTAGTGTTAAGTCTTGTTCCAAAGCATGGACTTGCAGAGGAGAAGGAAGCAAAGGAAGCAGAGCAGCTTGCAAAGTATAAGGCAACACTTTCCAAGGAAGAACTGGAAGAGCTTGTTAAGCAGACAAAGGCATTAAAGGAATATCAGGATACACCTTCAAGCCAGAAGGATCTTGAGAAGATTCCACAGCTTGAGTTAAAGGATATCACAAGAGAGCCGGCTAAGTTATATATTGACCCTAAGAAGATTGGTGGTGTTGATGTAATCCACCACAATATGTTCACTAATGGAATTGCATATATAATGATGTGCTACGACTGTAAGAATGTGCCTGATGAACTGCTTCCATATATCGGACTTTTAAGCTCGGTTCTTGGACTTATGGATACTGAAAAGTACACATATACAGAGCTGACTAATGAAATCAATATTAACTGTGGTGGAATCTCAACTGATGCTGCCATATACACAGATAATAAGGATTTTGACAAATGTACTATCATGTATGAGGTTAAGGGTAAGGTTCTCTATGACAATATCCAGTTCGTCCTTGATATGATGAATGAAATTATATATAAGACAAAGTTCTCAGATTATAAGAGACTTAAAGAGATAATTGCGAAGCTTAAGTCAAGAATGGAAAGCACAATGACAAGTGCAGGACATTCAACAGCAATGCTTGCAGGTATGGCACAGTTCTCAAGAAATGCATATTATTCTAACGAGATGAGAGGATATGGGTTCTATGAGCTTATACAGAAGCTTGACTCACAGTTTGATGAGCTTAAGGAAGATATCGCAGATAAGTTAAGCAAACTTGTCGATTATATATTCCACAAAGAGAATATTATTGTCAGCTTTACTGCTGATGATAAGGGATATGATGCATTTGCACCTGCTTTCGGAAAGTATGCGGAAGAATTGAAAAAATCGGACATGCCAGCATGCGAAAGAAAGTACACACCTGCAAATGTCAAGACAGGATATACTTCAGCTTCACAGGTCCAGTATGTTGCAAGATGTGGTAACTTCAGAGATGGAGGATATGAATACACAGGAGCATTAAGAGTGCTTAAGGTTATATTCTCGTATGATTATCTCTGGATTAATGTTAGAGTAAAAGGCGGCGCATACGGCTGCATGAGCGGTTCTTACAGAAACGGTGACATGTATATGGTTTCTTACAGAGACCCTAACTTAAGAAAGACTAACGATATATATGAAAATGCAGCAGACTATCTTGAACATTTTGATGTAAGCGACAGGGACATGGTCAAGTTCATAATCGGAACAATAGGTGATATGGATACACCTATGAATCCGGCAGCAAAGGGAACAAGATCATTTGGTGCATACATCTGTAACACAGATTATGAATCACTCAAGAAAGAAAGAGGTCAGGTTCTTGACTGTAATGTAGAAAGAATAAGAGAGCTTGCTCCACTTGTAAGATGTGCAATGGATGAGAATTATTTCTGCGTTGTGGGAAGCAGCAAGGAAATCAATAAAGAGAGTGAGCTTTTTGATAAGATACAGCCACTTATCAAGGTACAGGGATAACAGAAAGGAAGAATGTATGAATTTAGATGAGATGCTTGCAGCCAGCGGAATTACCGGGGGCGCTAAGGCAGAGAACACAAGAACTAAGACAGGCTTTGTAACATTTATAGGAAGACCTAATGTTGGTAAGTCAACACTTATGAATCAGATAATCGGACAGAAGATTGCGATTACTTCTAACAAGCCTCAGACTACAAGAAACAGAATACAGACTGTATACACTGATGAGCGTGGACAGATTGTTTTCGTTGATACTCCGGGTATCCACAAGGCTAAGAACAAGCTTGGTGAATACATGGTTGGTGCGGCAGAGAAGACAATCAGTGAGGTTGACCTTATATGCTGGCTTGTTGAGCCTACAACACATCTTGGAGCTGCCGAGGAGCATATCGTTGAGAAGCTTAAAGAATGTAAAACTCCTATAGTTCTTGTTATCAATAAGACTGACACAATCAAGAAAGAGGAGATTCTTCCGGTTATTGACTGCTACAGAAAGGAACTTGATTTTGTTGATATTGTTCCTGTGTGCGCAAGAAACGGCAATAATGTTGACGACCTGCTTGATGTTATATTCTCACATCTTGATTATGGTCCGATGTACTATGATGAAGATACAGTAACAGACCAGCCAATGAAGCAGATTGTTGCAGAGCTTATAAGAGAGAAGGCACTTCATGCATTAAATGATGAGATTCCACATGGAATTGCGGTTGTTATTGACAGCTTTAAGGAAAGAAGAAATGCAAGAGGTCCTATTACAGATATCGACGCTACTATCATATGCGAAAGAGATTCCCATAAAGGAATTATTATCGGCAAGGGTGGTGAAATGCTTAAGAAAATCGGAACTAATGCAAGATACGAGATTGAGAAGCAGCTTGACATGAAGGTTAATCTTAAGCTCTGGGTAAAAGTTAAGAAGGAATGGCGCGACAGTGATATTCTTCTTAAGAACTTCGGATATGACAAGAAGAAGGACAAATAATATACATGACAGGAGGGTGCGATGGCGGAGGTTACTACTGTTACAGGCATGATACTTTCCGCCATGCCTGTCGGGGAATATGACAGAAGACTGGTTATACTGACTAAGGAGTATGGCAAGATAACGGTATTTGCGAAAGGTGCGAGAAAGCCTAACAGCGCATTGATTGGTGTTACGAGAAGCTTTATATTCGGAACATTTGAGGTGTACCGTGGACGCGATTCATATACGATGTATAAGGCATCAGCTAAGGAGTACTTTGAAAATGTGGTAAATGACCTTAATGCCGTGTGCTACGCCTGCTATTTTGCTGAGATTGCAGATTATTATGGCAGGGAGAATCTTGATGCATCAGAAATGATTAATCTGCTTTATATCACTCTAAAGGCATTGGGCAGAGGTGCTGTAAGCCATGAACTTATAAGATTCATATACGAGATAAGAATGATTGCAGTCAACGGTGAATGTCCGGATTTCTTCACATGTCACGAATGCGGAAGAGAAGATAATCTGTATGTATATTCATATTCAAGAAACGGACTATGCTGTAAGAATTGTGCCACAAATGTATATGATGGAATTACACTTTCGGGCTCAACGGTATATACACTCCAGTATATTGTCACAGCACAGCTTAACAGGCTGTATTCATTCACCGTTACCAAAGAAGTCCAGGAAGAATTAAGGCTTGTGGTAAACAGGCTGGAAAGCATTGTATTCGATAAAGAATTTAAGTCGAAGGAAATGCTTAATCTGACCATATAAATATTACATAAACTGGCTATGTTATCATATGCCAGTTTTTTGTATATTAAGGGGTAAAGATTTTATGTAACATTCAGACGAAAGGAGAGACAATATGCCGGATAAAAATGTGTCTCATAATAACCAGAAGAAAATAGCAGCAATTAATGATTATTCTGGTTTTGGAAGATGTTCTATTGCAGTTGAGCTACCTGTTATATCAGCAATGAAGATTCAGTGCTGTCCAATGCCTACATCGATATTTTCTAATCATACAGGTTTTGACAGCTTTTATTTTAAAGATTTCACAGAGAATATGCCGCCTTATATGGCAGAGTGGAAGAAGTTAAACCTTAAATTCGATGGAATTGTAACAGGGTTCTTAGGTTCACATAATCAGATTGCAATTGTTGAAGAATTTTTCAAGAATTTCAAGACCGAAGATAATATTGTTGTTATCGACCCGGTTATGGGTGATTACGGAAATCTGTATCCGACATATACTGATGAGACATGCCAGGAGATGAAGAAGCTTGTAAAATATGCAGATATTCTTACTCCAAACCTCACAGAAGCATGTATTATAACTGACGAGCCATACAGACCGGATTATTCCAATGATGAGCTTAAAAAAATTGCGATGAAGCTTGTTGCAATGGGACCATCTAAGATTGTTATTACAGGAATCCAGCGGGGCCATTATATTGGTAATTACTGTTACGAAAAGAACAGGGAAGACTATCTTATTAAGACTATGAAGGTTGGAACACAGCGTTCCGGAACAGGAGATATATTCGCATCAATAATAGCGGCAGACGCTGTCAATGGTGTGAATTTCCACGAGTCAGTAAGAAAGGCATCTACATTCATAAAGAAATGCATACTCAAGGCTATAGAGATGGATATTCCTCTGACAGACGGTGTGCCGTTTGAGGAACTGCTGACTACGTTGAAGTAAAAAGGAGAAGAATTACAATGGAGATATTATATAAGGTTCATAATAATTTATATGTTAATTTAACTAACAAATGTCCATATTCATGTACTTTCTGTTTAAGACAGACAATGGACAGAATCGGAGAGTCAGGCAGACTCTGGCTTGAGAGAGAACCATCATATGATGAGGTTATTGCTGAATTTGAAAAGTTCAATATGGATGAGTATGAAGAAGTCGTATTCTGCGGATTCGGAGAACCGACAGAAAGATTCGATGTTCTTATCAAGGTTGCTGAGTATGTCAAGAAAACATATGGCAAAAAGACAAGAATCAATACTAACGGAGTTGGAAATCTTGTTAATGGCAGAGACATTGTGCCAGAGATGGAAGGCTTGATTGACACAATATCAATCAGTCTTAACAATCCACACAAAGATGAATACAATGCACTTGTAAGAAGTAAGTTCGGCGAAAAATCATTTGATGAAATGATAAGCTTCGCAAAGGAATGTACCAGGTATATCCCTAATGTTGTTCTTACAACAGTTGACACAACCATATCTCACGAGGAAGAGGCAGAGTGTCAGAAGCTATGTGATGAGATAGGGGCTGCTTACAGGATTCGTCCCTGGGAGGATTAATGGCAGCAGTTTTATAATGTGACGTGTACGTATATAAAAACAATTCTTTGTTAAATACATTAAAAATATTGACCTTGACATTGGTTCATACTATACAATTGCATTATGAATATTAAATAGTTTTTGAAACAAAAATTATTGATATTCATGCAAATATATAATATAGTGATGCCTTTTAATGGCAGAAAGGGAGGTCAATATGCGCAGAATAACTAAAAGACGTCTTAGCAGTCTTTTATGTGCAGTTCTTATGCTTATTACAAGCATAGATGTGGCTGCATTTGCAGCAGGATCAGATGCGTCAAAAAGAAAGATTGACGTATGGGATATGGGTGCAGTACAGGAAGCAGATACTAGTAAATATAATAATAATATCACTGCTTCTGACTGGGATAGTTGTGCCAATGTATCCCAGGCTGGAAAATTTGTTGCTGGAGAGACAACATTTGGTGATCTTACTATCAATCATATAGCTAATGACAGATTGTTCTCAACATCAAGCAAAAACTATGGAACCAATGCTTTAGCAACAACAGCATATGATGATGGATATACAGCGGGTGGTATGTATTACTGTAATGGTACAGGAGGAGAGACAAGAAGAAATGTTACCATTAACAATGTAATAGCAGGAGATAAGATAGTTGTATACATGGCATCAAGCAATGCTGCTACAGGAACACTTGTTTTTAAATATCTTGGTGAAGATAATGAACAGGTAGAAAAAGCCAGCTTTACTAACAAGGGTACTAAATATGAATTTGTGGCTAAGTATAGTGGATCATATAAGGTATATACAGATGCAGCAGCAGGAAAACCTATATATAACAGAATTGTCAGGATACCTGGAGTTGCAGTAAGTGGAACAATAGATGGCGCACAGCTAAGCGGCTATAAGGTTATGTTTAAGGATGAGGCTAATGGTATTACATATGATGCAGATATAAAGGGGAATACATTTACAGCTACACTTGCAGCAGGCTGTAATTATACTGCAGTATTATCAGGAGTAGCAGGATATGGATTTTCGAATGCTACAAAGAATATTTCGACAACAGTAGATGAAGCTCTTACAGGAAAGTCTGGAGTTACATTAAGCATAGAAGAGAAGAAAGTGTATACATACACAGGAAAGGTTACAGGCTTTGCTGCTGACTATGATACATCTAATTTATCAGTCAAACTTGTGGCTGATTCATCTTCATTAGCAGATGATGTGATTCTTAAGCTTGATTCTGAAAAGGCATTTACAGCTACACTTGAACCTGATGTCAAGTATACAGTTGAACTTATCGGAGTTAATGATTATGAAGTTTTAAGCGGAGGCGAGATAATAAGTCAGGTAAGCTATTCCAGAGATATTGAAGTTTCTGCCAGAAGGTTATATAAGGCAGCAGGAAAGTTTGCAGGACTTGATGGTAATACAGCTGTTACAGATGTTAAGTTTACGAATGTAGATGATAAGTATATATATACAGGAAAAGTAACGACAGATGGATATGAAGTTATGTTAAGAAATGGTTCATATTCAATCGAAGCTGTTGCTGATGGATATAGAACAACAACACATATAGTAGTAAGCGATGCTGATGTGACTAAAGATATTTTAATGGTATCTACCAAGGATAAAGAGCAGGTTGAAAGAGTATCTGATATATATGTTGGATATGAAGAAAAAGGAAATATTAATTTTAATACAGTAAAAGAGGCGATATCAGCAATATCGGCAATGACACCAGCTCCGGATGAAAAGAACGGAGTTACTGTACATATTGCTCCTGGTACATACAGAGAACAGGTTGTTATATCAACTCCTTATGTAAGACTTGTTAATGATGAAAAGTCATCAGGTAAAGAGGTACTTCTTACATGGTATTATGGAATTGGATATGAGTATTACAGCATAGATTCAACCGGTTATTATAATGCTGAAAATGCATATGATAAGTATGATAAAGCTGCTGCTTCAAAGTGGGGTTGTTCAGTATTGCTTAAAAATACAGCAACTGGTTTTAGTGCTGATGGAATTACATTTGAAGCTTCTTTTAACCGATATATAACAGATGAAGAAATAGAAGATGGCGTAAGTCCAACTGATACGAAGCTTCCAGAAAGAAATTACTCAACAGATGTTACATCAAAAGCAGCAACTGAAAGAGCAACAGCCATGGCTATAGAAGCTGATAAGGTAGAATTTACAGATTGTGCATTCCTTGGAAGCCAGGATACATTATATACAGGTAATTCTGCAACTAATATGTATTTTAAGAACTGTCGCATAGAAGGTAATACAGATTACATATTTGGTGATGGCAATGCAGTATTTGACGGATGTGAGCTTAGATTCTTTGGTTATAGTACAGGCTCTGTTGGCGGTTATATTACAGCACACAAGCCAACAGCAGCAACTAAGGCAGGGTATGTGTTTAGAAACTGTACAATAACAGGAAACGATGAACTTGAGGTAAATGCGGGATATCTTGGAAGACCTTGGGGACAGGATGCGAGAGTAACATTCCTTAATACTAAGATAAATGGCAGTTACATAAAAGATGAAGGATGGTTTGATATGTCTGGTAACAAACCAGAAAAAGCAAACTATAAAGAATATAATTCTGTTTACACAGATGGAACAGCAGTTGATATGTCTAAGAGAGTTACAGGAGTTGTGACAGATGACAGCGTTGCAAAGAAAGATGTTGTGAATGATTATCTTTCTGGCTGGACACCTTCGGATTATGTTGCTGATGAGAGCACAGTGAAATTTGAAAAAACACCATATCTTGTTGATAATGGAGATATCAATGCACCATATCCAGGACATACTCTTACTGTAGTATACTCACTTGGCAATGCAAATGATGCATCTGATGCATCAGTAATCCGTTGGTATATTGTTGATAATGATGGAAACAGGACTCTTGTAAAAGCAACAAGCGCCAATGTAGACAATACATATAAAATCACAAAAGATGCAATTGGAAAGTATATTGAAGTTGAAGTTGTACCTGAAAACATAAGCGGAATAAAGTCTGAAGCGGTAAGTTATAAGGCAGATGCATATGTAAGGGAAGGATATGAAGATCCAACGGGTTCAACAGATATAGAACTTGGAGATGGAGTAAATGTATTTTTAGCAGGTGATTCAACAGTTAAGGATTATTCAGCATCAGGTATGTATATGAGTGGCAAGGCTCAGGCAGAAGGTTCATGGGGTGAATATTTACAGACATTCTTTGACTCTTCAAAGGTTAAGGTACAGAACTATGCTAATGGAGGAAGAAGCAGCCGTAACTTTATTAATGAAGGATCATTAGATAAGATAAAAGCCAATATTAAAGAAGGCGATTATCTGTTTATACAGTTTGGTCACAATGATTGCGCTAATGGAAAAGGATATCTTGAAGATAGATATGTACCACTTGGAGAACCAGATGCTAACGGAATATATCCGGTAACAGCAGGAACTAAAGTGGCAACACCATCATCGCTTGCTTCAAAGTATGGTGACAGCTTTTATTCGTATGATTGTGGTGGTACTTATAAGTGGTATCTTACACAGTATATCGAGACAGCGAGAGAAGTAGGAGCTATACCGGTTCTTGTAACACCAGTATCAAGACTTTATTATACAAATGATGGAACTATCAAACCACATCATGATTCAACAGATACAACAACAGGAACACTGGTAACAGAAAATAACGCCTATGTTGAGGCAGTTAAACAGCTTGCAAAGGAACAGAATGTGTTGCTTATTGATGGATTTGAGATAACAAAAAATATGTATGAGGAAGCATACAAAGCAGATGAAAAGGCAGCTAATGGCAAATCTGTTAATGGTATGCAGGTTATGTCAGCAGGAGATAGCACACATAGCAATAAGCTTGGCGGTTTTATAACAGCAGAACTTTTTGCACAACAGATTCAGAATATGAATATATCACTCTCAAAGGCTGTCAAAGCACCATCAAGGGTAGCGGGCGTTAATCCAGATGGACAGCAGGTATTTGTTGTTGATAAAAATGGAACACTTACAGCAAAAGCAGCAGATTCAGATGGCAGTTTTACAGTTGATGCAGTTTACTGGACAACAAAAGGTCAGAGTCTTTTAAGTGCTATTAGTGCAAAAAATGAAGAGCTTAATAAGAGTGATAATCCGGCGCCAGGACCAACACCAACGCCAGGACCAACACCAACGCCAGGACCAACACCAACGCCGGATCCGACACCAACGCCAGATCCAACGCCAGCACCGGATACGGGTGATGATAATAAGAAAAGCGATGAAACCATTTCAGGTGATAAGGAACAGGCAGAAGATAGTGTAAAGACAGCTGATGTGTATAATGTAGCAGGTTATAGTATAATGTTGTTTATGGCATTAGCAGGAATTGTATTTGTTATACATGAAGATAAGAAGAAAAAGAACACTATTGATTAATGCATAATATAAGCCGGATGTATAATAACAGAAGTTGTTATATATCTGGCTTTTCTGATATTTTTTGAATTACATATATGTTGGCAGTGCATTAAAAATTATACAATGTGCTATTTAAGTGTGAAAGTATATTGAGCTTGGGAGGATTAAGACATCATTCCTCTTGCTAATCAGCACTAAATGTTATAAAATGATTAAGATTATGTAGCAGCCGATGCAGTTCGATGTAGTCAGGCTGTTGCCTTTAGGAGGATTATATTATTATGGAAAAGACAATGGAGAAAATTGTTTCTTTAGCTAAGGCAAGAGGATTTGTTTACCCAGGTTCTGAAATCTATGGCGGATTAGCTAATACCTGGGATTATGGTAACCTTGGTGTTGAGTTAAAGAACAATGTTAAGAAGGCATGGTGGCAGAAGTTCGTACAGGAAAGCCCATACAATGTAGGAGTTGACTGTGCAATTCTTATGAACCCTCAGACTTGGGTAGCATCAGGTCATCTTGGTGGATTTTCTGATCCATTAATGGACTGCAAGGAATGTCATGAGAGATTCAGAGCAGATAAACTTATAGAAGACTGGGCAGACGAGAATTCATATGATCTCGGCGGTTCAGTTGATGGATGGACACAGGAGCAGATGAAGAATTTCATCGATGAGAAGAATATCTGCTGTCCTTCATGTGGAAAGCACAATTTCACAGATATAAGACAGTTTAACCTTATGTTTAAGACATTCCAGGGTGTAACTGAGGATGCCAAGAACACAGTATATTTAAGACCAGAGACAGCTCAGGGTATCTTTGTTAACTTCAAGAATGTTCAGAGAACATCAAGAAAGAAAGTACCTTTTGGTATTGGACAGATTGGTAAGTCATTCCGTAACGAGATTACACCAGGTAACTTCACATTCAGAACAAGAGAGTTCGAGCAGATGGAATTAGAGTTCTTCTGCAAGCCTGGAACAGATCTTGAGTGGTTCACATACTGGAGACAGTACTGCATCGACTGGCTTAAGGCATTAGGAATGAAGGAAGATGAGATGAGAGCAAGAGATCATTCACCAGAAGAACTCTGTTTCTACTCTAAGGGAACAACAGATATCGAATTCCTCTTCCCATTCGGATGGGGCGAGCTCTGGGGTATTGCAGACAGAACAGATTATGACCTTACTCAGCATCAGACAGTATCTGGTGAAGATATGTCATACTTTGATGATGAAGCTAAGGAGAAGTATATACCATATGTTATTGAGCCTTCACTTGGTGCGGATCGTGTAACATTAGCATTCCTTTGCTCAGCTTATGATGAGGAAGAGCTTGAAGGCGGAGATGTAAGAACGGTTCTTCATTTCCATCCTGCATTAGCACCAGTTAAGATAGGTATTCTTCCACTTTCTAAGAAGTTAAATGAAGGTGCAGAAAAGGTGTATGCAGAACTTTCTAAGTATTACAATTGTGAGTTTGATGACAGAGGTAATATTGGAAAGAGATACAGAAGACAGGATGAGATTGGTACTCCATTCTGTATCACATATGATTTCGATTCAGAAGAAGATGGTGCTGTAACTGTAAGAGACAGAGATACAATGCAACAGGAAAGAATAAAGATAGCAGATCTTAAGGCGTATTTTGAAGATAAGTTCAGATTTTAATTAATAAAAGAACGGAATTTAAATCGATAATTAAAAGGAAAGAATTATGCTGTGTACTAAATGTGGTCAGGAATATGAGGGCAGTCAGTGCCCAAGATGTGATGGACCTGTTATATTAGTTAACAACAGTGATTATCTTGCCAGAAGAAAAGCATATGAGGAGAAGCAGGCTTTGAAAGAGAGGTCTGCTTCTTCTGATAAAAAAGAGGAATCACAGAGTGACTATGGACAGGCATTAGCAAAACGCGTGCAGGCGATAAAGAATCAGAGCAGAAACAAGACAGAAAGTAAGAAGCAGAGTCAGAACAGAAGCAAAGCGGACAGCAGAAAGCAGGGACAAAGTAGCGGAAAAACAGGTGGCAACAGGAATGGTAATCAGGAAAAGCCAC
>ENA-ORRW01003184-ORRW01003184.1-human-gut-metagenome-genome-assembly--contig:-NODE-3184-length-12146-cov-2.291043_pt1 | contig 12146 bp, 8 predicted proteins | sample MGYA00242183_ERZ509150 | MGnify/ENA primary metagenome ERZ509150 (study PRJEB26280, sample SAMEA2338639) | human gut metagenome | biome: human gut; feature: human-associated habitat; material: faeces... | reverse complement strand
GCAACAAAAGCCCCTATGACTATTCCCTTTATTGCACCTTTGATATGATGCCATGGACTTCTGTATTCTTTAATCATATCCTCAGTACCTGGAATCATTAGTTTTTGACTATGACAAAATATAATTAAGTCAAATACAATTAAATCATATATATTCACTGTCAAAAACAATATAAAAACATGTCTATATACAGAAATAAAAGTCTTATTTCCAGAAAGATATGCTACTATAAATAAAAGGATAGATATGAGAATTGCACCTATAAATTTACGTATCTAATTTTTATGCTCTACTTGACTCATAAAATCTTTATATTCAGGTAATTTATAGACTCTTTTTTTATTGCAGTCGGATAAGAAGCAAATTGGGATAACGGATTATGATATTGTGCTGGTAATATTATAATTGTAAATATTATGCAGGCAACTATGCATTCCATGATTAATAACATATTAATTCTCCTTCATATTTCTGTTTCATTTATATATGTGCTTATGCTCTAGTATAATCTTTTAACGTTTGAAATACAATCCAGTCAACAAAAAAAGTTTTAAAATCCTCAACGATGGGAACTTTAAAACAATTTAGAAACTGGTGCCGACAACAGGACTTGAACCTGCAACCTGACCATTACGAGTGGCCTGCTCTACCAGTTAGAGCTATGTCGGCATATACATATTATATGATAAAAAGGAATAGATTACCACTATTCCTTAGGTGAAAGTTTTTTTAATACTCCATTATTCTTAAGTCTTGGTGCAATTGCAAGATAAACAAGTGATGAAACAATAACTGCTATAATAGCATTCGTCCCTGTTGTTATTGCATTCCATGATGCCAATGCTTTCGCTGCTTTATCAGGAGCTCCTAATATAACTGTTGTATAGAAATAAGAAAAAATAGGTTCACCAATAACATTAAATAACATACCAGAAAAAGCAGAAATGAAGACAGCTCTTCTTAACTCCTTTCCTTCTTTATTTTGAATATGCATAACCTTATGCGCTACCAATCCAGTGATTATCCCAATCCCTAATTTTAAAATAATCGTTTTTGGTGCTACAATAACATATGTTGGGTCAAGTAAATCGCCAATTCCCATACCAATTGCACCAGCCGCTCCTCCTGGCAATCCACCAAGTAATAAAGCAGCTAAAACACAAAATGTATTACCCAAATGAAATGAAGTCATCCCCGCAGGTGTTGGAATTTGCATAAATGTAAATGCAATATATGACAATGCTGCCATTAAACCAATAATTAATATTTTTAATACTTTATGATTCATTTTGAATCCCCCCCTCTTCTTGAAATTGAGTATACTCCTTTATTGGTTATATGAAAATATTCAGTTTTGTATTTTTTTATATAACCAGATTATGTTATAATCAATTGGAGGTGATATTATGCTAACTTACCATTTTAATCATGAATTAGGTATTCCAATGTATGAATATCTCTACCAATGTATTAAAAATGATATCATTCAACAAAAATTACAGGCAAATGAAAAATTGCCATCTAAACGAGTATTTGCAAAACATCTACAAGTTAGTCTCATTACAATTGAAAATGCTTATAATCAATTGCTTATAGAAGGTTATATTTATTCAATAGAAAAAAAAGGATACTTTGTGAATTCAATAGAATATCCTGAAATTCCAACCCAAACAGTTCCAACTATCTTGGAAAAACCACAAATTCAGTATTTTATTGATTTGAGAACGAATTCTATATCCCTCTCTAATTTTCCATTTTCAGTCTGGTCAAAATTAACAAGACAAGTTTTAAATTCACAGAACTCTGAACTCTTAATACGTGCACATCAGCAAGGTTGCCTTGAACTTAGAGAAGCCATCTGTGAACATCTTCATGCATTTTCAGGTATGAATGTTTCGCCATCGCAAATTGTCATTGGAGCAGGTACAGAATATTTATATAATATTGTCATTCAATTGCTAGGACGAGACCAACATTATGCTTTAGAAAATCCAGGCCATCGAAGTATTGCTAAGGTTTATCAATTAAATAATGTTCACTATCAGTATATTTCTTTAGATCATGATGGTTTAAATATTGATGAACTCAAAAAAAGCCAAGCTCAAATTGTTCACATATCTCCTGCTCATCATTATCCTACAGGCATTTCAATGCCTATTCAAAGACGTTTAGAAATCTTGAAATGGGCAACTCAACAACATACTTATATTATTGAAGATGATTATGATAGTGAATTTCGATTACGTGGAAAACCCTTATCAACACTTTATCAAATTGATCAAAATGAACGAGTCATTTATTTAAATACATTTTCTAAAACGCTTGCTCCATCATTTCGTATGAGTTATATGGTATTACCACCACATTTAGTACAACTCTATCATAATAAATTTGCATTTTCAGCGTGTAGTGTCTCAAGTTTTGAACAAATAATTTTAGCTGAATTTATGAAGCAAGGTTATTTTGAGAAACATATTAATCGTATGCGCAATTCTTATAAAATGATAAGAGACGAGCTCTTAACTCAACTCCAACAAAGTGTCATTCATCAAGACATTAATATTACTGAAGAAAATGCTGGTCTTCATTTTCTTTTACACTATCATTCTTCTTTATCAGATGTAGCAATTATTGAAAAAGCACATAATATTGGTTTAAATATTGCAACCCTTTCCCAATTTTATGAACAACCTTTTGAATCTCAAACATTAGTTGTTAATTATTCTGGTCTCTCTCTAAATGATATTCAATTAGCAGTCAATTTGCTTATACAACTTCTATCTCGTCAATGAAATACAAAATAACCAGATAAACTTAACTATCTGGTTATATTTTCACTCTTTTTTTCATATTATAAAGATTTTCATCTGCTTGACGATATAATCTTTTAAATGAGTTATTGATATCATCTGAGCAGGCAATTCCAATTGAACATGATAATGTATGCTTTTCTTGATTCACCACATACGTGAGATGAATAGAATCATTAATACGTTTAGCCATATTAATAATTTCTTGACGATCTTTGAAATCATCAATAACAACAATAAATTCATCTCCACCCATTCTTCCAACAACACCTCTATTATTGACAACTTGTAATAAGACATCAGCAATATTTCGTAAAGTATCATCACCATAAGTATGTCCAAATGTATCATTGATAAGTTTGAATTCATTAACATCAATCATCATTACAGCAATTGGTTTCTGCTTAATAATAGATTCAACATATTTTTGAATTGCATTTCTAGTATAAACACCTGTCAGGTCATCATGTTTAACATTGAATTCAAGTGATAATTCATAACGTTTTCTTTCATCAATATCTCGTGTTGTTATAAAAGCACATATATCAGTAGAATCTATTGGTGTGTATAAATTAATATCGATTTCATACCAACGTTTCTCCTCAGTTCCTAATTCATATTCTCTTGATAAAAGAGTTTTTCCTTCTTTAAAAAGATGCATCAACTGTTTTCTAGAAAATTCATGTAAGAATTTTTGATGATCATTTGGAGAAACAACCTTTTCTGTAATATATTCCAGAAAGTGGGTATATGTAAATTCATTAACATCCTCTAATAGGTTTCTATGATCATTATAGACAATGCTATTTTCACTCAGATTAATATCATAATACAATCTAGACCCATACATGATTGCTTCATAATATTGTTCTTGTTGTATGCGGATTTTATTTGCATAAACTTCATTAACATCTTCACCAAATCCAATCGCATGGTCTGGTTGCCCATATTCATCAAAAAGAACATGATAAGTAATATGCATCCATTTATAAACACCATCTTTATGCAATGCTTTAAATAAATAATCACAATCTTCACCTTGAGATATTTTTCTATAAAAATCTAGATATCCTTGATGATAATCAGGATGAATATAATTATTTTCAACAAAATATTCAGGAACATTTTCAATTAGTTCAGGTGTCCCTGTATCCTCTTGAACTGCTTTAGAACGATATAATTGCTTTGTCTTTATATTATAATCCCATAAGCGTCTATGTGTCTGTTCAAATGCTAACTTATACTTCATCTCTGATAATCTTGTTTCCTGTTGATGATGAATTTGAGCAGAACGATCATCAATAATAACCAAAACAACATGTTTACCTTCTAAGGATTGCTCAAGATGCTTTGTCCTCATTTCCAGACTCAATATATGTCCATCTCTATGAGTTCCTCTATATAGACAAGTACGAATTTCCTTTGTATGGATAGAATCTAACAAAGCATCAATGACTTTTTGTCTATCTTCTGCAACAAGCAATTCCATGACATCCAAATCAGGAATATGTAAGTCATCGTCATATCCATATAACTGATAAAACGCCTTATTTGCATAAATAAGAGTTTGCATATCTGGAGTGACCTCTAACATCAGAATGGAACTATACATATTCTCTACAACCGCATTATATAATGCGTTTTTTTCTTGCAATTGAATTGAAAAGAAATAGGAGTCCATATAACTATTTATATATTTACCAATTTCTATAAGCACATTTCTTTCACTTTCGGTTAAGTTTCTTTTCTCATGACAAACCAAAACAGTCTCACCAACATATTCTCCCTGTCTTAAAATAGGAAGACAAACAATTGTATAAGAGCCATTCAAAAAATATTCTTTGAGTGCAGAACATTCTTGATTTTGTTCAATTTCATCTTTTTGTAAAATAATAATACCACCATTTTGTTGATAACAACTCATTAACTGCTGCTGTTGTTGAGTAGTCAATGGGTGATAGGTTGGTGTCTCTAATTGATAATCATGCTGGTAATGCATATATAAATGTGTTGGTTGTTCATAGCGTATTGTTGAATAAATCCTATCAAAGAACATTTCTTGTCCGATATGTTGCCAAACTTCATTAATACTTATTTGTGGCTTGTCATGTGTATCCATATGCGATAAAGCAAACAAAGAAACTTCATTTAACTTATATTCTGATATATTACGCATAACCCCTACTGCAATAATGGGTTGGTTATAATCATTATAAATAGTATGGGTAATAACACTATACCATTGATAACTTTCATCTGAAAAATATGGTTTTGCTCGAATACTTTCTTTTGTATCACTGTGACCTGAAAGTATATACATGACTTTCTCAACATCATCAGGATGAATATGGTATCCATCTTGTATACGCTGTAGATAATTAGGAACTTCTATCTTGCTTAGTTCACCGGTTTGTGGTGAAAGCCGTGAATCATAGTATCTCATGCTTCCTGTAATAAAATCAAATTCAAAAATTTGGGCATCTAACCTTAAAATTGCACTTCTATACCACTCTATATCATCAACTTTGTGAATATTATTTAAGACATCATCAATATTAATTAATCTTTCAATTTCATCTTTTGTATCACCTTTAGCTATAGATTGATCTTCATAAATCTCAAACATCATTTGTCGTGTGACAGGACGACTGTAATAATATCCTTGTGCTCTTAAACATCCTATTGAACGCAGGAAATCTATTTGTTCTTTTGTTTCAACACCTTCAGCAATAACGGATAAACTTAATTTTCTAGACATAATTAAAACAGATTCCAGTATTTTTTCACTTTTCCCTGATGTTTGAAGGTCTTGTAAAAAATTTAAATCTATTTTAAGAACATCTACAGGGACTTCTTTTAACATATTAAAAGAAGAGTATCCACTTCCAAAATCATCCATCAGAATGCTAAATCCTTGCTTTCTTAACTTATCTACAACTTCAATCAACTGTTCTGGATTATTTGTATAAGCTGTCTCAGTAATTTCAAGTCTTAAAAGTTCAATAGGGACATTATACTTATCTAATAAATAGAGAAGTTTTTCCTTAATGTTCAAATACAATTCAATTCTTGATACATTAACAGAAATCGGCATAACATAATAACCTTTATCTAATAATCGACGTAAATCCTGACAGACCTGTTCCCATATACAAAAATCTACTTGAGATATAAATCCGTTAGATTCAAATAAAGGTATAAATTGATTAGGTGGTATAATACCTTTTTGTGGATGAATCCATCTGACTAATGCTTCAAAGCCAATAATACTACCTGTTTCTATATTATACTTAGGTTGATAATAAGGCACAAACTCATGGTTGACCAAAGCATTCTCCATTTCATTAATAATCGTCTGTTCATCCATAATGTTTTGTCTTAAAACATCCTGATATATTTTATATGTTGTTTCATAATTTCCCTTGATGCTTTTTGAGGTCATAAGTGCACGATCACACATAACACTAGCGGATAAATGACAATCTGTAATTGGATATATTCCAAAGCTCAAAACAATTTTAACGTTAACTGACACTGATTCTAATTGCCTTGAAACAGCGGTTGTAAGTTCTTCATATGACATTGAACCTCTTTCCATCAAAATAACAAAAACATCATTATGCAAACGCCCTATAATCCAGTGATATTGCATACATATATCAGAATACACTTTTGCTATATACTGTAATAGGCGATCTCCTCCAGCCGTCCCATATAAATCATTAATTAACTTAAAGCGATCGATATCAAAGCATATCAAATCATATTTTTTATCAGGATTTTCCTGTAAAATATATTCAACCTCACTTAAAAAGTATTCTTTATTATAAACATTTGTTAGAATATCTTTTTCAAAATAATCACGATAAATATTATGAGCATAAATGTGATAAACGCTTTTGACTCTGTTCACTATTTTCTCTATTTGATAAGGTTTTTTGATATAATCAGTTCCACCTAATTGAAAGCATTTAGATTCTAAGTTTGCATCTGCCTTGCCTAATACAAAAACAGGTAAAGTTGCTAAACGAGGGTATTTTTTTACATAATGGGCAATCTCAAAAGTTTCATCAAAATCGTCTATATCCACAATCATAAAAGATAATGATAATGTTGTTTTTAATATCTCTTTAGCTTTCTTAATCTGGTCACAATAAAGAACTAAGAAATCATCTGTTAAAGCATCACCTAACTCTTTTAATAATTCCTTGTTTTTTCCTGCTATCAATAGATGACTCTTCCCCATTCAGCTTTTCCCTCCTTCATTATACGAGTATCATCATTATAGCATAAATACAGATAATAATTCTCTGTGATAAGCATTTTTTCAAACTTTTTACCATTATTTTCCTATTATATAAAAAAATGGTTCTTAAACTTTGTAAGAACCATGTCAAAAAACGATGAATATTATCTATATTTGACTATTATACAATAGTCAAATATGTCGCATCTTTTATAGGATTATCTGTTGCTTTTCTTATCAATCTATGGATGTATCTCAAGAACTCCTGATAACACTCTATCATAATCTTACCATCACTTAAATAAGTAATACCTTCTATGTATAACTTTAAATCTGAATCCAAATATGTTTCTCGAGTATAATCTTGATCATTATAATAGATATACTCTAAGACATAATCTTTAAACATTTGTAATATTTGATGAGCATCTTTATTTTTTAGTTTTTCTATTTCCTCTCTTATTTCTTTTCCACATTCCAAATCATAAGACTGTTCATACAAAAAATCATATAAATAACTCTCTATAACCTTATCTTTTAATGCCAGTCCAACAACTTGACTATTTTCAGCAATATTATATAAATCTAAATTAAACTGACCTGCTAGTTTATCAAGAATTTCATCTGTTGAGAATATTCTTTCCCGATATCCACCTCTTCTTTTTTCAACAATGATTTTTGTTGCAATTCCAACATAAATATAGCATCCCATATAAATACCTCCTTTATAAACAAAAAAGTAAGAATTGGCCCCCTAATCCTTACCTCACTAACATTTTATAGACACTGGTTTATTCCAGTCATGCCAATTTTTACACCTTGTAACGTCCATATCATGCTCAAAGTCATCATCTGGTTTTATTATAACAAACAGTATGTATATTTGCAATAAGAAACAGATAACTTATAATGAAAAATGTATCTATATATTTTCTCTTGTCAACCAGCCATATAAAATAAGATAAGATGGTTATTTCAAAGAGATATGGGAGTTTCTTGAAAACATATTAGAAAGTTAGTATACTAAAATTAACGAGATAAAGGAGAATACTATTTATGAAATTAATTATTGAAGAAAATGAACAAAAAATGAGTGAAAGTGCTATGTTTATTTTACTCGGTGCCATGATGCAAGATAAACGAGTGAATATCTTTTTAACATCTGGACGCTCACCAAAAATATTATATGAAATGATGATTCCTCATGTTAAAGATCAAGAAAAGTTTAAAGATATACAGTATTATCTCTTTGATGAAAATCCATATATAGATGAAGAACATGGTCCAAATTGGAATGAAATGCAGGATTTGTTTTTTAAAGAAGCACACATTCCTAATGAACGTATTCATATTATGAACCAAGATAATTGGCAAGATTTTGATAATGATATTCGTCATGCTGGAGGGATAGATGTTATGATTATAGGATTAGGTTATGATGGCCACTTCTGTGGGAATTGTCCTCGTTGTACACCTTTTGACAGTTATACATATTGCATTGATTTCAAAGAAAAACAAGCTGTTAATCCGTCATATAAAGACCGTCCTCGTCAGCCATTTACCCTAACAATGGGACCAAAAAGTTTAATGCGTGTTCACCACTTGATTATGATTGTTAATGGAAAAGAAAAAGCAGAGATTTTTAAAAGATTCTTAGATGAACCTATTCATCAAGATCTTCCTGCTACTATCTTAAAATTACATCCAAACTTTACAGTAATTTGTGATCAAGAAGCAGCGAGCCTCATTAATCCAGAAAACTATAAAAGAATATAATATATTAACCACTTATATTGAGTTTATAGGTGGTTTTTTTATCTTCAAAAAAGAAGGCTATGAAAGCCTTCAGATTTAAGCATTTTTAATAACAAAATGAATAAGTTGTGTTGCTGAATCACGTTGTAATGGATAAACTCTACCATGATAAATATAAAAGATGAGCATTGACCAATAAACCTCATATCCACCCTGATCAAATTCTTCCTCTGTAGGGAAATAACCTAGACAACCATTTGTATAACCATTAAAGTAAAAATATTCGTTATGAAGTTTTTGCATACATTCTAAAGCGAACTCGCACATCACTTCATTAGCAACTCCGCTTAAACATCCTTCATTTAGATAGAAATATTGAACTTCTATCATTTCAGATTGGTAATGAATATGAGCATTATTAAGCCTTTGCACTTCTTCTAGCCAATATCGACCATCAATACCAGCATATTGTTGAGCCTCTTGTGCAACACTTTGAGCCTCCTTCAATGAGGGTACATCAGAATGCAGAAGTATACTACGCGTATACATCCCAATTTGCTGTATCGGCTGCACTGATATTTGAGCAATCATTGGCTTAACACAAGTTAATATCTCATTAGCCATATCTTGCAATGCAGTTTCAGAACGAATAAATCTATCATCACAAGCATCAGGTGGATTGAGTTGTGAACAGAAATATCGTGGTGCAACATTCCCAGCAGCACCCTGTATCAACACAACTGGACATTTATACTTTTGACTTAATGTTTCTCTTACTGCTCCAAAATAGTCTGATGATATAAAATAATTATCTGCTTTCAATACATTGGCATGTGCTGTCACTCTTAATAAAATAAGTTTATTATGGTGTTTCTCTGTATCTTGTACTTTGAATATACCAATACGTCGATCCAAAAAATTTGAATCCTTACGTCTATTCAAACCAATATCACTATAAGCGTTAGCCCACCCACCATAGACAGGAGTCCATTCAGTCTGTGCCTGATGGATAGCTTGACAAATTTGATAATGAACATCCAACGACCACTCTTCTTCAAGACTATCATTAGGTCCTCCATGTGTATGTGAAAAACAAAGCATAATTTTTTCTTCTGCAAAACCAAATCGATGACTTATTTTCTTTCTTAAAACACTGATATTATGCTTAGAAAATCCAATATGGTCTATTGTTATAAGGCAACATACATCTTCCTGATAATTCCAAAGCATAACCTGTGCATAAAGATGACTCTGAATTCCTTTTGAAGTTTCATCTAATCGACCAAATCCAACCATTTCAACTGGATGGTTTGGTGTGATATCAACTTCTGCATAACCTAATAAAACTGTTTCTATCTGTTTATTTATTTTCATATTACTTGTCTCCTTATTGTTTCATTTTCCTGGATGCAAAGTTAATATGATAGATTTCTACTCCATGCATTCTATTCCTTATTAACTCTGCATGGAGTCAATACAATAGCAAGTCTCATAACATCATCTCCTTATATCATTTCAGTTATTTATATTTTAAAACAAATCATTCCATTTTACAAATCACAATTATACAAAAAGAAGAGTGCCCTCTTCTTTACAAACATTCACCATGACTTTGAATAACTTTTTGATACCAATAGAATGAATCTTTTCTAATTCTTTTTAAACTTCCTTTTCCCTCATCATCCATATCAACATACACCATACCATATCTCTTTTTCATTTCACCTGTTCCAGCTGAAACCAGATCAATACAGCCCCAAGGCGTATAACCCATGAGATCAACGCCATCTTCTTCAACCGCCTTTTTCATTTCTCTTATATGATCACGCATATAATGAATGCGATATTCATCATGAATACATCCATCTTCATCTATTGTATCTTGAGCTCCAAGCCCATTTTCAACAATAAACAATGGTTTTTGATAGCGATCCCATAATATATTTAATGAAATACGAAGTCCAATGGGATCAATAGGCCATTTCCATTCACTCTCTTTAAGATAAGGATTCTGTGCCATATTGACACCATTTCCTAGTGACATTCCAGCATCTTCTCTCGTTGTCACAACACCAGAATTATAATAACTAAATCCAATATAATCAACACAGCCATCTTTTAAAATCTGATCATCTTGTGACTCCTTAATAATCTCAATATTTTCTTTTTCCCATTGTTTAAGAATATATGATGGATAATAGCCTCGACATTGGACATCTGAAAAGAAATATTTCAAGCGACGTGAAACATTTAATTCCAAAGCGATATCAGCGGGATTACAAGTTTCAGGATATGTTAATATATTCGCTAACATCATGCCAATTTGGTTATCAGAATCAATTTGATGACCTAATTGAACAGCTTTTGCACTGGCAATAAAAAGATGATGAAGAGCCTGATAATATTTTTGTGTATTCATTTCATGGATTCCTAATGTTGCATATCCACGGAGTAAATTGATTTCATTAAATGTCATCCAATATTTAACCTTGCCTTTATAACGTTCAAAAACTGTTTGACAATATCTCAAAAAACAATCAACTGTATTTCTAGATAACCATCCATCTTGATGTTGTGCCAAATATACAGGCATATCAAAATGATTAAGAGTCACAACTGGTTGTATTCCATACTTTAAACATTCATTAAAGACATCATCATAGAATTTTAATCCCTCTTCATTTGGTATGAATTCATTCCCATTAGGAAAAATTCTTGTCCAAGATATTGACATTCTATAACATTTGAATCCCATTTCTGCCATGAGTGCGATGTCTTGTTGATAATGGTGATAAAAATCAACTGCCTTATGACTAGGATAATACATATTCGGATCCAATGCTGCCTGATACTGATGAGAAATCAATTCACTTTCATGCAAATAAATAATCTCATTATTTTCATTAAGAAAACTATGTTTTCTCTTACACGTTAAAGAGCCATTTGTTTTTGTATCAGAAGTGGCCAATCCTCTACCACCTTCTTGATAACCACCTTCAAATTGATTGGCAGCAGTTGCACCACCCCATAAAAAATCTTTTTTTAACATATTTCTACCTCTTTTCTAAAATTTATTTTCTTTTTCTTTACAATTACATTGTAATACATCTATTGTCCTATAATACGTACTTTTTCAAAGAATTTAAAAGGACTAGCAAATATATTAGAAATATGTTATAATACTAAGAATTGAGTTTTGATACGTTTAGAAAGGAAATAAATATGAATAATAAAACACTTGAACAGCCTCAAAGAAAGGAGGTGGCATAGTGAATATATCAGGACTTCATAATAATTATAATTTTTCCCAAAATTATAATTTAAATAAAAAATCA
>ENA-ORRW01003180-ORRW01003180.1-human-gut-metagenome-genome-assembly--contig:-NODE-3180-length-12160-cov-3.187526_pt1 | contig 12160 bp, 9 predicted proteins | sample MGYA00242183_ERZ509150 | MGnify/ENA primary metagenome ERZ509150 (study PRJEB26280, sample SAMEA2338639) | human gut metagenome | biome: human gut; feature: human-associated habitat; material: faeces... | reverse complement strand
TCTCCGGAATACGTGTGAAAACGTACTCCGGCCGGAAGCCGGACGGCTTTTTCCGTTCCAGTCTGATCACAGGATGACCACCTCTGCCCCAAAGGGCAGGAGAGCCAGCTTTGCCAGCTTAAACTGCTGGAGACCGAAGGGGATCCCCAAAATGGTCACACAGAGGAGCAGGCCCATGGCCACATGCTCCAGGGCCAGGGGAAGCCCCGATACCAGAAGCCAGATCACGTTCAGAAGAAAGGAGCCTGCGCCTCCGCCGTACCGAACCTCCTTCCCAAAAGGGAAAAAGCTTAAGGACGCCAGCTTAAAGCATTGGAGCCCCACCGGGATCCCAATGACAGTGATGCACCAGAGGCAGCCCGTCAGGCACCAGCTTAGGCCCCCGATGGCTCCTCCAAAAATAAACCATAAAACATTTCCAAGAATTCCCATTTTCCTTCCTCCTCCCTCCGTTTATCCCCAGTCCTTAAACGCCTCCTCATAAGCGTTCCTGGTCCGGCCGTCAAAGCAGACCATCTGCACCTCCATATCCTGGTGGTCCTCCAAAAACCGGAGAATGGTCCCCACGGCGATGGGAGCGGCCTTCTCCAGGGGAAATCCATAGATCCCCGTACTGATGGACGGAAAGGCCACGGTTTTGCATCCATTCTCTGCCGCCAGCTTAAGGCAGCTTTCGTAACAGCTTTTTAACAGAGCTTCCTCTCCGTCTCCTCCGCCGTTCCAGACAGGCCCCGGCGTATGGAGCACGAAACGGGCTGGAAGCCGGTAACCGCCAGTGAGCTTTGCCTGGCCGGTGGCACAGCCGCCCAGGGTCCGGCATTCTGCCAAAAGCTCCGGACCTGCCGCCCGGTGGATGGCGCCGTCCACTCCGCCTCCGCCCAGAAGGCTGGTATTGGCCGCGTTGGCAATGGCGTCCACAGCAAACGTTGTGATATCTCCCTGGACGATGGAGAAACGGGAGGCGGCCGCTTTCTGTCTTTGGTTCTCATTGTTTTCCATAAATTCCATAGTCTCTCCTCTCACTGGTCCGCAGACTGCTGTTCCTTTGCCTGGAATGCCAGGTCATAAAATTTCTCTGGAAACGAATAGAAGGGTCCCTCCCCGATGACATCCAGCTCCGTGCCGATATATCCATAATTCGCATCCTGGTACAGACCGATAACCACCCCGTTATCGAATCTCACCCAGAGGTCCATGGTCCCCTCCAGCCATTCCTTTTCCGGCAGCAGCCGGTATCCCTCTGTCTCCAGCGCTGCCTCCACCAGCTCCTCAAGTCCATTTTCTCCACTTATGGTTCCCGTGGGCGGGACGGCGCAGCCGCCTCCGTAGATCTCAGCCTTTTCCACTGCATCCCAAGAAACGCTTCCATCGCTGATATATGGGATTTCTTGTTTCCCACCCTGGCAGCCCGTCAGAAAAACTGCCAGGAGGCAGGGCAGGATCCATTTCTTCTTCCATGTCACCTGTTCCTCCCTCCTTTCTCAGCAGCTTTCATTTGTTTCTTTTATTATACCAGAATTCCCCCTTCCATATTTTAACGTTTGCTTACGGACTCCTTACATTTCTCCACTATCCCTGGAAAACTCCGGCCACGGCCTCTGCGATCCGCACCAGGATGCTCCAGAGACGCTGGAAGATGTTTCCCTCAGCCTGGAAATCCTCACTCATGGCCGGTACACTGTCTTCCTCTGTTTCCTTTGTGCCCTCCGTCCGCAGGATGATCTGGAGGCTCTGGGGCTCCGGATTCTCCCCGGAGGTAAAGGAAACCTTTTCTGCATGGATATCGGCATTGAGAATGGTCATATCCTCTCCCGTATATTCCTCCCATTTTTCATCAGCCAGATCCTCCACGGTATTTTTCGCATCCCGGATCACTCCGGTCTCAGAAAGCCCGGAAAGAGCTGCGGAAAGGGCGGAGCTTAAGCCCTCAATGGTCTTTTTCGTTCCTGCATCCAGGGGCTCTCCGGCTTTTTTAAGGCTTTCCTCCACGTTGGAAAGCAGGGTGTGCATGGCGTCCGTCCCCCGCACGGCGCTGTCGATCAGAAGCCCCGTATCCTTAAGGGACGAAGAGGCTGTGCCGTGATACGTATTTAAGATCCCGGTGAGCCGGTCCACATGCTCCACCAGACTCTGGCCCGTGGCCGCTGTATGCCTCAGGGTATCGGCCACATCGCCCGTATCGCTCAGGACATTTTCCAGGGATTCCCCGTCCCGGTGTACCCGGTAAATGATATGCTCCAGGGTGGAAATGGACTGGGTCACAGATCCGATCATGGATTCCAGCCTGGATGGCTTTTCAGCCGCTCCCACCAGGGCCTCCAGGGCCCCGATCAGCCTGGAAAGCCCTTTTCCGGCGATCTCGGTTCCCACGCCGGCCAGGTCTCCGAGAGCATCCCCGACCGCGTCGGAACCGCTGGCTGTAACCGCTTCATACTTCTCCCAGCCCTCATCCGCAAAGCCGCCGCAGAATCCGGAAAGCTGATCCATCAGCTCCTCCCGTTCCTGGTCGGAGATCCCCAGAACGTCTCCATGGCCCTGGATCTGCTCCTGGAGCTCCTTTAATCTGGCGATCACCTTCTTAAGCTCTGCCACCCGCTTCCTGACGGCCTCTTTTTTCTCCTTCAGCTCCTCCAGATCCTTCCTGAGCCTTGCCAGCCCATCCTCCAGATCTCCCACATCATGGCGGGTATCATAAAGAAGATCTGCGGTATCGTTTAAGTCCATGGTCACATGCTTAAGCCCGTAGCCCAGGCTCTCCAGCTGGTCGTCCAGGGCCTGGACCGAGGTGTTCATGGAATTTAATTCCCCATTCATATCCTCCAGGGCCTTTCTGGCCTCCTCCACATAGGCCGGGAAGGGGATCCCCCGGTCAGACAGCTCCTTTAAAAGAGCCAGGGCCTGATCGGCGTCTACATAGATCCCTCCCTTGGCGTCTGAAAGGATCTGTCGGGACCGGTCCAGCTGTCCCAGGCCCTCCACCGTGCTCCCCAGGCCTCCCTGGAGTCCGTCCAGACTGTCCAGGACCACGTCCAGGCTGTCCCCGATGGCGTCTGCAGAATCCTTCACCGTGTCCCTGGCCTTCCTAAGATCCTCCAGCCGCTCCAGCTGGCTGATGGTCACCGGAGCCATGAGAAACAGCAGACCGGAAAACTCCAGGTCATTGCTGCCGATCTCCAGCTCAAAATGCTGCTCCTCCCCGGGCATCACCATAAACAGCACGGTCTTCATGCTGCCAATGGACTGGATCTGGGCTCCCGGAGCCTCCACGCTGAGGTTCTGGTCCATGTCCACCACGGCGGCGATCTCCATGGTCATATTATTTCTGAAATATTCGCTGGTACCGGTGTTGGGCACCGCGTCAATGGAGATTTTTAAGACGCCCTTTTCATGGGCCAGCTCCTCCAGCCTCCGCTCCACGCCGTTTAAACGGTAGGACACGGCGATATCCCAGGGCAGGGTCTCCGAAACCTCCTCCGGCTCCATGCGGCCTTCAAAATAGAACCTGTCGTTCTCCGGCTCCTCCAGAAGACGGAAGATCACCGTATCCCCGTCCACCTCCGGCTCCTCCATCCCGGTCATGTTATGGACCGCCTGGTAGGTGCCCCGGTCTGTGATCTCTCTGGCCCCATGAAGCTCATAGCTTTTCACCACACTGGCTTCCGATATGCCTCCGTAGGGGTCCATGGTCACGTACATGGCCTCATCGCAGACCGGAACTCCGGCCGCGCCGAAGCTGGCAATCCCGGCTGACGCCGCCATCACTGCCGCCAGGGTCCCGCTGACGGCTCTCTTTATCTTTTTATCCATACCTTTCATTCCTGTCCCTCCCTGCATGTTTGTTTTCCCGGCCGCGCCATTCTCCGCGCCCTTCGTTCCACTGCCCTCTGCTGCTGGCGCCGGATGGGCTTATCAAAGGCAGCCAGAAGCGCCGGAAGCAGCGAAAGCACCAGGATCATAGAAAGCAGCGCGCCCCTTCCCACCAGCCTTCCTACCTGGGAAATGGCCTGGATGGAGGAAGTAAAATAAAGGAGATACCCCACCACCGTCAAGATCCCGCCGGACGTAAGGATGGAGATGGCGCTTTTGGCAATGGCTGTGACCGCCGCATCCCGGCTTCCCATGGTCTCCATATAGTTGTTTGTCATAAGGATCGAGTAATCAATGGTGGCTCCCAGCTGTAAGCAGCTTACGATGATGTAGCCGATATAGACCATGCTGTCGCCAATGATATAGGGGATCGTCATATTTAAGTAAATGGCCACCTCAATGGGGATGATGACCAGGACCGGCACCATCACCGAATGGAAGGTCAGCATGACCACCAGGGCCACTCCTGCCAGAGAAATGATGGATACCCGGTTGTAATCGTCGGTCAGGATATCCCGGATATCCATGGTGGTGGGCGTCATGCCGATCACATAGGAGTCCTCTGGATAATATTTTTTCACGATCTCCGTCAGTTTTTCACTGCACTGGAAGGAGTAACTGCTCTCCTCCCTGTTCTCCATGGAGATCAGGATCCTGGCGTAAGAGCCGGTCCGGAGCTGCTTTGTAACGGATTCCGGCAGAAAGCTTTCCGGGATCCCCTGGGGAAGAGTCCCGGCCATGGACAGGGCGTAGTCGATAAATTCCTGGTCCTCCAGCTCCTCTGTCAGCCTGCGCTCTTTTATGACGTTCCCGTTGGGCACCATGGCGATGATCACATTGGACTTTCCAAACACGTCCTCGATGGCCCGGGAGTCCTCATAGACCCGGGTGCCTGGACCGGAGCCCAGGGCGTCGTCCCCGTAATAAAAGTAGTTCATGGACTGTCCAAAGTAACAGGGGACCGCACAGAAGGCCGCTGCTGCCAGCACCGGGATCCGGATCCTGTACATCAGCTTTCCCAGGCCGTCCAGCGGCGGAAGGAAGGATCTGTGGGCTGTTTTCTCGATCTTCTTATCGAACCGCAGGATCAGCGTGGGCATCAGAAACAGGACCGTCACCAGGCTGCATACGATCCCCTTGGTAAGGACGAAGCCCACATCCCTGCCAATGGTAAATTTCATCAGCGCAATGACCAGGAAGCCCACGATGGTGGTCGCGCCGCTGGCCAGGATCGAGCTGCAGGATTTCTCGATGGCGGCCTCCATGGCCGGACGTGAATCCACTCCCGACTGTTTGATGGCCGTATACGTATGTAAAAGGAAAATAGAATAGTCCATGGACACCGCCAGCTGCAGGATCGCCGCTGTGGAGAATGTAAAGAAGGAGATCCTGCCGAACATGATGTTGGAGCCCATGTTCAGCACGATAGCCACTGCCATGACCAGGATAAACAGGAACGGCTCAAACCATGAGGTGGTGGTCAGGGTCAGGATCAGCCAGATGATCACCACTGCCATTCCAATGGCCATGGCGATCTCCCGGGTAATGGATTCCTGACGCTCCTTACTGGAAACGGCGCTCCCGGCAAAGCATCCCCTGTCTTTTCCCACAATGCCATAGATCTCGTTTATGGCCTTATGGGTGGAGGCATCTGAATCCCCGTCCTCAAAAATGATCTGGTATACCGCGTTCCCATCTTTATAGAACCGGTCTGTCAGGCTGTTCTTTATAAAGGCATCTGTGGAATAAACATTGGCGGCCAGGTCCGGACCCACCACCAGGTCCACACCATCCACCCGTGAGATCCTCTGGCGGATGGTCCGGGCCTCCGGCAGGGTCACGTCCTTTACCATGATCCGGGCCATGCCGGGATAACCGAATTCCTGTTCCATCACATCCAGCGCCTGCTTGGTGGGGGCAAAATCTGGAAGATACTTGCTCAGATCATAGTTGACGCCCACAAACGGGTAACAGACGGCGCAGAGAATGGTCATGGCAATAAAGAATTTTTCAATGATCCTTCCTCTTTGAACAATAAAATGGGCCATTTTTTTCAACATAGCTTTCATTCCTCATTATTTTTTTGTTATTAGTTTTAAATATGTTTATCATACATACTGTTGATTTTCCTTCTGGGATGTATTATAATATACCGCAGGACCGGATGCAATCATTAGTATTTTAATGTTTTGCTGTTTAATGAACACGGAAATTTTAATATGTCAAAAATGGAGGAAAATCCATGAGAAATCCCAAAGAAGACCGGCGCGTCCGCCGGACCCAGAAACTTTTAAAAGAGAGCCTGGTACAGCTTATGTCTGAAAAAGCGTTTAAGGACATCACCATCAAGGACATCACAGAACGGGCTGACTTAAACCGAGGTACCTTCTATCTCCACTACTCCGATACATACGATCTTCTGACTGCCATGGAAAACGGAGTGCTGGAGGACTTCCAGGAGATGATCACCGCCTATATGCCCTCCAGGCCGGGAAACGGTCTGATGCCGGTGCTGCTCCCCATCGTCCACTACATCGTGGAAAATGAACAGATCTGCAAAAATCTGTTTGAAAACAACGTTTCCAATGAATTTGTGACTAAATTTAAGGAACTGATCCGTAAAAACGGCGGCGCGCTCATCGAGCGGCTGTATCCCGCCTGTCAGACGGCCGATTCCGAATATTTTTTTGAATTTATCACCTATGGCCTTATCGGGATCATTAAAAAATGGCTGGACAACGGAATGCCCCAGACCGAGGAGGAGATCGCCCGCATGTCCAGCGACGCCGTTCTTTCCCTGGCCCGGTCCTTTTTTGCAGCATGATCTTTCCGGGCCGCTCCGTGTCCTGTGCATTCCCTCTTTCTGGCCGCCCCGTGCCCTCCCGGGAGTTTCCGGTTTTTTCTGGAAATTTCCCCGGGATTTTTTTTCCTCTTGATTTTTTTACTCGTCTATATTATCATCAATATATGAACACTTATTCATATGTTGATCCTGACTAATCTAAAAAAAGACATCCGGAGGGCATAATTATGGAAGAGAACAAACATCTGCACGGACCGGAAGATCCTGCAGAAAACAGCTGCGGCCATGAGGGGTGCGGCTGCGGCCACGAGCACGTACATGAGCAGGAACATTCCCATGAGCATAGTCATGAGCATTCCCATGACGAGCAATGCTCCTGCGGACATGAGCACAGCCACGAACACGGACATTCCCACGAGCACTCCCACGACGGACATTGCTCCTGCGGCTGCGGACATGAACACAGCCACGAACACGGACATTCCCATGAACATTCTCACGAGCACTCCCACGACGGGCATTGCTCCTGCGGCTGCGGACATGAGCACAACCACGAACACGGACATTCCCACGAGCACTCCCACAGCCATGGACACCACAATGCCCCAGGCTCCCCCTGTACGGTCTATGTGATGAAAAACATTGACTGCGCCAACTGCTCTGCCAAGATCGAAGCGAAAATAAAGGAGCTCCCGGAGGTGGACGACGCCGTCCTCACCTTTGCCACCAGGCAGCTCCGGGTCTATTCCTCTGCCGGTACGGCCCTCCTTCCCAAAATGCAGGAGATCGCCGATAAGATCGAGCCCGGTACCCGGATCACGGTCCGGGAGGAGGGAAAACGTCAGAAAGACGTTCATAATGAGAAGCATTCCAGCGATCTTCCTGAGATCCTGGCCGGAGCCGGACTGTTCATCGCCGGTTCTCTTCTCGCCGGCCCCATGCCCGGCGTCTCCATTGTCTGCTTTGTGATCGCTTACCTGATCCTGGGGAAGGACGTGCTTTTTACCGCCCTTAAAAACATGAAGACCGGCCACGTCATGGATGAGAACTTCCTTATGAGCCTGGCGACCCTGGGAGCCTTTGTGATCCGGGAATACGGAGAAGCCGTGGGCGTAATGCTGTTTTACCGCATCGGCGAGGCCTTTGAGCACCGGGCTGTGGAAAAGAGCCGCAGCCAGATCATGGACGCTGTGGATCTCCGTCCGGAAACCGTGCTCCTGGACGAAGGCGGCTCTATCCGGGAGATCCCTGCCGAGTCTGCCCGCATCGGCCAGGTGATCCAGGTACGCCCCGGCGACCGGATCCCCCTGGACGGTGTGATCGTTGAGGGAGAAAGCCGTCTGGATACCTCCCCCATCACCGGCGAGCCGGTTCCGGTGGCCGTCAGAGAGGGCAGTTCCGTTTTATCCGGCTGTGTCAACACCTCCGGCCTCTTAAAGCTCCGGGTGGAAAAAGAGCTTTCTGAATCCATGGTCACCAGGATCCTGGATTCTGTGGAAAATGCCGCCGCCCAGAAGCCCCAGGTGGAACGGTTCATCACCAAATTCGCCCGGATCTACACCCCTGTGGTAGTAGCCCTGGCTGCCGCCACCGCCATCCTCCCGTCTCTCTTTACAGGAGACTGGAACCACTGGGTCTACACAGCCCTGACCTTCCTTGTCATCAGCTGTCCCTGTGCCCTGGTCTTAAGCGTTCCCCTGTCCTTCTTCTCCGGCATCGGAGCCGGATCCAGAAAGGGGATCCTTTTTAAAGGCGGGATCGCTCTGGAGGCCTTAAAGAATGTAAAGGTCGTGGTCATGGATAAGACCGGAACCATCACCAAAGGAAACTTCGTGGTACAGACCGTATCTCCCTCCGGCTCCATGAAAAAAGAAGAGCTCCTGGCCCTGGCCGCTGCCTGTGAGACCGCCTCCACCCATCCCATCGGCATCAGCATTCTGGCGGCTGCCAGAGACCAGTCCCTTTCCGTGGAAACGCCCAGGGACCTGGCTGAGATCCCGGGAAAGGGGATCCATGCCGTCACCTCTGCAGGCGTGCTCCTCTGCGGAAACCGGAAACTTCTGGAGGAAAACCAGGTGGATCTTGCCGGATTTAAGGAAGACTCCGGCTCCACCATGGTCCTGCTGGCAAAGGACGGCGTATATGCCGGCTCCATTTCCATTTCCGATACCATAAAACCGGAGGCGTCCGCTGCCATCGCATCCCTTAAGAAAATGGGGATCCAGACGGCCATGCTCACCGGAGACAGCGAAGCCGCTGCAAACGCCGTGGCCTCCTCCACCGGCATCGACCGGGTATATGCAAAGCTCCTTCCCGGCGATAAGCTGGATCTTTTACAGAATCTCCGGAAGGAAGCCGGAAACGCCATGTTCGTAGGCGACGGCATCAACGACGCGCCGGTGCTGGCAGGAGCCGACGTGGGCGCCGCCATGGGCAGCGGAGCTGACGCAGCCATCGAGGCCGCCGACGTGGTCTACATGACCTCCAGCATGGAAGCCATTCCCGAATCCATCCGCATTGCAAAAAAGACCGGGGCCATCGCCGCCCAGAACGTGGTCTTTGCCCTGGCCGTGAAGGTCCTGGTCATGATCCTTGGACTGGCAGGCTTTGCCTCCATGTGGATGGCCGTATTTGCCGATTCCGGCGTGGCCATGCTCTGCGTGTTAAATTCCATCCGGGTATTATACACGAAAAACTGATGTAAAAATTTAAACTTCATTTCATCTGGGCATTTTCCGGGAAGCTTCCTTGAAAATGCCCTGTTTTTCTCATGTCTGTTCCATCTGCCGGAAATGGAGCCTCCACTCCCAAAAGCCGGCGTTCCACAGCATCCCCTCTCCCCGCCGGAACCCTGGACAGGAAGATCCCATACAATAAACCATAGCATTTTTCCGGGAGGGAAATCATGAAAAAAATCGTCTGCGGGATCCTGGCAGGATGTCTGGTCCTTGCCACAGCCACCGGCTGCCAGAAAAACGCATCCGGCAAAACGCCCATCACCTTAAACGAAGTGGCCCATTCCATCTTCTATGCGCCCCAGTACGCCGCCATTGAGCTGGGATATTTTGATGAAGAGGGACTGGACGTGACCCTGGTCAACGGAGGCGGAGCCGATAAGGTCATGACGGCTCTGGTATCCGGAGAAGCCGACATCGGCTTCATGGGATCCGAAGCCTCCGTCTATACCTATGCCAACGGAGAAGCCGACTACGCCGTAAACTTTGCCCAGCTGACCCAGAGGGCCGGAAACTTCCTGGTGGGTCGGGAACCGGAGCCGGATTTCCAATGGGAAAACTTAAAAGGGAAAAAGGTCCTGGGAGGAAGGGCAGGCGGCATGCCCCAGATGGTCTTTGAATACATCTTAAAAAAGAACGGCATCGACCCGAAGACAGATCTTTCCATCGACCAGAGCATAAACTTCGGCCTCACTGCCGCTGCCTTTACCAGTAACGACGCAGACTACACCGTGGAGTTCGAGCCCTTCGCCACCGCCCTGGAGCTGGAAGGAAACGGCCATGTGGCGGCCTCCCTGGGAGAAAGCTCCGGCTATGTGCCCTACACGGCATATTGTGCAAAGAAAAGCTATATTGAAAAAAATCCGGAAATCATACAGAAATTCACAAATGCCATCCAGAAGGGACTGGAGTACGTCAATTCCCACACATCCGCAGAAATCGCAAAAACCATAAAACCCCAGTTTAAAGAAACAGACGAGGCCGCCCTGACAGCCATTGTGGAGCGGTATAAGGCCCAGGATACCTGGAAGACCGATACGGTCTTTGAAAAGGAAAGCTTTGATCTTCTCCAGAATATCCTGGAAGAAGCCGGAGAGCTTCCAGCCAGAGTGCCTTATGAAGACCTGGTGGTCACAGACTTTGCCAGGGCGGCGGTGAAAGAATAGAAACGATTTATCTTCTTAACCTTTGGGAGACAGCGGCTATGCTGGCTCCCGCGCCGTTTTCCCACTCCGCCGACCATATTTCGTAAGACCTTATTCATATATTTGTAAATTGCTTTTTCTTCTGTCCTCCCTTATAATGGCCATATCACCACTCATTGTGGCATTTGAAGGAGGATTTTGAATTTATGAAAAAATTTACACAAAAAAAACAGTTGACCGCAGTTATCATGGCCGCTTCCCTGGCCTTTGCTTCCCTTACAGGCTGCTCCAGCCCTTCTGTCGGCAAGGAGCCTGCCGGCCAGGAGACCGAGGCCGCGGTAAACGTATCCCTGGACGACGTTTTAAATAAGATCAAAGAAGCCTACGGAGAGGGCTACATCCCCAACACTCCCATGGACGACCAGATGTTAAACGACGTCATCGGCCTTTCTCCGGAGCTGTGCGAATCCTATGTAGCCGAGATGCCCATGATCAGCACCTTCGTGGAGACCTTCATCGGAGTGAAGGCAAAGGAGGGAAAGGGTGACGATGTAGAGAAGGCCCTGACCGAATACAGAGAGCGTCTGGTGGGCGATACCATGCAGTATCCCATGAACGTTTCCAAGATCCAGGCCTCCCAGGTGGTGCGCCACGGCGATTACGTATTCTTCGTGATGTTAGGAGGACCCGATGACGCGGCCATGGAACAGGGCGATGAGGCAGCCTTAAAGTCCGCAGAGGAAAATAACAAGATCGCCATTGACGTGATCGACGGCTTCTTTAAATAAGCCATGGTCTTTTCCAGTCTCTTATTTTTATTCCGTTTTCTGCCGCTGTTCCTGGCCCTCTATTTTCTGGTTCCCAGGAAGCTGCGGAACGGAGTATTATTTATAGGGAGCTTGATCTTCTATGGATGGGGGGAGCCTGTGTATATCTCGCTCCTCCTTTTTTCCACGCTGGTGGATTTTTTCCATGGAAAGCTGGTGGGCCGCTTTTTAGAGCGCGGAAACCGGAAAACCGCCAGGATGACGGTAGCCTCCTCTGCGTTCATCAATCTGTCTCTCCTGGTGATCTTTAAATATACGGACTTTTTCATCCGCTCCGTCAACAGCCTCACCGGAAGCGGGATCCCTCTCCTGGGCCTGGCCCTTCCCATTGGGATCTCCTTCTACACCTTCCAGACCATGTCCTACACCATCGACGTATACCGGGGCGAGGCTCCTGTCCAGAACAATATCATAAGCTTCGGAGCCTATGTGTCCATGTTCCCCCAGCTCATTGCCGGCCCCATTGTCCGCTACCGGGACATTGCCGCGGAGCTGAACACCCGGACCGAAAGCCTTGAGCGTTTTTCCCTGGGGATCCGCCGTTTCGTGGTGGGCTTGGGAAAAAAGGTCCTGCTGGCCAATCAGGCCGGCGCCCTGTGGACGGAGATCACGGCCATCCTTCCTGCGGACCGCAGCGTCCTTATGGTATGGATGGGGATCCTGGCCTTTGCCTTCCAGATCTATTTCGACTTCTCCGGCTACTCCGATATGGCCATCGGTCTGGGCCGGATGCTGGGCTTTGAATTCCTGCCCAATTTCAACTACCCCTATATTTCCAAAAGC
>ENA-ORRW01003179-ORRW01003179.1-human-gut-metagenome-genome-assembly--contig:-NODE-3179-length-12163-cov-2.895276_pt1 | contig 12163 bp, 8 predicted proteins | sample MGYA00242183_ERZ509150 | MGnify/ENA primary metagenome ERZ509150 (study PRJEB26280, sample SAMEA2338639) | human gut metagenome | biome: human gut; feature: human-associated habitat; material: faeces... | reverse complement strand
CCTGCGATGCAGGTACGAAGCCGCACGAGGTCGTCCGAGGTCGTCCATCCTTTCTCCCCTAAGCCTTCAGAATCGCGCTCAGCACATACTGATTATTTGAGAAGTTTTTCTGCGAAATATCCCCGAGTCTGATCAGGTCAACATCCAGCCACAGCTCCTCTGCTGCCACCATCATATTTGCAAACATAATCCCGAAATTCACCTCATCCCACTTCCGAAGCTTCTCCACACTGTGCTTCTTCGAGAAAATATGAATTCTGTTATCATACACCACAAATCTCCACGGCTGGCTGTTCATACTGGATGGCGACAGTCTCGCCGCTTCCAGCATCTGCGTCATCCACTGTCGCGGCACCTCTTTGAACACACAAAGATCCTCCAGCGGCAGTCTCTTTGCTTCACTTTGCCGTCTCGTATGCGAACCATGACTCTTACCAAAAGCGACGATCCCCACCAGCCGCTTTCCGTTCTTCTCAAGCTCCGCCTTTTTCACACGATTACTTCCGATAAAGCAGGTTCCCAGTCCGATACTGCACAGATACAGCACCATCTGTTCCATAATATAACCCACGTTCATCAGATATCGTTCTGACTCCTCCGAATAAAAAGCCATATAATACGGCGCCTTCACACTGAACATACTGAGCATTCTCTCCTGCCCTTTTCTGTTGTCCAGAATCGCCATATCCACACCGATGCCCGAAAACAGTGCCGGCATCTCCTTATAATGCTCCCAAATCTTATCCAAAGTCTGCGGCGGAAGCGTATCAAAACAATAATTCCTTACTGATTTTCTAACAAAAATAGCCTCATATAAATTCATACTCTCACCCTTACTTCATCTGCTATCCGTCTGTTTTTGTTACAGTTCACTGCTGAATGAACAGTAATATTTCTTTCATAGCCGGCCGCGGCCCGCTCCCCATTTTTACAGGAGCAAAGCCGCATTCCGAAAAATTTACGTTTAATCTTCCGCATTCGACAGAAATACGGAAATTCTCCCTCTTAATCGCAAATATTTTTCAATTTCCAGCTCATCCATTTTTACTCTGTAATAATATTGTAACATATCCAAAAACTTTTTCAAGGGAAAAACGCGCCAAATTTTGTATATTTTTCACACATATTTCCCATCAAATTTATGCAACTTTAAAACCTGTGCTTACGCTTCCGCGGTCAGCTTCTCCAACTCCTCCACATAAGAAGCAAACACATCCAGCGCCTCTTCCACAGGCTCCGGCTTCGTCATATCGACGCCGCAGATCTTCAAAAGGTCGATCGGATCCATCGAGCAGCCGCCGCTTAAGAACTGTTTGTACTTCTCCACGATACCCGGCTCCCCTGCCAGGATCTTGTTGCTGATCGCAATCGCCGCCGAAAATCCCGTTGCATACTGATATACATAGAACGGTGTATAAAAATGCGGAATTCTCGCCCATTCCAGCGCGATCTGCGGATCCGAAATCATATCCGGTCCGAAATACTCCTTGTTGATCGACAGATACAGCTCCGAAATACCGTCCGCCGTCAGCGTGCCTTCCTCTGCCATCTTCTCATGAATCCGCTTCTCAAACTCCGCAAACATCGTCTGGCGGAACACCGTTCCCTTAAACTGATCCAGGAAATAATTCAGCAGAAAAATCTTCTCCTCTTTTTCTTTCGCATGCTTCAGCAGATAGCGGATCAGCAGTGCCTCGTTGCAGGTTGATGCCACCTCAGCGACAAAGAGGCGGTACTCCGCATACGTAAACGGCTGTGTATGGTTCGAATACCAGGAATGCAGCGAATGGCCCATCTCATGCGCCAGTGTGAAGACCGAATCGATATTTCCGTTAAAGCTCATCAGCACATACGGATGGGAATCGTAAGAACCCCAGGAGTAAGCACCGCTCTTTTTTCCTTCGTTCTCATAAACATCCACCCAGCGCTCCGAAAAGCCCTTGTCCAGCAGTGCCACATAATCATCCCCGAGCACGGCAAGCGCTTTCTTCACGATCTCGATCGCCTGCTCATACGTATATTTCTGCTCGTACTCTTTCGTCAGAGAAACGTAAACATCATACATATGAAGTTCATCCACACCGAGCAGCTTCTTACGCAGTGCCACGTAGCGGTACATCGCCGGCATTTTTGCATGAATCGCCTCGAGCAGCTTGTCGTAAACCGAAACCGGGATATTTCCGCCATCCAGCGATGCAGCCAGTGCAGATGGATATTTTCTTACATCTGCAAAGAATGCGGCCTGTTTCAGATTGGCACCGAACGTTGCGGCGAGCATGTTTTTGTGTTTTTCATACTCCGCATAATACTTCTCAAACGCTTCTTTTCTGACCCGGCGGTCCTTGGACTGTAAAAATCCGACGAAGGTGCCGTGGCTCAGTGGAACCTGATTTTCCTCTTCATCCGTGACCGGCTGGAATCTGAGGTCTGCGTTCGAAAATGCCGAGAAAATCTGATCCGGGCTGGATGCCATCTCTCCGGCTTTTGCAAGAACCGCCTCCATCTCCGGCGAGAGAATGTGCTCTTTCTTGCGGAAGTTTTCTTTTAATATGCGATCGTACAGACGGAGCGGCTCATATGCTTTTTCAAATTCTGTAACCGTCTCCTCGTCAAGCTCCAGGATCTCCGGCTCTACGAAAGAAGAGGCATCCGCAAGAACAGCCATCATGCTGTCCATCTTTCCGGCATAGCCCTGATACTTCTGATTTCCCATATCCTGGTGATATTTCTGGCTTGCATAGACATACAGGCGGGAAAAGACGCGGCTGATGTCATCCAGACCGGAAAGAACGTCATACAGCGCTTCTGCACTCTCTTTCATTGTTCCCTGTTTTGCGCGGAACGCTTCTATTTTCTTCGCAAGCTCCTGCTCTGTTTTCTCAAATTCTTCATCACTACCAAACAAACTCGAAAGATCCCAGCAGTACGCCGGATCCATCTCTTCTCTTTTTTTCAGTTTAATTTCTGCCATATTTCTCCCTTCATCCATCTTTTTAGACGGAACCATTTCTGCGGTTTTTCTTCTAATACTAATGTGCCGCACTTACGCTTAGTTTACCACAATTTAACCTCTAAATCTAAAATTTTTTCTTAATTTTCTTGACAAATCCATAAAACGATTGTATGATTGTACTATTAAATTAATACAGTAGTACAAAAGGAGTGAATGCCATATGCCATGGAATCTTGATTCCTCGCGGCCGATCTATCTGCAGATCATCGAGCGGGTACAGATGGACATCATCACCGGGCGCTATCAGCCGGGCGATAAGCTTCCGTCCGTCCGCGATCTCGCGCAGGAGGCCGCCGTCAACCCGAACACAATGCAGAAAGCGCTTTCCGAACTGGAACGCAGCGGACTGATCTATTCCCAGCGGACCAGCGGACGCTTTATTACCGAAGATAAGGAGTTGATTCATCAGATGCAAAAAGAACTTGCCGCCGCAGAAGTATCTGCTTTTGTTGCCCACATGAAACAGCTCGGCATAACCCCGGAGGAAATCCGGCAGCTACTTGCCGAAACGATTGAGGAGGAAAAAAATCATGAGTGAACTTGTAACGTGTAAAGACCTGACGAAGCGCTTCGGAAACCACACCGCGCTCGATCATCTCAACCTTTCCCTGGATTCTGGGAAAATTATCGGACTGCTGGGGCCCAACGGAAGCGGAAAGACGACGCTCTTAAAGCTGCTGAACGGACTGCTGACCCCGAGTGAGGGTGAAGTCCTCATCGCCGGAAATCATCCCGGTATTGAGACAAAACGGATCGTCTCCTATCTGCCGGATAAAATGTATCTCGGCAGCTGGATGCGCGTCTCGGATCTTTTAACGTATTACAGCGATTTCTTTGAGGACTTTGACATGTCCCGCGCCAATGCCATGCTGGAATCCTTAAAAATCAGCCCGAAGGACCGTTTGAAAACGATGTCGAAGGGAACGAAAGAGAAAGTCCAGCTCATCCTCACGATGAGCCGCCGCGCAAAGCTCTACTGCCTCGACGAGCCGATTGCAGGCGTCGATCCGGCAGCACGCGATTACATTTTATCTACGATTTTAAACAACTACGAACCAGACGCATCCATCCTCATCTCAACGCATCTGATTTCCGATGTCGAAAATATTCTCGATGAGGTCATCTTTATCCAGGAGGGTCAGTTAAAACTGCACGCCTCGGTTGAGGATATCCGGATGCAGGAGGGTGAATCGATTGATTCTTATTTCAGGGAGGTATTCAAATGTTAAAAAAATGTCTGAAACATGAGTGGAAAGCATGCTGGAAAAACATGGCGCTGCTGAACGGTGCCGCCATTTTCATGGGCGCTCTCGGAGGCTTCGGATTCCTCTTTTCCCAGCTTTCTGAGCTGCCGGATCTGCTGATCGTCCTCTATCTGTTTGCGTACGTTTTGATTGTGATCGCCGCATCCGTCATGACACAGGTGCTGATGATCCAGCGCTACTATAAAAATCTTTTTACCGACGAAGGGTATCTGACCAACGTCCTTCCGGTATCAGCAACGGATCATATTCTCTCCAAAATGCTGGTTTTCGGCGCATGGAGCATCTTAAACGCACTTTCCGTTCTCGCTTCCTTCGCTTTTTTGCTTCTGCCGTCCGCAATCCGGTATTTTACCGCAAACACCCTGCTTTTTTACAACAAGACCATGACCTTTTCCGATTTTCTGTCCTATCTCTGGGCACAGATTACCTGTGTTGCCGATGCTGCTTTTTCCCTGATCGGCATCACGAACCACATCGGTATGGCACTGTTTTCCATCGTTGGCTTCTTCGCTTCGCTGTTCTTTGGCATTCTTCTGTTCTATGCCGCCATCAGCATCGGAAGCCTGGTATCCAGCCACAAAATTCTGACGGCTGTCCTCTCTTACATCGGCATGACTACCGTGATCCAGATCTTCGGAGGAATCAGCATCGTCCGTGTTTTCCAGGACTCCACACCGACTGCTGTGGTTACCACATCCTCGGTTTCCACACTTATCATCACCGTGGTGCTCTGCGTTGTTCTGTTCCTGATCTGCCGCTATATCTTAGGCAGACGGCTGAATCTTTCATAAAAATTGCATTAAAAAGCGCCGCCGCGGACGAACCGAATCGTCTGCGGCGGCGTTTTGTATGCATGTTCTGCACTTATGCCAGATGCCAGATATCCTCGTTGTACTGTGCAATGGTACGGTCGGAGGAGAAGAAGCCTGCTTTTGCGATGTTGATCAGGCACTTCTTGTTCCATGCATCTTTGTTCTCGTAGTCTTTGTATACTCTTTCTTTTGTCTTGATGTACTCTTTCAGGTCGAGCAGCGTCATGAACCAGTCTTTGTTCAAGATCTCTTTGTAGAGTCTCTCCAGGCAAACCTTGTCGCCAATAGCAAGAAGCTCATCGCTGACGATGAAATCAACCAGCTTTGCAATCTCCGGATCTTCGTCATAGATGTCTTTTGAGCAGTAAGCAGCATCTGCGTACAGGTCGATGACATCCTGCGGTTTCTTTCCGAAGATGTAGATGTTCTCTTTTCCGACAAGATCGCCAATCTCAACGTTTGCACCGTCTTCTGTTCCAAGCGTCAGGGCACCGTTCAGCATGAATTTCATGTTTCCGGTTCCGGAAGCCTCTTTGGATGCCAGGGAGATCTGCTCGGAGATATCTGCTGCCGGGATCACCTTTGCAGCTTTTGATACGTTGTAGTTCTCAAGCATAATCACTTTGAAGTACGGGCTTACCTCAGGATCGTTATCAATCAGCTCCTGCAGGCACAGGATCAGATGGATGATATCTTTTGCGATGATATAAGCCGGTGCAGCCTTTGCACCGAATACCATGGTGATCGGGGTTTTCGGCTTGTTGCCGCTCTTGATATCCATGTATTTGTAAATAGCGTACAGGGCGTTCATCTGCTGGCGTTTGTACTCATGAAGACGTTTTATCTGTACATCGATGATGGAATTTTCATCCAGCGCGATATTCTGTGTCTCATACAGGAACTGTTTGAGATCCAGTTTACGGTTGTGTTTGATCTCCTCAAGTTTTGCAAGAACCTTCTTGTTGTCTTTGTATTTAAGCAGTTTTTCCAGCTCGTCGGCATCTTTTTTGAATCCCGGTCCGATCAGACTCTCGATGTACTGTGCCAGTTCACGGTTGCAGTGCAGCAGCCAGCGGCGGAAAGTGATTCCGTTTGTCTTGTTGTTGAATTTCTCCGGATAAATATCGTAGAACGGTTTCAGCTCGGAGTTTTTCAGGATCTCGGTGTGCAATGCTGCAACGCCGTTAACAGAAAATCCGTAGTGGATATCCATGTGTGCCATGTGGACGCGCTGATCCTTGTCGATGATCGCTACTTTCTCATCTTTGTATTTCTTCTTTGCCTGTGCGTCCAGCTCGTGGATAATCGGCATCAGGTGCGGAACAACCTCCTCGAGGTAATCGATCGGCCATTTTTCCAGTGCCTCTGCCAGGATGGTGTGGTTGGTGTAAGCACAGGTCTTGCTTACAACATCGATGGCTTCCTGCATGGTAAAGCCTCTCTCCTGCAGCAGACGGATCAGCTCCGGAATGACCATGGACGGATGGGTATCGTTGATCTGGATCACAACGTGATCATACAGCTTATGCAGATCGTAGCCCTTCTGCTCGCACTCCATCAGGATGAACTGTGCGCCGTTGCTGACCATGAAATACTGCTGGTAGATACGAAGCAGCTGTCCGGCACGGTCGCTGTCATCCGGGTAGAGGAACAGTGTCAGGTTTTTCTGGATCTGATGCTTGTCAAAGTTGATGCTGTCTGATGGAACGATGCTCTCGTCTACCGTATCTACATCGAACAGATGCAGACGGTTACAGCCATTGTTGTAACCCGGTACGTCGATATCATACAGGGTAGAATGCATCGTGAAGTTTTTATACGGAACTGCAAAGGATACCGGCTGTCTGACAAGCCAGCTCTCATTTGTGATCCATGGATTTTTCACTTCTTTCTGTTTGTGGTCGACCAGAAGCTGGCGGAACAGACCGAAGTGATAATTAAGGCCGATACCGTCTCCCGGCAATCCAAGTGTTGCGATAGAATCAAGGAAGCATGCTGCCAGACGGCCAAGGCCTCCGTTTCCAAGGGACGGCTCCATCTCCATCTCCTCGATCTCCGTCAGTTCTCTTCCATGAGCAGCGAGTGCTTTTTCTACTTCCTCGTACATACCAAGGTTGATCAGGTTGTTGGACAGCAGTTTTCCGATCAGAAACTCTGCTGAAATATAATACAGCTTCTTATTTCCGGTGTTTCTTTTACGACCTGCCATCTCCTGTTTGGTGATAACCATCAGGGCTTCAAAGATTTCGCTCTTTGTGCAGTTGTCCAGATCTCTTCCAAAACGCTCTTTTAAGATTGCTTGAATTCTTTCTTCCATTCTTTTTTCTCCTCGTATTGCTGTGGAAAATTCCCACAGTGTAATTTGGTTGCGCTGCCGTTCCAGATTTTCTGCGATCGGCAGCTTTCACAGTTCCATTCAAAGCTTTTCCTTGAATGGGACTGTTCACTTCTGAATCACTTTTTTGCGGCAGCGAAACTGCAAGGGTTTTACTGCTGCGCGATCCGCGACTTTGTGGATTCCCTTACGACGAGTTCCCCATCGTATACTTTGCTGCAGGGTTCTTCTTTTCCTGAAATTAAGGAAAACAGCATCTTCGCCGTCTCTGCGGCAAGCTGCTCCACCGGCTGGCGGATCGTTGTGATACTGGGTATATAATACTCTCCCGCATCAATTCCGTCAAATCCGGCGACGGAAATGTCATCCGGCACGGTAAGCCCTGCCTCTTTTAAGGCACGGCACGCACCGATTGCCAGCGTATCCGCGGTGGCATACAGTGCGGAAAACTCCGTCTTTTTTTCCAGAATTTCTTTTGTTACCTTGTACCCTGTGGCGAAAGAATACGTGTCGTCCTTCGTCATATGAAATACCAGATCAGGGTCATAAGGTATCCCATGATCCAGTAAAGCCTGGCGGTACGCATTCAGACGGAGCCGTCCGATACTGATGTCGTCCTCGCAGGCGGTAATGATGGCAATGCGCCGGTGCCCGAGACCACAGAGATAATCTACCATCTTATAGCTTTCCCTGTAGTCATCGACCGATACGCTCGCGCACGGTTTTCCTCCGTCTGAAACCGCCCCGATTGTACTGATCACGTACGGAACCGGGATCTGCGCCATTTTCTCATGCGGATGCGTAAAGTTTCCGCCGAGGAAAATGATGCCGCGCAGCCGTTTTTCTTTGACGATCTCGATCGCGGAGTCTACCTCATTTGCCTTTTCCTCTACTCGCTCAATAATGCAGGCGTATTTCTTTTTTCGCACAACCTCTTCAATCACACTGATCATGTTGTTGAAGAACATGTTGTCCATGCCTTTTACCAGAATGGCAATCGCTTTGGCATTCGACCGCTTCAGGTTTCTGGCACTGTTGTTCGGTACGTAATTCGATTCGGCAATGACCTTTAAAATCATCTCTTTTGTTTCCGGATTGATGTCCGGATGATTGTTCATCGCTCTCGATACGGTACTCACGCCTACCTTACATTTGCGGGCAATGTCCCTGATTGTTACCTGTTCCATATTCTGCAGGCCTCTCCTTTAAACTCTGTATCTGTTCTGCCGGAATCTCTTCCGGCTTGTTTTCCCGGCCTGTTTTGCTTTCTCTCCGGCGCGTATTTTTATTTTGCAATACGTGCTGTAATCTGTGTCAGCCGATGAATTCTCTTTGCCAGCTCCGGTGTAAACTGTCCCGGAAGCAGGCGCCATTTCCAGTTATTTCCAAGTGTAGACGGATAGTTAATTCTCGCCTCCGTTCCAAGACCTAAAAATTCCTGCATCGGAGTGACAGCCAGATTTGCCACGCTCTCCATTGACATGCGAATGAAATCCCACGGGAGTTCCTCGTCGGTACTCTTTGCATTTCCCATATACTCTTTGGAGAATTCGCGGTCTTCCTCACTCATGACATAATACCATCCAAGAATCGTATCGTTGTCGTGTGTTCCGGTGTAGACAACACAGTTTCTCTCGTAATTGTGCGGCAGATAATCACTCTCCTCACGGGAGTCAAAAGCAAACTGCAGCACCTTCATACCCGGATAGCCGGATTCTTTCACCATTTCGATCACGCTCTCGGTAAGATATCCCAGGTCTTCTGCGATGACATCCACATCGCCGAGCTTTTCTTTGACGGTGTTGAACAGATCCATGCCCGGTCCTTTTTCCCAGTGGCCGCGCTCTGCCGTCTGATCACCGAACGGGATGGAATAATATTCATCAAATCCGCGGAAATGGTCGATGCGGACAGTATCGTACAGTTTAAACACGTGAGCCAGACGTAACAGCCACCATGCATAACCTGTGCTCTTATGATAGTCCCATCTGTATAACGGGTTGCCCCAGAGCTGTCCGGTTGCGGAGAACGCATCCGGCGGGCATCCGGCAACTGCTTTTGGCTGGTTGTCCTCATCAAACTGGAACAGAACCGGATTTGCCCAGGTGTCAGCGCTGTCAAATGCCACATAAATCGGAATATCACCGATGATACGGATACCCTTTTCATTTGCGTATGCTTTCAGTGCTTTCCACTGTTTCAGGAACATAAACTGCTGGAATTTGTAAAATGCAACCTCCCCGGCAAGTTCTTCCCGTTTCTGATTCAGTGCTGCTTCTTCTCTGTCCTTTAATTCTGCCGGCCACTCACTCCAGCTGATTCCGCCGAGTGCATTCTTAATCGCCATATACAGCGCATAATCCTCCAGCCAGTAACCATTTTCCGATACAAATGCATCATATACGTCATCTGCCGCAAATCTTTCAAATGCTTTTCTGAGTACTTTGAAACGGGACAGATAAATCTTTTCGTAATCAATATACTCTGCATTGTCGCCGAAATCGCACGCATCACACTCTTCTTCTGTCAGAAGTCCCTCTTTTACCAGGGTCTCCAGATCAATAAAATATGGATTTCCTGCAAAAGTAGAGAACGACTGGTACGGCGAATCTCCATATCCCGTCGGTCCAAGTGGAAGAATCTGCCAGTAGCTCTGGCCGGCCTCCTCCAGGCGATCCACAAATTCATACGCTTCTTTCGAAAAACATCCGATTCCATATCGGGACGGCAGCGAAGCTACCGGAAGTAAAATACCACTTGTTCTCATTTTTAAACCCTTTCTCCTTGTCGTTTTTTCTATCCATCCGACCCCACAAATACATAATTCCTGTTCACGGATACGCAGCAAATTGTAACTTATACAGCCCTTCTAGCCAGCTCATTTTGTTTCGTAAAAACAGGGCTGCCTGTATCTCGTCTGTATTTCCGGAAACGGTGTCGGTAACGTTTCCGGAACTCGTTATATTTACAATACCATACTCTGCATCAAAAAACAACCCCCAAGCCCCTTATCATATTTACCAAATATTGAATACTCTGTTTATTCAAAACAACGAATTTGCATTTTTGTAACGATGCAAAGCCATACATAAAAAGACAGCATGCGGGTGGCGGAACCGCTTTGGGCACTTAAAAATCATAAATTTTTCGAGCCTCCCATATAGGTTCTGTCCACGCATGCTGTCTTTTGCGGTATCTGTTTTTCACTTAAAACTCCAGAATAATCTTTGTTCCGGTTCCAAGCGTACTCTCAATTTTAATCTTCGCATCATGAAGAATTGCTCCATGCTTCACAATGGAAAGTCCAAGTCCGGTACCTCCCGTTTCGCGGGAATGACTCTTATCCACACGATAGAACCGTTCAAAGATCCGCTCCTGATCTTCCTTTGCAATTCCAATTCCGGTATCTGCCACAGATACCACTGCCCGTCCGTTTCTTCCGCGTGAAACCGTCACTTCAACTTCACCGTCCTTGCGGTTGTACTTGATCGCATTGTCGCAGAGATTGTAGATCATCTCATAGAGAACCTGTCGTGCACCTTTGATCCGGCAGCTCTCTCCTCTCAGTGTCATCTTCACCTGCTGCTCCTTTGCCCGTATGGAAAGATGTCCCTCGACATCACGGCAGATCTGCATCAGATCCACTTCCTCCATCGGGATTGACTGGTCGTTTTCGTCCAGTCTGGACAGCTTGATAATATCCTCGACAAGAGAGCTTAACCGGCTCGCCTCACTGTGGATTCTGCCCGCAAATTTGGGAATATCCTCCGGTTTTACCATGTTGTTTTCGATGATCTCCGCATATCCGGAAATCGACATCAGCGGTGTTTTCAGCTCATGTGACACATTGGCTGAAAACTCACGGCGCATCACCTCGGCTTTCTGTTTTTCCGTCACATCCAGCACCAGGATTACCGCACCGGATACAACACGGTCCACACGCACCGGATTTGCAAGAAGCTGATAGACTCTTCCATTTATCTCCAGCATCCGTTCCTCGGAACTGCCCTCCAGCGCATGATCCAGTGCCTCCTTCAGCTGCTCGTTGCGGCTGACTGTCACGATATTGTGGTTGATGCACTCCTCCGCTGTCACATCAAACAGATTCTGTGCCGAACGGTTGATGGAAAGTACGACCGACTGGTTTGTCACGATCAGACCATCCTTCATATATTCCGTGATTGCAAGATACTCCTCCTGATTATGGCGGAGCTCCTCCATCTGCTGCTGAATCTGCTTCTGCTGCTGATGAATTCTTCCAAGCAGCGGACTCAATTCCTCATACGCTTTGTTGTCCAGCGGATGATTCAGATCAATCTCATTGATCGGCTTTACAAGCGCCTTTGTCATATGGCTGACCATCAGCAGCTCCACGACAAGGACTGCCGCAATCAGCACAGCCACAAGCCATATATTCCGCAGCATCACACCGAACACACTGTCTGTTGTCAGGGAAACACGGATGATTTTTCCATTGTCCAGGCGCAGTGCCGTATAATATGTTTTGCTCCGCAACGTTTCGGAATAACGGGAAATATTGCTTTCCCCTGTCTTTTCCGCCTCAATCACCTCCGGCCGCCCGGAATGGTTTCCCATCATGTTCTCATCCTCGACCGAATCAAACAGAACGGTTCCGTCCGTGTCAATCAGGGTAACCCGGCTTGCCGTAATCTTGCCGGCCGGTTTATCCAGACTGTCATCACCCATCTTGTCCAGAAAATACCTGTAATACTCACAG
>ENA-ORRW01003151-ORRW01003151.1-human-gut-metagenome-genome-assembly--contig:-NODE-3151-length-12233-cov-3.041304_pt1 | contig 12233 bp, 9 predicted proteins | sample MGYA00242183_ERZ509150 | MGnify/ENA primary metagenome ERZ509150 (study PRJEB26280, sample SAMEA2338639) | human gut metagenome | biome: human gut; feature: human-associated habitat; material: faeces... | reverse complement strand
TGCAAAGCTGCATTCCATGAGCGGCTGCATCCTTTGCAAACGCGGCAGCCAGCGCATATTTTCCATAGGGCGGACGGTTCCGTCTCCGCCTCCTGGCCCGGTTTAAGGACGCCATATAATCCGCTACATTTCCTTCATCTTTCATTCTTAAAACACTCCATAGAAATTCATTTGGTTATAAGTCTACCATAAAAGCTCGAAAAAAGCAAAAGAAAAGAATGCGTCCGGGAGTATTTTCCCAGGACGCATTCCTTCATCCTCCATTTTTCCAGCCATCCGGCCTTTATTTCAGGATCTCCCGGTAGACACGGAAAACATTTTTATAGAAGATCTTCTCGATCTCCTCTGTGGAAAAGCCTTCCTTCTCCAACCGGGCCGCCAGAAGCTGCATGTCTCCGGCATTGGTGATCTCCATGGACACGGCCGCTCCGTCAAAATCCGATCCCAGGCCCACGGAATCGATCCCGCCCACACGGATGATGCGGCGGATATGGGCCACCATATCGTCCAGGGATGTTTTCATGGGATCCCCGAATTTTTCCTTATCCCGGAGGAATTCCGTAAAATAGTTGACGCCCATGACGCCGCCCTTTTCCCCGATCCCGCGGATCATCTCATCCGTCAGGTTCCGGCAGTGACGGCAGACGGCTCTGGCTCCGGAATGGCTGGCCACAAAGGGACGCTTCGCATGGCTGATCACATCCAGGATCCCCTTATCGCCCAGATGGGACACGTCGGCAATGATCCCCAGGCGTTCCATCTCCTCCAGGAATTCAAAGCCCTTTTCCGTAAGTCCCTTTTCTGTTTCCGGCACGAAGGAATCCTGTCCCGGTCCCAGATATTCATACCGGTTGGGGTACGCCAGCTCGTTGGGGAAATTCCAGGTGAAGGTGAACATACGGACGCCCAGCTCGTAAAAGATCCGGAGATATTCCAGCTTTCCCTGGCAGATGGCGCCCTCCTCCATCGTAAGGAGAGCGGACATACGTCCCTCTGCCATATTTTTTTCAATGTCCCGGAAGCTTCTTACGATCCCGATCCGGTCCGGATATCTGCGGAGCTCTGTGAAAAACGTATCGATGAGACGGAGCGCATACTCCGGAAGGGGCATTTTCCCCTTAAGATTCTCCATATGGGCGAATACGGCAAAGTTCTGTACCGCATAATCCCCCCTCTCCATTTTCTCCAGGTCGATGTGCAGGTTGTTTTTTAGGATCCCGCATTCTTCTCCTGCCTGGCGTTTTGCATAGATCTCAGCAATGGTATCGCAGTGCATGTCTGCAACTTTCATTTCCTATGTACCTCCCAATCATTCTGTCTTTCCCCATTATAATCCAGGAATGGGCATTTGTCACCTTCTTTCTCTGTCCCTTATTCGCTCCGCAGGGCGTCGATGGGGTTCAGTCCCGCCGCCCGGCTGGCAGGCATATAGCCGAATACCAGGCCGATGCCCACCGAAACAGAAAAGGAGATCAGTACCGACGAAAGGGTGGGAGGCGCTTCGATGCCCATGAGACCCCCGATCCCGATGCTGGCCAGAGAGCCCAGCAGGATCCCGGCGATCCCGCCGATGGTGCTGGTCACCGCTGCCTCAATGACAAACTGCTGAAGGATCACGCGTTTCCGGGCTCCCAGGGCCTTGCGGATCCCGATCTCCCTGGTGCGCTCTGTGACCGATACCAGCATGATGTTCATGACCCCCACGCCGGCCACCAGAAGGGAGATCCCGGCAATGCCGCCCAGCATCATGGACATCATGGCGATCTGATCGTTCAGTGTGTCCATCAGAGAGCTCATGGCTGTCACCGAGTACAGATCCTCATTTTTCATTTTGCTGTATAAGAATTCCTCCAGAGCCGCCGTACAGGCCTCCGTATCGTTGATATCATAGGATGTGAAGGTGTAATTGCTTATGACGGCGTTTCTGGCGATCTTGGCCGCCCGGGAATAGGGGATCCACACGAAATCGTCGGTACATCCGTCGTCGAAGTCCGCGGCGCTTTCCGTCTGCTGCTCCACAACGCCCACCACTGTATAATTATCCCCGTTGAGCTTTATTTTCTCGCCCAGGGCTTTTTCCGGGCTTCCAAAAAGCTCCGACGCCACATAGGCTCCCACCACGGCCACCTTCTGGCGGGAAGCCATATCGGAATAGAGCAGGTTCCTGCCACAGGAAAGCTCATAACCCTTGATGGCAAGCTGGTCCTCGCTGTATCCTCCCACGGTGGTGGCGTCCATGGTGTCGCTGCCGTGCTTCACGGTGGCGCTTACGGAAACGCTGGGCGTCATTCCCTGGAACAGATCCTGATTCTCCTCATAAAATTCGTAAAACTCCTCCACATCAATGGTCCTTGATGGCAGGGACCTGTAATTGACGGTGATCTGGTTAACGCCCATGCTGGCAAAGCTCTCCGTCATATAAGACATGTATCCGTTGACGATGCCCACCAGGATGATCACAGAGGCCACCCCGATGATGATCCCCAGCATGGTAAGAAAGGAGCGCATCTTGTTTCCCCAGATACTCTTTAAAGCCATTTTAAATGATTGCAGCATATTCTTTCACATCCCCGTCAAAATTGATCCTGCCGTCTATGATCCGTACCACCCGTTCTGCCTCCAGAGCGATGGAGCTGTCGTGGGTGATCATAACGATGGTATTGCCCTCCCGGTTGAGCTTCTTTAAAAAATCCAGAACCTCCCGGCCAGTTTTGGAATCCAGAGCGCCCGTGGGCTCGTCGGCCAGGATCAGGGACGGATCTCCCGCCAGGGCCCTGGCAATGGAGACCCTCTGCTGCTGGCCGCCGGAAAGCTGCTTTGGGAAATTCCTCCATTTTTCTTTCAGTCCTACCCGTTCCAGGGATTCCATGGCCCGTTCCCTCCGTTCCCAGGGATCCATACCCGCGTAAAGGAGGGGAAGCTCCACGTTCTCCAGGAGATTCAGCTTTGGCAGCAGATTATACTGCTGGAACACAAAGCCGATCATGGTATTCCGGATCTGGGCCAGCTGATTGTCCGTCATATCGCTTACGTCCTGGCCGTCCAGAAGATATTCTCCCTCCGTGGGAACATCCAGGGCTCCGATGATGTTCATCAGCGTGGATTTTCCGCTGCCGGATTTTCCCACAATGGCCACGAACTCTCCCTTTTCAATGGTCAGGGAGATCCCGTCGCTGGCCCGTACTTCCTCGTCTCCCATCTGGTACACCTTATGAATATCCTTAAGCTGGATCAGAGGGGCCTTTTCTGTTTTTGTGACTTTTTCCATGGACTGCACTCCCTTCTTATGGCCTGGGGCCGCCGCCCATGCCGCCTCCGCCAGGACCGCCTCCCATTCCGCCGCCGGGGCCCATCATGATCATTCCCATACTGGTGCCGGAACCGGCGTCCGGATCCACATAGACTTCGTCTCCCTCGGAAAGTCCCGAGAGGATCTGTACATAATCGTCATTGATGATGCCTGTCTCCACCTGGACGGCCTCAAAGCCGTCGGGTACGCCGGACTGGCCCTGACCGGAGCCGCCGGACTGGCCGCGAGCCGCTTCTTCGGAGCCGTCTTCTGTTCCTTCCGTCTGGTCCGTCTGGCCGGAGGACGGATCCTTTTTCACATATACCCGGTTTCCCCGCATAAGGGCTCCCGCCGGGATACAAAGGGCATCCTGGGCGCTGTCCAGGATAATGGTGGCATCCACGTTCATGCCCGGAAGCAGGTCTCCCGTCTCTTCCAGGGTCACTGTCACCGGATAGTTGGTAACGCCGTTGGAATAGCTTCCCTCCAGACTTACATTGGTGACCGTGCCTGTGAAGGTCTCCCCCTCCACAGCATCGGCGGTGATCTCCACGGTCTGCCCGGCCTTCACGCTCCCCACATCCAGCTCATCCACCGACATGGACAGGGTCATGGCCGACAGATCATAGATCACAGCCATCACCGTATTGCCGCTGGTCCCCTTGGTGATCTTATCTCCGGCTTTGGCGTTTTTCGTAATGACAGTACCGGAAATGGGAGCGGTGATGGTATAGTCTCCGATGGTATCCTGGGTGTTTTCCAGCTTATTCTCCGCATTTTTCACATTATCCCCGGCAGTCTCCAGGGCGTCCTTAAAGGTTTCCAGATACTTTGCAGCCGACTGGTCCGTAGCCTTGAAAAGGGCTGTCCCGTTGTCCACAGAGGCTCCCTCGGAAACCAGAAGGGTCTCCACCTCCAGGCTTCCCTGGCCGGAAAGGTCTGCGCTGAGGGTCGTCTCTGTCCGCGGAATAAAGGTCCCCGCCTCACAGCTGGAGAGATTTCCCACAGCAGCCGTGGCCTGTGTCAGGGTCGTAAGGCCGCCGGGATTTTCCGTCTCCACGGTCACAGCCTTCACAAGACGGCCGCCGGATAGAGTCTCCTCCATACTGCTGACCACCGTCACGGTCCCCTGGATCTCCTCTCCTGTGTCCTCCAGAGTCAGTACCGCCTGGCTTCCCACCGGGATCTGCTCCGCTTCCGCCGAAAGGAATGGAACCGTCAGCTTCATGACGGAATCATCATAAATATCCGCAAGCTTTGTCCCGTTGGAGACCTTATCGCCCTCCTTGATATATAAGGTCTTTACATAGCCGGAAACAGAGGCCTTATATGTGTTCCCCGAAAGCGTTCCGGCGGCCTCCTCATAGTCCTCCTGGGCCGACTGCTGGCTTTCCCTGGCCCTTAAAAGGCTGGTTTCCGCAGAGCTTAAGTCCGAATCCATGGAGGAAGCGTCGATCCGGTATAAAACCTGATCCTTTTCCACCACATCCCCCTCTTCAAACAGGGCCTCCAATACTTCGCCCTCCACCAGGGAGGTGACTTCATAGGTATCCTTAGGAGACAGGGAGCTGGATGCCGTCAGCTCTGAGGTGATGTCCATGACGGCTGCCTTCGCTGTCTGCACCTTGTCTGCCGTATCGGATGCCTTGACTGCCTGCTTCTGTTTCCAGAAGAAAAATCCCCCAAGGCCTGCCGCCAGGACAGCCGCCAGAAGGACCGCTGTCCGGATCCCCTTTTTCCTTTTTTTCTTTTTAAAAGCTTTCTTTTCTTCCATGCCCGCTCCTTTTATTCATCTCCCACTACGTCTACCACTGTATACGTGGGGTTTTCTTCGGTGCCGCTCTTTTCCCAGACGATGGCCACGTCGTCGCCCACGCTGTAATCGCCGTAGACCGAGAACAGGTACTGGAGCTCAGAACCGTTTATGGTAAACACGTCCCCGTCCTCCGCATTCTCCTGGTCATGGGAGTTTAACACCACCGATACCGGTGTAAAGGGGTCCAAAGCCGAATAATAGATGGCCTTAATGCGTCCGTCGGTGGCTCCCTTATTTTCTCCATCGCTGGAATAGGCGAAGATCGTCTTTGTCTCCTCATGGTAATAGACCACGGTGGCATAATCGTTGATCTCCCCCTCATCCGAAGACTCTCCGTTTAAGAACATCACTGCCTTATCCAGGGAAAAGGGCACCAGGTTTTTCAGGTTCCGGCTGGCCTGGTTTAAGATCTTTGGCCCTTTTAAGCTGTTATCCAAGATCGAAGAGGTGTTCACCTCCCCGTCGGAGTTGTAGGTCAGCTCAAACACCTGGCTGCCATACTGTCCCCCCTCCTTCATCTGGGCCTTCATAAGGTTATAGAAAAGATGGATGCAGTCCTCCCTGGTCAGGATCTCGTTCTGGTCCCTGAAGATCCCGGAGTCCAGAGACAGGGCCGAAAATTTCGCCATCCGGTTCCCGTTGAGATTTCCGGAAAAATCCTCGTTGGTATAGCCCAGCAGGCCCAGGACGCCTTTGGCCGCATCCCTTAGGGTCACCCCCTCCTCCGGCTTAAAGGCCCCTCCCAGAAAACCGCTCATCCATTCATTGGAAGAGGCCGTCCGGATGGCGGAGGCATACTGGCTGTCCGCAGACACATCGGCGAACACCGCCCCGGAGACCGGGGCTCCGTAGCTCTGCCTCTGGGAGGAGGCCTTTACCAGCATCCCGGCAAACTCTTCTCTTGTCACCTCTGCATTCCGGTCACTGGTGGTCAGGATCCCCAGAAGGCTTACCACCTTTTTCTTCATTTCAAAGGTACTCTCCGCCCCGTAGGTCGTCGCGCTCATTCCCGCCGACACGGCACATACGGCTGCAAGCACCGCCATGGCTTTTCCTCGGTTCATACGATCTCTCCTTTTATATTTATTTTATAATCATAAAGGAAACTTTATAAAAACACGTTCACTTTACCAGATGAATGTGTTGAATCTGTGAAGGAAACAGCAGGATTTTTTGAACTTTCTGTGTCCTCCGCGGACAAAACCTTCCTCCGCCTGCATCATGATCCTCTTCCGCTCCATGGCGGTCCATCAGAGCATTTTTTATCATAGGATGACTTTCCCAGGACGAAAAAAACCGCCAGGAGCACATATGAGGCGACCCCAAAAAGTTAGACTTTTTGGGGTCGGTACACACATACTCCTGACGGTCTTTTTATTTAAATTTCAAAAATGTCTTGTTTCACCGGAACACAGATGCATGGCAGATCTACATCAACGGCGCAATGAGCCGCAGGGTCCTTCCCCAGAACCGGTGCATCAGCGGCAGGGATTCATAGGATTCCATGGACATGCGGACACATTTTTTCAGTGTTTCGTCGAAATCTGCCCGGATATCCCCGACCACCGGATTCTTATAGATGTACACAGCGCACTCAAAATTCAGATACTGGCTCCGGAAGTCCATGTTGATGGAGCCCACCACTGCCTTTTCATCGTCACTGACAAAGGTCTTGGAATGGATAAAACCAGGCAGGTACTCATAGATCTTCACTCCGGCCTCCATTAACTCCGGATAATAGGAATGGGCCAGCATAAAGGCGTATTTCTTATCCGGGATATGGGGCATGACGATGACCGTATCCACTCCGCGCTTGGCCGCATAGGTGAGGGCCGTCACCATATCGTCGTCCAGGATCAGGTACGGCGTCATAATGTATACATATCGTCTTGCCTGGTAGATGATATCCAGATAGACCTGGTGGCCCACCGGCTCCCCGTCCAGGGGGCTGTCGGAAAACGGAATGGAATAGCCGTCCATGTTTAAGGCAGGGCTGTGGAAATGATCTCCCGTATCCAGGAACGGCCCATAATCAAAGTCATATTCCGGCCGGAAGGCACAGACGCTCCACATCTGTAAAAACATAACTGTGAAGCTTTTCACCGCCTCCCCCTTCAAGCGGATGGCATTGTCCTTCCAGTGACCGAACCGGACCTTCCGGTTGATGTACTCGTCCGCCAGATTGACGCCTCCGGTAAATGCCGTGTGGCCGTCGATCACCAGGATCTTTCTGTGATCCCGGTTATTCTGGCTGGTGGAGATAGCCGGCCGGATGGGGTTGAAGATCCGGCAGCGGACTCCCCTTGCCTCCAGCTCCTTCGGATAATCGTGGGGCAGGTTTGAAAAGGAGTTCATTCCATCATAGAGGACGCGCACGTCCACTCCGGCCGCCGCCTTTTCCTCCAGGATCTTAAGGACACTGTCCCACATCTCTCCCCGCTGGATGATAAAATATTCCAGGAATATGAACCGTTCTGCTGCCTTAAGCTCCTCCAGAAGATCCGGATAAAAATCGTCTCCCAGCGGATAATATTTGAAATTTGTCTTATCGTAAACCGGATAACCCGCCCGTTCCGAAAGATAGCGGCTTAGGTTTGCGTTCCTCCGGTTTTCCTTCATAAGCTTTGCCGTGATGGCCTCATTCTGGTTTAGATAGGAACGGGTACGGATCTTGATGTCTGCGATCCGCTTGGCCAGGATCTTAGTCTCCATCTGCAGCTGCACAAAAATGTAAAACAGGCATCCAAATACCGGAAACAGAAGGACAGGAACCAGCCAGGCCATCTTAAAGCTGGCATTCTGCTTTTCATTTAAGATCCGGATCGCCAGGACGGCGCTGACCAGGCCGAAGGCGCCGTATCCATACGCCTGATACCGGTCGTCCAGCCAGAAATAGATCCAGGCCAGAACGGCGATCTGCAGCGCCATGAACAGGATAAAGAACGTGGTACGGCCAAATATGATCCTTAAAAGCCCGCGTTTTCCCTTTCCTCTCACTTCCTCTGCTACCATAGTTCCTCCTTCCTACTGTTCCAGGGCCTGTCTCAGATCCTCGATGATATCGTCCACATTTTCGATCCCAACGCTTAAACGGATCAGGGACGGATCCACGCCCGCCTCCACCAGCTGCTCATCCGAAAGCTGACGGTGGGTATGGCTGGCAGGATGGAGGACACAGGTCCTGGCGTCTGCCACATGGGTGACGATGGCCGCCAGCTTCAGCCGGTCCATAAATACGCCCGCAGCCTCCCGTCCTCCTTTTAAGCCGAAGGAGATCACTCCGCAGCTTCCCGAGGGCATATATTTCTCTGCCAGGGTGTGGTACTTATTATCCTTTAATCCGGGATAATTGACCCAGGCCACATCCTCTCTGGCAGAAAGCCATTCTGCCACCTTCTGGGCGTTCTCACAGTGACGCGGCACCCGTAAATGCAGAGTCTCCAGACCGATATTCAGTAAAAAGGCGTTCATGGGAGCCTGGATGGAGCCCAGATCCCGCATCATCTGGGCCGTGGCCTTGGTGATATAGGCCTTTTTCCCAAATTTTTCCGTATAGACCACGCCGTGGTAGGAATCGTCCGGAGTCGTAAGTCCCGGAAATTTTTCCGCGTGGGCGTTCCAGTCGAAATTTCCGCTGTCCACGATACAGCCGCCCACAGTCAGGGCATGGCCGTCCATATATTTGGTGGTGGAGTGGGTCACGATATCGGCCCCCCACTCAAAGGGACGGCAGTTGATGGGGGTTGCAAAGGTATTGTCCACGATCAGCGGAACTCCGTGCTTATGAGCCAGTCGGGCAAATTTTTCAATATCCAGGACCACCAGGGCCGGGTTGGCAATGGTTTCTCCAAATACGGCCTTCGTATTGGGGCGGAATGCCTTCTCGATCTCCTCCTCCGGTGCGTCCGGATCCACCAGCGTCACGTCGATGCCCTGCTTCTTCATGGTCACCGTAAACAGGTTGGAGGTGCCGCCGTAAATAGTAGCGGCGCTTACAATGTGATCCCCAGCGCTGCAGATATTAAAAACAGCAAAGTAATTGGCAGCCTGGCCAGAGGAGGTCAGCATGGCAGCCGCGCCTCCCTCCAGCTCACAGATCTTTTCCGCCACTGCGTCGTTGGTGGGATTGGCCAGTCTCGTATAAAAATATCCGTCCTCCTCCAGATCGAACAGACGGCCCATCTGCTCGCTGCTGGAATATTTAAATGTAGTACTCTGGTAAATGGGAAGCACTCTGGGCTCTCCGTTGCCGGGATTCCAGCCTCCCTGGATGCAGACCGTTTCCGGATGATGGTTTCTCTTTTCCATGATGTTTATCCTCCTGGTGCCTGATTCTTTTGTCTGTGGCTGCATTTTCATCCGTGCAGCCACGCTTGTTTACACGCTAGTGTATCACAATTCCGTTAAGGATACAAGGATTTTAAGGCTGCACTTGAAAGGCCCTCTCCTTTCATGTATAATGATTCCTTGGGAATCGTGCCGTCCGTGCGGCCTGTTTTCCCTGCACAGGGGCCCATGCCCCTATATTAAACCCTATATTAAATAAGAAGGAGAAGATTATGGAACTTGTCTTCAATATCATCAAGGGCGTCATGATCGGCATTGCCAACGTGATCCCCGGCGTATCCGGCGGCACCATGGCCGTTTCTTTCGGCATTTACGACCGGCTGATCAACAGTATTTCCGGCTTCACAAAGCATGTGAAGGAAAGCCTGGCCCTGCTGTCCCCCGTTCTTCTGGGCTGCGTCCTGGGCATCGCCGGCTTCACCTACGCCATCGAATATCTGCTGGAAAACCATACCTTCGTCACCTGCATGACCTTTGTGGGGCTGATCCTGGGCGGCCTTCCGGCCCTTTACAGAGCCATGAACGAGAAAAAAGCCACCGGCAGCGGAAAAATGGGCGCCGGAGCCATTATAGCCTTCCTGATGGCCTTTGCCGTATCCGCAGGACTGCCCCTTTTAAAAACCGGCGGGGATACCTTGGCGGTCCTCCCGGTCAACGGCTCTACCATGGCCATCCTCTTTGTGCTGGGGATCGTTGCCTCTGCCACCATGGTGATCCCTGGCGTATCCGGCTCCATGATGCTCATGGTCCTGGGCTACTACTACGGCATCATCAACACCATCACCAGCTTTTTAGACGGACTCCGGACCATGGACCTGGCGGCCTTAAAGGACGGCTTCCTGCTGTTAGCTCCCTTTGGCATCGGCGTTCTCCTGGGGATCGTTCTCATTGCCCGGCTGATCTCCTTCCTGTTTGAACGGTACGGCGTCCAGACCTATGGGGCCATCCTTGGCCTGGTGCTGGCCTCTCCCTTTGCCATTTTTTACAACACAGGATTATTTGGAGAGCTTTCCTCCCTGTCCATCTGGGCCGTCCTTCTGGGCATTATGCTGATGATCGGCGGAGCTGTGGTCACCAATTTCGTCGGGGAAAAGTAAATTAATTGTTGTCCTCTTCCGGAGAATGTGATATCATATTAGATGTTCTTAATTTTGTATCACTATTATAAATATTTACTTATAAAAGGAGAATGTTTATGGGCGGTATATTTGGCGTAGCATCGAAGACCAGCTGTACCATGGATCTTTTCTTTGGTATCGACTACCACTCCCATCTGGGAACCCGGCGCGGAGGCATGGCCGTATACGGCGAAAACGGCTTCCAGCGCGCCCTCCACAACATCGAAAACACACCCTTCCGGACCAAATTTGACCACGATCTGGATGAGCTGGAGGGAACTCTGGGCATTGGCTGTATCTCAGACATGGATCCCCAGCCCCTGCTGATCCGTTCCCATCTGGGAACCTATGCCCTGACCACAGTCGGGGTGATCCGCAATCCCGAAGAGCTGGTAAAGGAGGCCTATAACAACGGCCACGTCCACTTTATGAGCATGAGCGGCGGAAAGATCAACGATACGGAGCTGGTGGCCTCTCTGATCGACCAGAAGGACAGTCTGGTAGACGGACTCCTTTACGCCCAGGAGCGGATCCAGGGCTCCATGTCCATGCTTCTCCTGACACCGGAAGGCATCTACGCCTCCCGGGACCGCTACGGCCGTACCCCCATCACCATCGGCCAGAAGGACGGGGCGTTCTGCGCTTCTTTTGAGAATTTCGCATATCTGAACCTGGGATACCGTCATTATTCAGAGCTGGGCCCCGGCGAGATCGACTTTATCACGCCCGAGGGCGTGGAATGCTTAAGCGCTCCGCGGAAGGAAATGAAAATGTGCGCCTTCCTGTGGGCCTACTACGGCTATCCCACCGCCAGCTACGAAGGCGTCAGCGTGGAAAAAATGCGTTATGACTGCGGAAAGCTCCTGGCCAGAAGAGATAAGGGCGTCACCGCCGACAGCGTGGCCGGCGTACCCGATTCCGGTATTGCACATGCAGTGGGCTATGCCAACGAATCCGGCATTCCCTTCTCCCGCCCCTTCATCAAATATACGCCCACCTGGCCCCGGTCCTTTATGCCCTCCAGCCAGAAGCAGAGGAACCTCATTGCTAAAATGAAGCTGATCCCTGTGGACGTGCTGATCCGGGATAAAAAACTCCTGCTGATCGACGACTCCATCGTCCGCGGGACCCAGCTGGGAGAGACAACAGAATTTTTATATGAAAGCGGCGCAAAGGAGGTCCACGTAAGACCGGCCTGTCCGCCCATCACCTTCGGCTGCCCGTACTTAAACTTCTCCCGCTCCAGATCCGAGTACGATCTGATCACACGACGGGTCATCCGGGACCGGGAAGGAGAAAACGTTTCTGAAGAAACACTGGCCACCTACACCGATCCCGACAGCCAGAATTACAAGGAAATGGTAGAAGAGATCCGGAAACGGCTCCACTTCACCACCCTCCGCTTCCACCGCCTGGACGATCTGGTGGAATCCATCGGCATCGAGCCGTGTAAGCTCTGTACATACTGCTGGAACGGGAAAGGGTGATGCAGAAACGGCCCCCGCCCATTCACGCAAACGGAAGCATCGTGTTTGCGCGAACGGGCGGGGGCTGTTTTGGTTGTGGCGGGGGTGAGGGAAAAGAAAATCTGGCCTGTGAGGCTCTTTCGCTCCACCGCCGCATAAAAAAGGACCCACATTGCCGCAAACACGATGCTTCCGTT
>ENA-ORRW01003148-ORRW01003148.1-human-gut-metagenome-genome-assembly--contig:-NODE-3148-length-12239-cov-9.976280_pt1 | contig 12239 bp, 9 predicted proteins | sample MGYA00242183_ERZ509150 | MGnify/ENA primary metagenome ERZ509150 (study PRJEB26280, sample SAMEA2338639) | human gut metagenome | biome: human gut; feature: human-associated habitat; material: faeces... | reverse complement strand
GTGTCAGCCCTAAATTATTTTTGTTTGAAAAAGTTTTACCGGACAGCAATAATTTTATTCTATTCTACTAATCTACTTTTTCATTTTATTACTGTTGACTTTCCCTTGCATTATAGAGCCAATAGCCCACTACCAGCAAGATAAAGACCACGAGGATAGCGACCATCTCCACGACATGATGGAGCGGATCGACCCATATCTCCTTGAAAAATCCATTGCGCCCGGCTATTTCCACAAAAGACCAGAAGACAATGACGATGGCATAAGCCATGCGCAGGCTTCGGCCCCAACTGCCGATGCGCAGTTGGCGTTTGAACATCAGTGCCGATCCTATCAGGCAGACCACGGCGATGATGTAGGTCACAGGGTGATGATCGCCCAGAAACACGGGGTCATAGCAGAACATCAGCAGTAGATAGAGGCCCCACATCATGACATTCCATTCCATAAACATGACGATACTCGCATGGTGGGCCATCGGCCTCAGTTCCACACGGTTCTTCAGGCCGCAATGGTTTTGCACCCATTGGATGAAGAGGCAGCCGTTACGGGTGCAGAAGACATAGAGGAGGACGATCATCATCCACATGCCAAACGTCGCAGGCATGATGAGGTATTCGGGGCGCGAGCCACGGATCTCCTTCAGTTCGACACGGGAGAAGTCTTCAAGGGGAGTGCCGTTGATGGTGAAGGTGTGATGGACCGCCACACCATCGACATACTGGCTGATCGTCTCCACGACACCATTGCCCACCAAGTCGCAGTGGACACCATAGCGCTGAGCGTAATAGGCAAGGAGAAACTCCACCCAACCTGTCCAGAAGAGCAATGCCCCCGCAAGTCCGAAGCAGGTCTGCCGGGTGTCGCCCTTGACGAAAACACCCCAGATCGTAATGACAAGCCCCATGAACCCCATGGCAAAAGCCGAATAATGGAGCGCGGTAGGGGTGAGGAAATGCTCCATCAGAATCATCAGCGCATGGCCAAGCGGCATGAGCAGCAAGACGATAAGGATAGCACCCAGTGCCTTGCCTGGGTATTTTTTCTCTTTCATTCTTTGTCGGTTAAGTTGATTAAAATGTATACATCCTATTAACTCCCGAGCGATATCAAGGACAGACAGTCACTCCCCCTTGTATGGTTTTTCCTCGAAAGCGGGTGCAAAATTACCGCTTTTGGACATTCGACACAATACCCAAAAATGGTGATTTGGGCGCATGGACTTTTTATGGCAAGACCCTCCTGTGATTACCAGAATGACAAGGAAAACACCAAAAAGAAAGGCGAAGGTTTGCGGGTCTCATGAAAAACATGTACCTTTAGCCTCGAAAAGAAAAAGAACAAACGAATGAGATACGGAAGAAAATGGATAGCAGCAGTCGCCATGGGCCTGCTGAGCCTCAACGCGATGGCGCAAAAGCTGACGGAATATGTCGATCCGTTCATCGGTACGACCAATTTCTCGGTATGCAACCCCGGGGCAGTACTGCCCCACGGCCTGATGTCGGTCGTTCCCTTCAACGTGATGGGAAGCGACCTCAACACGTATGACAAGGACGCAAGGTGGTGGTCCGCGCCCTATGAGTACCACAATAAGTACTTGACGGGCTTCGCCCATGTCACCCTCAGCGGTGTGGGATGTCCCGAACTGGGCACACTATTGACAATGCCGACGAGCGGAAAGCTCTCTGTCGATTATCACGACTACGGATCCGAATACGACGGCGAACAAGCAAGGCCGGGCTACTACGGTGTCAATCTGAAGAAGTATGGCATCCGTGCCGAAGTCACCTCCACACTCCGTTCCTCACGCGAACGCTTCACCATGCCGAAGGGCGAAGGACACCTGCTGCTCAACATCGGAGACGGACTGACCAACGAAACGGGTGGCATGGTGCGGCGCGTCAACAACCAGGAGATAGAGGGCATGCGCCTGCTCGGCACTTTTTGCTACAATCCGCAGGCTGTCTTCCCCATCTACTTCGTCATGCGCGTCAACAAACTGCCCAAGGAGCAGGGAGCATGGAAACAGCAACCCACACGCCAGGGCGTAAAAGGTGAATGGGATCCTGACAACGGACGACTGAAACTATACAAGAACTACACCCGCGAACTGGCTGGAGACGGTATCGGCTACTACTACTCCTTCGACTGCGATGAGGGGGAGCAGGTGGAGGTCAGCATGGGCGTGTCCTTCGTCAGCATAGAAAACGCCCGCGAGAACCTCGACCGGGAGCAACCGCAGGGCACGACTTTCGAGCGCATCGCTCAGCAAGCCGACAAGGAATGGGAGCAGACGCTTGGGCGCATCTCCGTCAAGGGCGGCACGGATGCACAACGCCGCGTATTCTACACGGCCCTCTACCATACACAGCTCCACCCGAATATCCTGCAGGACTGCAACGGCGACTACCCTGCCATGGAGCAAGGCGAGACGCGCAATACCAAGGACAACCGCTACACGGTGTTCTCGCTCTGGGACACCTACCGCAACGTGCATCAGCTCCAGACCTTGATTTTCCCCGACAAGCAGACGGACATGGTACGGTCAATGATCGCCATGTATGACGAATGGGGATGGATGCCGCGCTGGGAACTGTTCGGACGCGAGACCTGGACCATGGAGGGCGACCCCGCCATCCCTGTCATCACGGACACCTGGCTGAAGGGACTCCGCGACTTCGATATCGACAAGGCGTATGAGGCTTTCCGCAAGAGTGCGACACTCCCTGGGGCTGAAAACAAGATGAGACGCGACATCGATCCATACATCAGCAAAGGCTACATCCCGCTCGGTGTGTTCGCCCAGGACAACTCGGGAGACAACTCGGTATCGCACGCATTGGAATATTATGTTGCCGACAATGCCCTCTCGCTTCTGGCCGCAGACCTCGGACACAAGCAGGACGCACAGATCTTCCGCCAGCGAAGCCTCGGCTACAAGCACTACTACGACCCGGCAACGGGTGTCTTGCGCCCCATCAATGGCGACGGATCCTTCCTCACGCCCTTCGACCCCAAGGATGGTGCCAACTTCTCCAACGCACCAGGCTTCCATGAGGGATCGTCGTGGAACTACACTTTCTACATACCCCACGACGTTGGCGGACTGGCCAAACTGATGGGCGGACAACGGAAGTTTATCGACAAGCTCCAGTCGGTCTTCGACAACGATCTCTACGATCCAGCCAACGAACCAGACATCGCCTATCCGTACCTCTTCTCCTACTTCAAGGGTGAGGCGTGGCGCACACAGCGAGAGGTCTTGCGCCTGTTGGAACGCTATTACAAGGACCAACCCGATGGCATCCCGGGCAATGACGACACGGGAACGATGTCGGCATGGGCGATCTTCTCGATGATGGGCTTCTACCCTGATTGCCCAGGATCACCCTACTACACGCTCACCACGCCTGTCTTCGATGAAGTGACGATCCACCTCGACCCGAAGTATTACCCGCAGGGCGACATCACCATCACGACCACACACGGCAAGGGAACGGGCCGCTACATCCAGTCTATGTCGCTGGGTGGAAAACCGCTTCATAGCTACCGCATTTCCCATGCACAACTCATCGGAGGCCGCCATCTGACGATGCAGGTGGGAGACAGATAATAAGGCCAGAGAGCAGAGTCTTTTCCTACCTTTCACAACACGCAGACCGCCCCGCCCCGAGCCTGACGGCTTGGAGCGGGGCGGTTGCAATCATGGAAAGTCCCTACAGACTACACGTCGTATTCGAAGGTGAAGATCTTCTCCGTGTTGATCGAGTTGCCCACCGTACAACCGCGATGGGTGAAAGCCTCAAGGCGTTTGCGCTTCTTCTCGGGCACGTCCTGGCCAAAATGGAAGTGGATGGCAATGCGCTCTACCACACTATGGGCAGCGTCGAAGCCGATCTCCTTCAGTTCGGCATGCCATCCCGTGGTGTCCACATCTTCCTTGGCAGCTCCCATCGAAGCCGTGGTCAACGCACATGCCATCAGCGACTGGGCAAACAGCACTACGGGGGTGGGATACTCGCCTACACCTCCCTGCTCTGCAGGGACGTCGGTGTGGGTCAATTCTCTCTCGTTCTGAATCTCCATGCGGAACTGGCCCGCATTCTTTACTGTGACCATAAGCTCATTTAATTTGGTTATTGACAGAATGAAAAATACAAAAAACGTGCCACAGCGTCACAGACCATCTTCTAAAACGACAAAGCAGACAGTTTGGCCTGCCAAATATTCATATCGAAAACGGGCAGAACGCTATTGCGCACTGCCCGTTTCGGATTTCGAGAATCCGGTCTTTCGACTCCGCCACTGCTTGGAGGGATGCGTCTCGCGACGGTGTTCCCACATACAAGCGGCGGTGTTATCCAGTTTTCAAACAATCAAATTCACCTCTCAAACTAATTTCACCTATTATAAGCGAAAACGGGCACGCTTGCCGTCTATCTTACCTTAAATGATTAACAACTAAAAACCTATAAAAATCAGTTACTATTAAACTAAACTCTATGCTTTATTGACGGTGCAAAGGTAGGCATTATTCCGTTGGCAAGAGACTATTTCCTCATAAAAAGTGCATGATTCGCTCAAATTTTGACCTAAATCAACATCTATAAAGTATTCCACCAGCCGCCACTGAAGACCCGCGAGAAGCCGGGAAGGCCCCGCAACATCTTTACAAAGCAGAAAGAAAGGTTTCATTCCATAATAGTAAAGGATTTTTAAAGCATTTTGTTTTTCGGTTTCTAAACTTATTGCTAACTTTGTAGCGCATTTTATACAGAGGACAAGAATGACGGGTAAGAACTTTTTTGAAAAGCTTTTCAGCACCTATGTCGCAGGCCATGTCACCGCCATCGCCATCGTCGTTGCCTTGCTTTGCATCGGCGTGAAGTACGGCGTGGCCTACTATACCCACCACGGCGAATCGTTCGTCGTGCCCAACGTCGTGGGCATGCAGCTCGAAGAGGCGGAGAAAAAGATGTCGGAAGCCGGGCTCCAGCTCGTCGTGCAGGACACCAACTACGTCAGGACAATGCCTCCCGACTGCGTACTGGAGCAGAGTCCGGGACAGGGCAAGCGCATCAAATCGACCCATATCGTCTATGTGACCATCAATGCGGCCAATCCTCCCGCACTCGTCATGCCCGACCTGGCCGACAACAGTTCCTACCGGGAGGCACGCGCCACGCTGCTCGCCATGGGATTCAAGACCGTCGAGCCCAAATACACACCGGGAGAGAAGGACTGGGTCTATGCCATCCTCGTCAATGGCAGACGCGTGGAGGTGGGAGAACGAATCCCTGCCGACGCTACAATTGTCATACAGGTAGGCGACGGCACCCGACTACCCTCCGACACGCTCAACAATGCGGCATCGGAGAACGAGTATGAGGAGGTGGAAGAAGAAGTGCCTACCTACGAGGAGGACTACGAGATCATAGAAGTGCCCATCGACGAGGTGCAGCCTGAGGACGAAATCCTCTCAGGCGACGTGGCACCGTCACGCCCCTCACAACATTCGGGGGAGTAGCCACGGAAAATGACCTCAGGGAGTAGTTTTCCCTACAGTATATATAATAAGGTATAAAGGAAATGGAAGAAGAACGAATCGACGACGAACTGCTGGACCTTGACGACGTACTGGCGCCAGAGGAGGCCTCCAGCGATACCGGACAGCTCTACGAGCACTTCCGCGTGGAGGTCGATAAAGGGCAGGAGCCGGAGCGCATCGACAAGTATCTCTCCGTGAGGATGCAGCACTCAAGCCGCAACCGCATACAGAAGGCCGCCGACGCTGGATCCATCCACGTCAATGGCACGCCGGTAAAGAGCAACTACAAGGTACGCCCAGAGGACGTGATTACCTTGATGCTCCACCAGCCGAAGCACGACACGAGCATCGTGGCGGAGGACATTCCGCTTGACATCGTGTATGAGGACGATCAGCTGATGGTCATCAACAAGCCTGCGGGCATGGTGGTGCATCCTGGAGCTGGCAACTTCCACGGCACGCTCATCAATGCCGTGGCGTGGCACATGCGCAACGTGCCGTCCTTTGACGCGAACAACCCCGAGGTGGGACTGGTTCATCGCATCGACAAGGACACCAGCGGTCTGCTGGTGGTGGCCAAGACGCCTGAAGCCAAGACACTGCTCGGCAAGCAGTTCTTCCACAAGACAACCCACCGTAGCTACATCGCGCTCGTCTGGGCCAACTTTGTGGAGGAAGAAGGGCGCATAGAGGGAAATATCGCCCGCGACGTGCGCGACCGTCTGCGCATGGCCGTCTTCCCTCCCGACTCGGAGACGGGCAAGCCAGCCGTAACCCATTGGCGCGTACTCGAACGCTTCGGCCACGCTCGTGGAGTGTATCCTCGAGACAGGACGCACACACCAGATCCGCGCACACATGCGCCACATCGGCCATCCGCTCTTCGGCGACGCACGCTATGGCGGCACGGAGATCCTGCGCGGACAGCGTAGCAGCACCTACAAGGCGTTCATACAGAACTGCCTTCGCATCTGCCCGAGACAAGCCCTCCACGCACGCACACTGGGCTTCGTCCACCCCACGACGGGACAGCAGATGGATTTCACGTCGCCCTTGCCAGCCGACTTGGAGCAACTGCTCGCAAAATGGCGGGACTACATCAATGGCACGACGCAGGACACCTTCGTCGAGCAATAAATATGAACTTCAAGACAAAGTATAGATAGATGAAGAATTTAAAGAGAACTATCGCGATTGTGTGCGGCGGAGACTCCTCCGAACACGACGTTTCCCTCCGCTCTGCGCAGGGACTCTATTCCTTTTTCGACAAGGAGCGCTATGATGTCTATATCGTAGATGTGCGCGGCACCGATTGGCGCGTACAGCTTCCTGGCGGCGAGGAGGCAAAAATCGACCGTAACGACTTTTCATTCGTCAAGACTGACGGCACCGCCGTCGTCTTCGACTATGCCTATATCACCATCCACGGACAACCTGGCGAGAACGGCCCCATGCAGGGCTACTTCGACTTGATACACGTCCCCTACTCCACGAGCGGCGTGCTGGTCGAGGCCATGACCTTTGACAAGTTTGTGCTCAACCGCTACTTGGGCAGCTTCGGTATCCATGTGGCTGATAGTGTGCTGCTCCGCCGCGGCGAGACATACAACGAGGAGGAGATCGCCAAGCGCATCGGCATGCCTTGCTTCGTGAAGCCAGCCAACGACGGCAGCAGCTTCGGCGTGTCCAAGGTGAAAAACGCCGATCAGCTGGAACCAGCCTTGCGCGTAGCCTTCATGGAAAGTAGCGACGTGATGGTAGAGGCTTACCTCGATGGCACAGAGATCACACAGGGCATCTACAAGACGCGCGAGCGCAGTGTCCCCTTCCCCATCACCGAGGTCGTCACCACCAACGAGTTCTTCGACTATGACGCCAAGTACAACGGACAGGTGGACGAGATCACGCCAGCGAGAATCAGTCCCGAGACGGCAGAGCGCGTCACCGAAATCACCAGTCGCATTTATGATATCCTCCATGCCAACGGCATCATCCGCATCGACTACATTATCACCCACGACGCGGAGGGCAACGAGGTCATCAACATGCTGGAGGTGAACACCACCCCGGGCATGACGACGACGAGCTTCATACCGCAGCAAGTGCGTGCGGCAGGACTCGACATCAAGGATGTGCTGACTGAAATCATAGAGAATCAGTTCTGAACTGCATGCTCATGAATCTTCCGACTGCTCCCGCAACGGAGTTTTCATGAACAGTCCAGGCTAAAAACCATTCCGCTCCCCGCCTGCTTCAAAGCGGACGGGGAGAAGGCGGCACAAGCCATATCATCTATTCAAAAACCTTTCAACTACATCTCGATTATGATTATCCCAGAAGAATTCAACGACATCCGCCCATACGAGCCGGAAGAGCTGCCCGCAGTGTACGACCGTCTGGTGCAGAACCCGCAATTTCTGCAGATGGTATCATTCCTCTTCCCAGAGGCTACGCCCGAGATCATCTCACAGAAGATGCACGAGTGCAAGACGAACATGGACTTCCAGCTCGTCTTCGCCTACCGCTTTCTGAAGAAGCTCATCTCCAAGGCAAGCACAGGTCTTGACATGGACGTGACGGCGATAGACAACAAGCACAACTATACGTTCATGAGCAACCACCGAGACATCGTGCTCGACTCGGCCTTGCTCGACGTGCTGCTCATCGACCACGGCTTCGAGACCACCTGCGAGATCGCCATCGGCGACAACCTGCTGTCCATCCCCTGGGTGCTCGACGTGGTACGCCTCAACAAGTCGTTCATCGTCAAGCGCGGCCTGATGGCCCGCGAGCGCCTCCAGGCAAGTCAGAAACTCGCCCGCTACATGCACTTCGCCATCTCCGAAAAGCATCAGAACCTCTGGATCGCACAGAGGGAGGGACGCGCCAAGGACTCCGACGATCGCACGCAGAAGGGCATCCTGAAGATGCTGGTCCTCGGTGGGGAGGGCGACGTGCTCGACCGCCTCGTCAACCTCCACATCGTGCCACTCGCCATCAGCTATGAGTACGACCCCTGCGACTTCCTCAAGGCACAGGAGTATCAACTGAAGCGCGACGATCCCAACTGGAAGAAGGGGCCGTACGACGACATCATCAGCATGCGGACGGGCATCCTCGGACTGAAGGGGAAAATCCACTATCATGTGGCAGCCTGCATCGACGACTACCTCAACGGTCTCCGTGAGCAGAAACTCAGCAAGTCGGACTTGCTGGACACCATCTGCACCCACATCGACCACGAGATCCACCGCAACTACCGCCTCTATCCCAACAACTACATCGCTATGGACGAGCTGGACGGCACAGACCATACCGACCACTACACGGAGGACGATGTGCGGAAGTTCAAACTCTATATCCAAAGCCAATTGGCCAAGATCAAGATTCCCAACAAAGACGAGGAGTTCTTGCGCGAGCGACTGCTCACCATGTATGCCAACCCGGCACGCAACTACATCGAGGCAGTCAGAGGATAAGACCTGCTTTCCCATTCCATTCCCTACCCCACTCATGCGGGGGCTGGGAATGGGATTTTTCATAGACTACACCAACCACATCCATGCGCTTTTCTGAGTTTTTCGTCATCCATCATTCCGACCGCAAGGTGCTGACTTTTCTCCTTGCGCTGGCTACCATCCTTGTCGTCCTGATCTATCTGACGGGCAACGATGGCGGGGAGACCGTGCTCACCGCAGCCGACAGTCTGGCTGCCGAAGAGCAACCTGGATATGGAAAGGGACGGCAGGCTCCTCCCTATCGTGCCTATCAGACGCAGGATGGACGGCAGATAGAACTGTCGCCGTTTGATCCCAACACGGCAGACAGCACTCAACTACTGCGCATCGGTCTCCAGCCGTGGCAGGTCCGTGCCGTCTATAAGTATCGTGCAAAAGGCGGCGTCTTCCGTACCCCTCACGACTTCGGACGTCTCTATGGCATGACGCGTAAGCAATATGAGGAACTGGAGCCCTACATCTGCATCGGCGACGACTACCAGCCTGCCTACACACAGTTTGCATCGCGGGAGGAGGAAGCGCGCGAACGTTACGAGGCGTACAAAGCCTCCGACCAATATGTGCCCTACCAAAAGTATGACCGCGACACCGTGCGCTATCCTGTGAAGCTGCGACCTGGCGAACAGGTCGATTTGGCCCTCGCCGACACCTCGCTCCTAAAGAAGATTCCAGGCATCGGGGCGGGCTGGGCACGACGCATCGTCAACTACCGCAACCGCCTGGGTGGCTTCTACAACGTCAGCCAGCTACGAGACCTTGACGGCTTCCCCGCCGAAGCGCTCCCCTTCCTCACCCTCCGGGGCGAGGAAATCACAAAACTCAACATCAACCAACTCTCGCTGAGCCAACTCCGCAAGCACCCGTACATCAACTACTTCCAAGCCAAAGCTATCTGCGACTATCGGAGGCTCAAAGGTCCATTGCATAGCCTTGACCAGCTCCGCCTCCTACAAAAGGACTTTCCGCCAGAAGCCATCGATCGGTTGCGCCACTATGTCACCTTCTGATTGAACAATGACACCATAAAGCTATATGAAAAAATACTATTTACTTCTCATTTTGCTCACCGTATCACTACAAGTGTACTGCAAGACCATTAGGGGAGAGGTGGTGGACAGCTTAGGCCTTCCTGTTCCCTTCTCCACTATTGTCGTGGACCATTCTCAAAAGATAGGCACAACCAACAAGTACGGAAGGTTCGTTTTGGAGAATGTTTCTTCGGACAAATGCCTGCTGACAGTGTCAAACATCGGGTACGAAACAAAGCATATAATTGTACCCCAAGGAGACGATGACCTCTTCCTACAAATATCCTTGAAGGAACAAGTCGTCCAACTGGCAGATGTGGACGTGGTGTATGGAGACATCACATCATTGATCCTAAAGAAGATGGAAAACGTCAAAATGCTCAGAGAGCAACTACCAGCATTTGAAGCCGTGGCCGAATGTCAGATCACCTCTATAGGAAACCTCAAAGAGTTCCCTTCTGATCTCCGCAGCCTACTAAGAAGCTTCCTGGCACTTGCGGGCTATAAAAAAATCTTTCAGTCCTTGGAGCGGAATCCAGATCTGACCCTGACTATCAGAAAAGACATCAGTTTTAACAAAGGCAATTATACGATGGGGAAAGGAGAATTGGTCTCATGCTCTGGCAATATCAGCGAGGAAGAAAAAACCTCATTCCTTAAGAAAAAGTGGGGGTTTAAAGAGAACCTATACGATTTCATTTACAACTCGCTGCGCCATCAGGCCAAAAGAAAGGCCAAGCAAAACAAAAATGGGACGACCACGGATATCCTGAGCTATTCAGGAACATACAAGGAAAATGACAAGACCATTCACGTTCTGAAATCTCCCAATATAGAATATCACATCGTAGCCGACTCCTGGCAGGTATATAGAATGTCATTCCAAGACAAAGCCACAAGAAGCATCATCGAATGCCACGAATATCAGCGAGGAATATACCTACCCGTCTCATCACACAACGAGAGTATCTACGAATTTGACTCCACCCATGTGTGGAAACTGGCAGACACAACTGTCTATAAATACAAGTAGGGCAAGCACATTTCGCCGATTTGCTTTCTGCAGAAGCTCATGCTATATCGACCAAGAGCGTTCCATTTCCTTAACCCAAAACGGTTGATAGGGAGTGGAACGCTCCTTCGTGACGGATTTTTCTTCTCGTGTCTGTAACCATCCGAAGAACTCATAGTTTTCATCTTGACTCAAATGATAAAAGCATTCTCACATAGATTGTTGTAATTACTTAGGATCTGCTAATTTAAGGCAAGCTATTGATAATCAAGAAATTAACTTGCAAAATAATTGCTCAGTTCAGACAAAATGATTACTTTTGGGTGTTAAAACTCGTAAGTGCGACATGAAATACTACTCACAATACCGTATAAAACATCATACTTTTAAAGTCTTGAATCAACTATAAAGGTACTGAAAAATCCACGATCAGAAATTTTTATAAAAGCTTTATTATTTGTTCTGCGTCTGGCACATCCTGCGTGTCTGTCCGCAACGACGAGCGGTGTTGTTCAGAACTCATCGAGTGCCTGATGCACACGTTTCGCGCTTCCACCTCGCCAGCCATTCTCAAATACCATCTTCTGCCTTGTGACAGGTTTCCACCACGGGCAAAGTCCTCTTCCTCCTGTATAAGATGCTGCACCTCATGCAGCAACACACCTTCGGTCTGGTATTGGAACGGAGAATTTAGCGTTCCCATGCAAATCATCATGCCGTATCTCAAAGGATTGAAATACCCTGAAAACTTGTTGGTCGGTGTGTATCTGGCGTATAAACTGAGCCGTTCGAAAGCTGGGTATGCTATGAGCAGGCTGATGTCGTGCATACATAGGCTGATGTTTATGGACTCGCCAAAATGGCGTTTCAGATGGTCCTCTATTTCGACAGTATTGTGGAAAGGGTCTGCCACTTCATAGCGCCATTTGCCGTCTACACCCATTTCCCAACCCGTCTGCTGTTTTATCATGTGCATATCCGTGCTGCAGCGAAGCAGTTGGACCGCCTTCTTTTGTGCTTCGATAAGACCTAACGAAGCATTGCTATCGTCAAGTCTTTTTGCACCTATAATACCTATTATTGCTGTCCGGTAAAACTCCCAAGGGCATGAATATCCTTCCCGAAGCCCC
>ENA-ORRW01003115-ORRW01003115.1-human-gut-metagenome-genome-assembly--contig:-NODE-3115-length-12357-cov-3.400098_pt1 | contig 12357 bp, 10 predicted proteins | sample MGYA00242183_ERZ509150 | MGnify/ENA primary metagenome ERZ509150 (study PRJEB26280, sample SAMEA2338639) | human gut metagenome | biome: human gut; feature: human-associated habitat; material: faeces... | reverse complement strand
GAAAACATTTTCATAACGTTTTGTGCCTGAGCGAAGCGAAAGGAATGGATATAAATATGAAAATTATTACGGTGGAGAGCCGTCCATCGATCATGTGATCTTTAAGATCGTTCCGGATGAGAACGCCCAGGAGGTGGCCTTTGTCAACGGAGAGGTGGATTTCCTGGAGATCTCCACTTACGATGCACTGCAAAAATATGAGGCCGATGATACGGTTACAGTGATCAAATATCCGGAAGGCCGTGTCAACAACCTGGCGATCAATGCCTTTAGCCCCAAATTTGAGGACAGACGGCTGGTGGAAGCCGTTTTCCTGGCCATGGACCAGAAGGCTATCATCGAGGGCGCATATGGAAAAGGGATTGCAGAGCCGGGCAATTCCCCGCTCAGCAATGTGAACCTTTTCTATAATGCCGGCAATCCGTACTATGAGCAGGATGTGGAGAAGGCAAAGGAGATCGTAAAGGAGCTGCAGGCGGAGGGAACGACCTTAAAGCTGGTGACCAATACGAACGAGGGACTGAAAAATATGGCCCTGGTGATCCAGCAGCAGCTTAAGGAGGTCGGCCTGAACCTGGAGATCACACCGCTGGAATCCTCCGGCTATATGGAAAAGATCTTCAGCGACGACACAGATTTTGATATGTACATGATGGGCTACGCAGCCGCAGGGGATCCGGACAATGTGGTAGCAGGCATGTTTGACGGCACCTGGATCCAGAACCTGTACAGCAGCGAGAGAGCAGCCCAGTTATGGAAAGACGGGCGCGGCACATCCAATATGGAAGAAAGAGCGGAGATCTATAAAGAACTGCAGAAGCAGGTTTACGAAGACCGGTCCATCTATCCGCTGGCATTCCCCAACTACGTGTTTGCAGTACGTAGTTACGTAAAGGGCGCCGATACCATCCGGACAGCTCCGATCTTCGAGGATTTCAGCAAGCTTTCCATTGAAAAGTAGAAGGAGGAGGAGAAAAATGGATATGATGACCATGGTTCAGAGGCTGACGGCTGTATACGGGATATCCGGCCGGGAGGCCGCAGTGGCGGAGGAGATCCGCAGAATGGCGGAGCCCTATGCAGATGAGATCTGGACAGACCGCCTGGGAAATCTGATCTGCCATAAAAAGGGAGAGGGACCTAAGGTAATGTTTGCGGCCCATCTGGACTCCATTGGCCTGATCGTGACCCATATCGAAAGCGCTGGCTTTCTCCGGGTCGCAAAGATCGGGGGCGTCCGGCCGGAAAAGATCCTTCACTCCCTGGTCCGGTTTGAAAACGGGACCATCGGCACCATCGCCTCCAGCGGGACAGATCTTGGAAAGTTGTCCATGGAGGATCTTTATGTGGATATCGGCGCGGAGAGCCGGGAAGAGGCGGAGAAAAAGGTGTCTGTGGGAGATGCTGCCGTTTATATGGGGCAGCCGGTACAGACAGGCACCACACTGTTTTCTCCCTATCTGGATGACCGCCTGGGGTGCGTGATCCTTTTAAAGACCATGGAGCTGGCGGCGGACAGCCCCAATGATCTGTACTTTGTTTTTACGGTCCAGGAGGAAGTGGGACTGTGCGGCGCCCATACGGCGGCCCATGGGATCGTCCCGGATTACGGGATCGCGGTGGACGTTACATGTACGGACGATGTTCCCGGAAGCAGGCATACGGTTTCCGCGGCGCTGGGAAAGGGCGCTGGGATCAAGGTGATGGACGGCTCCCTGATGTGCCATGGAGCTGTGGTGGAGCGGCTAAAGAAGCTGGCTGCCGGGCATGGGATCCCGGCCCAGCCGGATCTCATGTCCGCTGGAGGGACGGATGCAGGTCCCATGCATATTTCCCATGACGGAGTGCTGGCGGGAGGAATCTCGATCCCGTGCCGGGGGATCCATTCTCCGGTGGAGATGGCGGATCTTGGGGATGTGGACGCATGCATCCGCCTGGCTGCTGCCTTCGCGTCCAGCAGGCTGGAATAGCCCGCAGCAAATCTGTATATGTTTTTGCAATAATTTCAAAAGAATCCATAGAAAAAATGAATTTGACTATACCATTTTATCCATGTATAATCAGTTCGGTTTTCCGGGCACTCCCGGAAGGAAAATATGGAATCACCCAGGAGGAATATAAGTGAGAAAGAAAACATTAAGCGCGCTCTTATGTACAGTGGCTGCCATGGCGGTACTGACAGGATGCGGCGGAGACAAAAAGGAAACGGTGGCTGCACCGGCAGAGGGGAACACCACTGCTGCAGTGACAGAGGCTGCCAAGACAGAAGCAGAAACCACAGCCGCAGTCCAGACAGAGGCAGGCGGAGAAAAGAATCTGGTTATGCCCAGCGCCAGCTGTGTGGCGAATCTGAATCCTCTTCTGGAGGGATATAAGGAAGCGGCAATGCTGAATCCGATCTACGATCCGCTTTATGTCATTGACGTAAATGAGACCAGATACTATCTGGCAGATTCCTATGAGGTTTCTGAAGACGGAATGCAGATCACTGTAAAATTAAAAGAGGGTCTGAAGTGGCATGACGGCGAGGCCATCACAGCCGACGATATGATCTTTACCATGGACGTATGCTCCGATACCAACAACGGTGCAGGCGGGACCAATATCGTGATCCTCAACGACCAGCCGGTAAAGTATGAGAAGGTGGACGATCTGACAGTCAAGGTTACACTTCCCATGGCATCTGCATCTTACGCAGACCTTCTGGGCAGTCTGACCCTGATCCCGGAGCACGTATTTGAGGGCAACCCCAGCGTAGTATCCGCAGGGGAAGCAAATATGAAGGGGATCGGCTCCGGTCCATATAAGGTGACTGAGTTCAAGCAGGATGAGTATCTGCTCCTTGAGAAGTATGAAGATTACTACATGGGCGCTCCGTCCATCGATAAAGTGACCTTCCGCATCATCTCCGACCTTTCTGCCCAGGAAGTGGCTCTGATGAACGGGGAAGTAAACTTCATGGAGCTGGCAAACGCACCGGCAGTGGCTAAGTACGAGGCAGATCCCAACTTTACAGTTGTGAAGTATCCGGAGGGCCGCGTAAACTATCTGGCCGTAAACAAATTCTGTGAAACGGTTCAGGATCCCAAGGTAGTGGAGGCAGTGTTTGCAGCTTTAAACCGCGATGAGATCATTGCAGGCGCATATGGCGACGGAATGGCAGAGTCCGCCAATTCCATCTTCAGTAATGTAAACACCTTCTATGATCCTTCCGTAGAGGGCTATACCCAGGATGTGGAAAAGGCAAAGCAGCTGGTGAAGGAGACTGGCCTGGACAGCAGGACTCTGACTCTGTACTTCAACTCCGAGCGTGTTTACATGAAGGAGTCCGCACAGATCATCCAGCAGCAGTTAAAGAACGTGGGGATCAATCTGGAAGTGATCCCGCTGGAATCTGCCGGATTCTTTGAGAAGGTATTTGGAACCGATGGCGATTATGAGTTCTATCTGAACGGCTATGGCGCTGTGGGCGACCCGGACCAGGTGGTTGCCGGTATGTATGACGGCACATGGGGCGTAAACCTGGCTGTCAGCGACGAGGTATCCCAGTTATGGAAAGACGCGCGTACCGTTTATACACCGGAGGAGCGGGCTGCCATCTATAAGCAGATCCAGATCCAGACAAGGGATGAACTGACCTGCTATCCCATCGCGTACCCCAACTATGTGTTCGTTACGACCTCCAATATCAAGGGAGCTGACACCATCAAGAGAACTCCCGTATTTGAGGATTACACGAAATTAACAATGGAATAATTTCCGGGTCAAAACGTTATGCCGCCTTCACACTATCTGAGGGCGGCATTTTTTACCGCAGACCCTACGAAAGGAGTACATCGTGAAGAAGTTCGTTTTAAGACGTTTTGCGCAAATGATCTTTGTATGGATCCTGGTCTCCATATTTTCTTTCTCCATCGTTTACTTTGCGCCGGGCGATCCCCTTTATATCTATATGACGCCGGGCGCCACCGGTCATAAGATGACGGATGAAGAGCTGGACCGGATGAGAGAGTCCCTGGGCCTCAACGGAAATGTGGTGGAGCAGTACATGAGCTGGGCCGGAAAGGCCGCCAGGGGAAACCTGGGGATCTCCATTAATAATAAACGGCCCGTACTGGACCAGATCCTGGAAAAGCTGCCCTGCACCGCCGGGCTCATGGGCGCTTCCCTGGTCCTCTCCCTGGTCCTCGCCATTCCATTGGGCCTGATCGCCGGGACCCATAAAAATAAACTGGCGGATAATATCATAAGCGGGCTGACGTATCTGGGCATATCGGTGCCGGCCTTCTGGCTGGGGATCATGATGATCATTGTTTTCTCCATGACCTTTAAGCTCCTGCCGGGCTCCGGTATGCGGACCATCGGTGTGAATTCTGCCTGGGATGTGATCCAGCACGGGATCATGCCGGCGCTGGTGCTGAGCCTCAATAATATGGCGGTGTTTGTCCGCTATATCCGTTCCAATACAATCGTCCAGTTAGAAGAGGAATACGTCCTGACAGCCGTATCCAAGGGAGCGGGAAAAAAGAGGATCATGTACGGCCATGTGCTGAAAAACTGCATGCTTCCCGTTATCACCTCGGTGGGCTCCCGTCTGGGGACCCTGGTGACCGGTTCCTTTATCATTGAATCTGTATTTGCATGGCCGGGACTTGGTACTCTGGGAATGTCTGCCATCAACAACCGTGACTATCCGATGATCATGGGCATCACCATGTTTTCCTGCACCATGCTGCTGCTGGGAAACTTCCTGGCAGATATCCTGTACGGCTTTGCAGATCCCAGGATCAAACAGGGAAAGGAGTAAGGTATGGCGAAATTACTGACACCACTCAATCAGGCCGCCCTGAAGGCGGAGGATTTTTCAAAGATCGAACGGGAAAATAAGGAAATTTCCGTGAGCTATGACAGAGGCTTCTTCCATCATGTGAAAAAGGCCCTGGGAGAAAACAAGATCGCGGAGGTCTGCCTGGTGATCCTCTGCGTGATCATCACTGGGGCGCTCATGGCTCCTCTTTCTTCCGTTGACCCGGACTACATGGACGTTATGAATAAAATGGCCGGTCCCAGCAGGGAGCACTGGTTTGGAACCGACGAGCTGGGACGGGATTCCTTTACCCGCGCCTTATACGGAAGCCGTGTGTCTCTCCTGGTGGGCTTTGCTACTATGGTGGTCTCGGTGACTGCCGGGACCTGCGTGGGCGCGGTCAGCGGATATGCCGGTGGAAAAACAGACATGATCCTGATGCGGATCGTGGATATGTTCCAGTCGGTGCCCAGCCTTCTGATGATCATTGTCATTTTTTCCTTTGTCCCCAATAACATGGTGACCCTGGTGCTGATGCTGGCTCTGTTCTCCTGGACCGGAGTGGCCAGGATCGTCCGCGCCCAGACGCTGACCTTAAAGGAGAGGGATTTTGTCATTGCGGCGAAAACCCTGGGCGTCAGCCATGTGAAGATCATTTTAAAGCATATTATCCCGAACATGACGACTCAGATCATTGTGGCGGCGTCCTTAAGCATTGCAGGAGCGATCCTGGACGAGTCGGCCTTAAGCTATCTGGGATACGGAGTGGCCCTTCCCAAGGCGTCCTGGGGAAGCATGCTCCAGAATGCCCAGCAGTATATCCTTTACGATCCTCTGCTGGCGCTGATCCCCGGAATGTTTATTCTGCTGACGGTACTTTGTTTTAATATCCTGGGAGACGCACTCCAGTATGCGCTGGATCCCCGGCTTCATAAATAGGAGGTAGAAATGGAGAAATTTCTGGAAGTAAAGAATCTGAGGGTTTCCTACCACAGCTACGCCGGAGAGGTGCAGTCTGTACGGGGAGTTTCTTTTTCCATCGATGCCGGCCAGTCTGTGGCCATTGTGGGAGAATCCGGCTGCGGAAAATCCGTTACAGCCAAGACCATCATGGGTCTGATCCAGACACCTCCCGGAGAGATCAAGGAGGGAAGCCAGATCCTGTTCGAGGGGAGGGATATCCTTTCCCAGACGCCGGAGCAGTGGCAGGAATACAGGGGAAAGGACTGCGCCATCATCTTCCAGGATGCGCTGGCGGCCTTAAACCCCACCATGACCATCGGAAACCAGGTGGCAGAAAAGCTGCTGATCCATACCAGCATGTCCAGGGCAGAGGCCTGGGAGGAGGCGGGACGCCTTTTAAAGCTGGTGGGGATCCCCAACCCGGAAAAGCGGATGAAGCAGTATCCCCATGAATTTTCCGGCGGCCAGCGCCAGAGGATCATGATTGCCATCGCCCTGGCCTGTCAGCCCAGGCTTCTGATCGCAGACGAGCCCACCACGGCCCTGGATGTGACGATCCAGGCGGATATCATCGATCTTTTAAAGGAGATCCAGAAGGAATTTGGCATGGCGGTGATCATGATCACCCATGACCTGGGGATCGTGGCCAATATCGCAAAAAAGATCATCGTCATGTATGCAGGCAAGGTGGTGGAGACCGGCAGCAGCCAGGATATCTTTTACCGGCCCAGGCACCCGTATACAAAGGCGCTCTTGCGGGCCGTGCCAAGACTGGACACCGAGGAGGAGCAGTCCCTGGAATCCATTGAGGGGACTCCGCCCAACATGATCGATCCTCCGGCGGGCTGTGCATTCAGCACCAGGTGCGCCCAGTGCATGCGGATCTGCCAGAAGTCAGAGCCTCCGATGTTTGAGTTCGAGGACGGCCATACGGCCCAGTGCTGGCTGTATCATCCCATGGCAGCGCAGGGAAACGAAGAGTAAAGGAGGGGAACCATGGAAGAAAAAGAAAAGATCCTGGAAGTCAGTCATCTGAAAAAATATTTTAAGACAGGCAGGGGGACCCTGAAGGCCGTTGACGATGTTTCGTTTTTTATCCGCAAGGGAGAGACTCTGGGGATCGTCGGCGAGTCGGGCTGTGGAAAGACCACTTGCGGCCGTACCTGCATCGGCATTCTGGGCAGGACCGACGGACATGTCCTTTATAAGGGAAAGGATGTCCACAGCCTTCGGGGAAAGGAACGGAAGGAGTTTACAAAGGAGGTCCAGATCATTTTCCAGGACCCCTATTCCTCCCTTGACCCCAAGATGAAGGTGGGAGACATCATTGCCGAGGGACTGAAGGCCCATCATATGTGCAAGAGCCGGGAGGAGGAGCAGGCCCGGGTGAAGGAGCTTTTGGAGACTGTGGGACTCAATGCAGAGCACGCCACCAGGTACGTCCATGAATTTTCCGGCGGCCAGCGCCAGAGGATTGGGATCGCCAGGGCCCTGGCAGTGGAGCCGGAGTTCATCGTCTGCGACGAGCCGATCTCGGCTCTGGACGTGTCCATCCAGGCACAGATCGTCAATCTTCTGATCCATCTCCAGAAGGAGAAAGGACTGACGTATCTGTTTATTGCCCATGATCTGGCCATGGTCAAGCACATCTCAGACCGGGTGGCTGTGATGTATCTGGGAAATATCGTGGAGATCACCCAGGCGTCGGCCTTATACGCCAATCCCATGCACCCATATACCCAGGCGCTGCTTTCCGCGATCCCCATCCCGGATCCGGAGGTGGAGGAAAAGAAGCAGAGGATCCGTCTGGAGGGAGAGCTCCCCAGCCCGGTGGACCCGCCGGAGGGCTGCCGGTTCATCAACCGCTGCCGGTTTGCCAGTGAACGATGCCGGAAGGAGCGGCCAGAGCTGCTGGAAATGGAGCCGGGCCATCTGGTGGCATGTCATTATTGTGAAGAGATGAAAAAGGGGACGGTCGGTTAAGGATCGGCTGTATCCCCAAAGCACCCCGGCGGAACGCAGCCCCATGCTTGACATCCGCCGGGGTTTCGCGTATAATGACCAGAGAATAAAGAAGAAAGGGAAGGTGCTTGATGCCAGCGGGTTCTGCGAAGAACAAAAACAACTAATTTTATAGAGAGGCTGCAGGAGGTTCCTGCAATGCCTTCTGGGAGGCTGTTCGATACAGGCCCCCTTGTTTTCTGTCCGCAGACGGCTGCATACACCTTATATGGATCTCCTGTGCCCTGGTAAATGGGAACAGGAGCTATGGACGTATGGCTTTGGGGCTGTACGTCTTTTTTGTTGGGGAGATCCCCCGGTCCAAGGATTAAAAAAGTTTCAGTAAAGGCGAAAGGCTGCCAGATCTGGAGGACAGAGTCTGTTTTTAAGAAAGGAAACAAAAAATGGAAACAATACGAAATAACAAAGCAGCTGAAACAATACTGGAATTTAACAAAATAAAGGAAATCTGGAAGGGATATGCCATGACCGATGGCGCAAAGGAGGCCATCGAAGGGGCGGCTCCCATGCTTTCGGAAAGCCAGGTCCTGGCCAGGCTCAGAGAAACGACCGAGGCCAGGGACATGATCCAGAGGTCGGGTCAGCCGCCGCTGGTCTCCTTAAGCGGGATCCGGGAATGGATGCTGCTGGCGGAGATCGGAGGCTGCCTGACGGCGGAGCAGCTGGAGGGAATGGAGCGGGCCCTGGCGGCGGTGGACCGGATGAAGCGGTACCTGGAGCAGGGAAAGATCCATGAGACGGCCCTGGCCTGGTACGGAGATGATCTGCAGTCCTGTCAGGACCTTCGGGAGGCCATTGGCCAGCAGATCCGCGGAGGCCAGGTGAGCGACCATGCATCAAAGGCTTTAAGGGCCTGCCGCATGGACATAGAAGAGGAGCGGTCCATGCGGGAAAAGGCGGAGACGGCCATACGGTCCGGAAAGAACATGATGACCGACAGCTTCAGTACTATGCGGAACGGCCATATGTGTGTTCCGGTGAAGGCGGAATACCGGTACCGGGTGAAGGGGAACGTCATTGGCCAGTCCTCCACCGGAAGCACGGTATTTATTGAGCCGGAGGCCTGCGCCCGCCATTACGGGGCCCTGGAAATGCTGAGGCTGGAGGAGGAAAACGAGGTAAGACGGATCCTGTATACGCTCACCGGCATGGTCTACGATTTCCGGGAGGCGGACATCTGCATGTGTTCCGGCTTTCTTTGTGATATCGGGGACGGCCAGGATATGTCTGAGAACCTCTCCACCTTCTCATCCCACATTGTCAATGTGCTGGATATCTTAAAGAAGGTGGACCGGGACAGCCTGGTGATCCTGGACGAGCTGGGATCTGGTACGGACCCGGCAGAGGGGATGGGCATCGCAGTGGCGATCCTGGAAGAGCTGAAAAAGAGCGGAGCCCTGTTTCTGGTGACCACCCATTACCCGGAGGTGAAGCAGTATGCAGAGCGGGCGGAGGGCATGGTCAACGCGCGGATGACCTTCGATAAGGAGAGCCTTAAGCCCACCTACCGCCTGGTCATCGGCGAGGCGGGAGAAAGCTGTGCCTTTTATATTGCGGGAAAGCTGGGAATGCCGGAGCCGATGCTGGAATGTGCGGCCAGGGCGGCCTATGGAGCCCCGGCTCTGCCGGAGGAGATCCGGCGGCTGGCGGCGGAAAACCGGATCCGGAAGGAAAAGACGGGAGGGATCCAGAAGCGGAAGACAGGAGAGAAGGGAAATGCCAGGAAAAAGCGGTTCCACCGGGGAGACAGTGTGATGATACTTCCGGATCAGAAGACGGGGATCGTCTGCGAGGAGGAAAATGAAAAGGGCGTTCTGCGGGTCCAGATGCCCGGGAAGAAGATCTATATCAACCATAAGCGCGTCCGGCTCCAGGTGGCAGCCAGTCAGCTGTACCCGGAGGATTACGACTTTTCCATTATTTTTGATACAGTGGAGAACCGGAAGCTGCGCCATGACATGGACCGGGGAAAGCTGGTCCAGGGAGAGATCATTTTGGAGCAATAACCGGAATAAAATCTTCCGTCTTGTGAGAAATCAGAAAATATGATATGATTGCTGTCAGATAACTGTTGTTCTAAATGGAAGAAAGAAAACAGGGAGGGCAGCATGAGAAGAAGCGACAGAGAAATTACGGACATGGACAGGATCATGGAGATCGTCAGAAGGCAGAGCGTCTGCTGCGTGGCGTTCCAGGATACGCCATGTCCGTATTTAATTCCAATGAATTATGGGGGGGCCCTGGAAAACGGGCGGCTGACACTGTATTTCCATGGAGCGGCTGTGGGGACCAAGCTGGACCGGCTCAATGCGGATCCCCATGTTTCGTTCACCATCGTGGGAGGAAGTCAGGTCTCGTTGAATTTTGAGGAGGCATGCAGGTCCACAGCCGGGTTTGACAGCGTCTGCGGGACTGGGACGGCAGAGCTCGTTCCGGCAGAGGAGAAAAGAAAAGGCCTGGCGGTGATCATGAACCATGCGGCAGAGTGCGAGGCACTGGCTGCGGGAGACGGCAGAGAGGACCAGAAAGCACTGCCGTTTTCAGAGAATTCATTTTCTGACCAGGCGGTGGAAGCGGTGACGGTGTGGAGGATCGCGGCAGCTTCCATAACGGGGAAGCATCACGACTAAAAATACAGAAAAGGAGAAAACTTATGGGAACAGAATTCAAGGATGAGATCGAGGGGCTCATCGACAAGAGAAGCCAGGCGTACACAGATATCAGCGACGCCATCTGGGGCTTTGCGGAGCCCAGATTCCAGGAGCGGGAGTCCTCCAGGATCCAGCAGGAGTATTTAAGCTCCAGAGGCTTTTCCGTCCGGGCAGATCTGGCTGGAGAGGAGACGGCGTTTATCGCGGAATACGGCAGCGGGAAGCCGGTGATCGCGTTTTTAGGTGAGTTTGACGCCCTTTCCAGCCTCCAGCAGGAGCCGGACAAAACAGAGCGCTGTCCCATCGCGGGAAAGGAAAACGGCCATGGCTGCGGCCATCATCTTCTGGGAACGGCCTCGGCAGCAGCGGCCGACGTTTTAAAAACGTATATGGAGGAGCATAAGCTGGCCGGGCCCATCCGGTATTACGGCTGTCCGGCAGAGGAGAATGCCGGAGGCAAGGCGTATCTGGTACGGGACGGATATTTTGACGACTGCGATATTGCCATTACCTGGCATCCCTACACCATGAGCAAGGTCATGAAGGGCGGCTTCCACCTGGCCAATTTCCGCGCCTTCTTTACCTTCCACGGGATCTCCTCCCATGCGGCGGGGGCTCCGGAGTTAGGCCGGTCGGCCCTGGATGCGGTGGAGATCATGGACATCGGCGTCAACTATATGAGAGAGCACATGATCGATGCGGCCAGGGTCCACGGAGCCATCACCAATTCCGGCGGCATCGCCCCCAACGTGATCCCGTCGGAGGCCCAGATCCTTTATGCCATCCGTGCGCCCAAGGTGACCCAGGTGCAGAAGCTGTTTGAACGCATGTGCGACATTGCCAGGGGAGCAGCTCTGATCACTGGAACCACCGTGGATATCAAACAGGTGGCCGCTTATTCGGACCTGATCAATAACGAGACTCTCAATGATCTGATCCAGGAAAATCTGGAGCGTGTGATCCCCATTGGATACACGGAGGAGGAACTGGATTATGCGAGGAAATTCCAGTCCGTGATCACCGAGCTGGATAAGGAAGGGCTTAAGGCCATCGCCGCAGATATCGGCGGCCGCGACCGGAAAAAGGAGCTTCTGGAAACGCCTCTCTGGGATTTCATCGTAGACCGGAACAGCCGGTATGGCGGAGGCGGCTCCACCGACGTGGGAGACGTGAGCTGGAAGGTACCCACGGCCCATGTGTACGTCAACTGCTATGCAGCCGGAACAGCGCTCCACTCCTGGCAGGCCACAGCCCAGGGAAAATCCTCCATTGCCCATAAGGGAATGATCGCAGCGGCCAAGGTCATGGCCAACATCGGTGCAGAGCTTCTTTTAAAGCCAGAGCTGGTGGAAAAGGCAAAAGAGGACTGGAAGGAAGAACTCAATGGGGAGGAATATCCTAATCCCCTTCCAAAGGACCTGAAGCCGGAGATCTGGTAAGAGGAGGCATATCATATGGAAAAAGATTTTCGCGCGGAGATCGGAGCGCTTGTACAGGACAGAAAACAGGCTTATACGGCCATGAGCGACCGGATCTGGGGCTTTGCGGAGCCCAGATTCCAGGAGTATGACTCCTCCAGGCTCCAGCAGGAATATTTAAAGGCCAGGGGCTTTTCCATCCGGGCGGATCTGGCCGGAGAGGAGACGGCGTTTATTGCCGAGTATGGCAGCGGAAAACCGGTACTGGCATTTTTGGGCGAGTTTGACGCCCTTTCCAGCCTGGAGCAGGAGGCGGACAGCACAGAACGCCGTCCGGTCCCCGGCAAGACCAACGGCCATGGCTGCGGCCACCATCTTCTTGGAACGGCGGCAGTGGCAGCGGTGGACGCTTTAAAAACTTATATGGAGTCCCATGGACTTCTGGGCACCATCCGGTATTACGGCTGTCCGGCAGAGGGAAAAGCCGGCGGAAAGG
>ENA-ORRW01003104-ORRW01003104.1-human-gut-metagenome-genome-assembly--contig:-NODE-3104-length-12395-cov-2.721718_pt1 | contig 12395 bp, 6 predicted proteins | sample MGYA00242183_ERZ509150 | MGnify/ENA primary metagenome ERZ509150 (study PRJEB26280, sample SAMEA2338639) | human gut metagenome | biome: human gut; feature: human-associated habitat; material: faeces... | reverse complement strand
CGCATTATCCTATTTTTTTGCACATAAAAATAACCAAGGCTAAGCCTTTTTGTTGGAATCTTAAATTCTGACGCTTGACCAATTTTCAAGTGATAAAGAACACCTTTTTTTAGTTTTGCAACCTCTAAAAAATTTATTTCTGTTTTATAATCTAAAATTGGAACATCCCCCCATTTATCAAACCATGTCGTCGCATCAAATTTAACTTTACCACTTCCTCGCATATTCCAATACGAATTAATACCTTTCGATAAAATCTCGGTTTTTTCCTGAGACTTTTTTGTTTTTGGCTTTTTTGTTGCCTGTGGTTTTGTTGTTTTCATTTTTTCTTGCTTTTTTGTTTCTTGTGCTTTTGTGTCCATCGTTGGTTTTGCTTCGACCTTTTTTTCACTCTTTTCAACACTATAATTACCAATCAATGGAGAAATTCTGCTACAAACATAGACTATCACTGCAAGTAAAATTACAATTCCTACCGTTGTTAAAATAACTTTCTTATTACACATAATGAATACTCCTTTATATAAATTAATCATTTAACGTATGTTGTAAATCTTATTAATTAACAAAAATACACCTACCTGTTTATCAACCATGTTGGGATCATATCCACTATCATATGTATATTTGCCTTTTTTATAAATATTAGTTCCGCTAAAAACATATGGACTATATTTCCATATCTTTTTATTTTCCCATTTAGATTTTCCATTGTATGTAAGTGCAAACGAACACATTCCTACAAAGTCTTTAGAAGTAGCACTCAATTTATATCTACCACGATAAGATGATTTCATATCAATTGCATTTTGGGCTGCACGAACAAATTGCCCTTTGGGATAAAATATTCCTTTTGGCTCATTAACTGTTTCTTTCCCCAACATATCTCCATTGGGTAAATAAGAATCAAATTTTCCCCCAAAACAATCACTTTTATTCTCTCTATAATGTATTGCTGCCACTAACTGTGCCGGCACTTTTGCTTTTTTCGCAACCTTTTTATACATAGATTTATTTTTAACAAATGCCTTCTTAAACTTTTTCAATTCGCCATCAAATTTCCTTGTTTTCTTTTTTATTTTCCTTTTCTTAATAAGTTTTGTAATATATGTATATATCTCACCACATACCTTTTTATTAGTGTATGGAATATATCTTGTATACCCAACATTTTTTTTGTATTTTTTGAAGTCTATTGTCGGCATACGAAGGATAACCCTATCATGCCCACTCGGGTCTACCATATTCACCCCGTCATTCGCACAATAGGTATACAAATGCAGACTCAGCGGCTCATCACTTTCCCCGGTATAGGTATCTCTTGTGATAAATCTTCCTACACTTGGCTCATAGTATCTTGCCCGCAGATAGACTTCCTCCGTCTCTTTATCGTAGTATTCCCCACAATAACGGTACGGGTTCTCATCCTTTTTCTCCGGTTTTACTTCGTTTCCAAAGGAATCATACTCATATGTCTTTGTGACATTTCCGGATTCATCCAAAAGCTGCACTACATTGCCGTGCATATCTGTGACATAATACGTTTTCTCCGTATTTTCTCCTTTATCGGCATACACTAAATCATTTCCACGGATGTAACGTTTCTGTACGGCTCCTCCCTTTGACAGTTCCATTACCACCTGGTCTCCGTCCCAGACATAAACCGTTTTTTCTCCGTTTACCGTCTTACCGGTACGAAGTCCTTCGGCATCATAAGTAAATCTTACTTTATAGTTTTTCGTAAGCGTCTCGGTCAGCTGATTCAAAGCATTATAATGGTTTACTACATTATCGTTCAATTGATTGTCTCCCAGCGTCACATCAACATCGATGTAGGACGTATCCTTTGCTTCTGTCGGAAGCTCAGAGCGGTTCACAGTAGCAAGCTGGTTTCCGTTCTTATCATTTTTGTAAATCACCACATCGTTCTTCTCCGTGTCGGTATGCAGCGTATCCGTGCGGAGCAGTTCGTCGTTTTTGTTGTACTGATAAGCGGTTGTCTTGTTTCCGATTGTCATCTGTTTCCGGTTATTGTTAGCATCATAGGTATATGAAATATCTTCCCTTCCTGTTTTTGTTTCTCTGGTAATACGGCCAAGCATATCATAGGTGTAGGCTGCCGTTTTTTTCGTGCTCTTTCCATTCTTATCCATAATGGTGGAAACTTCTTCTGCTTTCTGTCCGTTTTTGAGATAGGTACTGCTGTACTTGGAAACCACACCTTTACCCGTCTCGTTTGTCATAGAGGTTAAGCGGTTCTGGTAATCATAGCCATACGTGGTTTTCAGTCCGTTTGCCGCCTGTCTTTCGCTAAGGCTTCCCTCCGTATCATAGGCGTAAGAAACAGCCTGGTTTCCTTCGCTGTCTTTGACGGAAATCAGTCGGGAACTGCCATCATACTCATACGACAGAGAAAGTTTGGTATCCTCCCCTGCTTTTACGGAAAAAGTGGATTTGTTCCCATTACTGTCATAGGTATAATTCTTTACGACATCCTTATTTTTTGTCAGTTTGGTCGTTTCTTTTGTGACCTGGCCGGATACATCGCCATACACAAACTGTGTATCATCCTGTACTGCCACATCTCCATAGGCATTGTAGCGGTAGGTATGTACGGTTTCTTTTCCGGTCTTTTTCTCCTTCGCTGTCCTCTCGGTCAGCCGGTTCTGGGTATCATATGTGTTTTTCAAAGTATTTCCGTTTTTATCTACGGTTTTCGTCAGGTTACTGTTGCAGTCGTAAGTATACGTTTCCGTTCTTCCTTCCGGGTCGGTATAAGAAACCAGACGGTTTTTCGTGTCATACCCATACTTTGTTTCCCGGATGGTATCGGATTTCTTTTTCCCGGTTACCAATACGACATACGTTTTACCGCCATAGGTAAAGGTATCCTTACCGGCATTGTCTTTGGCATTTTCAACTGCCGCTACCGTTACCGTCAAAGGACCGGTCATGCCGGTAAACCGGCGCACCTTGTTGCCCTGTTCGTCATAGACGTACTGGACATACTGTGCTTTTTCATTTTCCAGACTGCTTTTTACCTGAATGAGATTCCCCTGTTTATCATAAGTATACTCGATTTCTTTGTTCTTGTCTCCCTCGATTTGCTCTTTTGTTTCCACAAGGTTGCCGGATTTATCATATTCATTTACTACGGTCTGGTAACCGGTACTTCCGTCTGTCTTGTTCTGCGGAAGTTCTTCTTTAATCTTACGTCCCAAAAGGTCATAAGTATATGCTGCCGCCACGTTCTCTTTGACACCACGCGGACTGTATTCTTTTGTAACCTGTCCCTTGCTGTCATAGACGGCTTTGGTTTTCTGGGTCTGCCAGTCGGTTTCCCCTTCTTTTCGGCTCTTGGTCTCGGTTTCGGTTACATTTCCATTTTCATCATAAGTATAAGAAACCTCTGTCTCATAAGACGGAAGCCATCTGCCATCCTGATATTTTTTCTGAATCGTGCTTTCTTTGACCGTTCTGCCAAAGTCATCATTTTCATACGTGGTAACGGTTTCCGTCTTATTTTTTCCCCGAAGATAACTAGTCGTCTGGGAAAGGGTGCTGCCTTCGGCATCCGTTACGGTTTTTGTAATCGTTTCACTTAACACCGAATCGTTAAACTGGTCGTAATAATTCACCGAGTCAACTTCTTCGGTATAAGAAGACGGATTGATTTCCTTTTCATAACCGGTGGTAATCGTCTGTGCCTCGTCCTCTTCGCCAGTTACTTCGGTCTCGCTTTTACTGAGATGGAAGGAAGTGCAGTGGGCTTTATCCAGTTCTCCATTCATAAATTCAGCACTTCCAATCTCATTGCCGAGGTCGTCATAAAAGTGTTTGCTGCCGCTTAACAGTTCACTGCCTTTTCCGGTCATGTAAAAGTTTGCCACGGTTTCTCCGTTTTCATTGACAATAAATTTCTTTTCGTCCGGCTCAAACGAGTATGTTTTTTCTTCCAGAAGACGGGATGTTTCTTCTTTTTCTTCGTCGACATCGTCTTCTGTCTCTTCGGTTTCGCTTCCGCCGTTGTCCTCGCTGCCATACTCATAGGTGCTTTCGGTCCAGGTGCCGGCTGCCTCATCTTTGCTTATCAGCGTATTGCCAAAGCCGTCCTGAATACTGATATTAACCTGTCCGTAAGCATCGACCGTCATGGTTTTTAAACCGTCCGCGGAGGTATATTCCTTATCTTTGGATTCATATGCGGTTCCCACGGCACGGATGGTTTCGGTTTCCTCGCCGGTTTCCTCATCATAGGAAGTTTTGGAAGTCTGTCCGTTTTCATCGGTGTAGGAAAGCTCGTTGCCAAAAGAATCATACGTTGTCTTTTCTTCCACATAGCTTCGGTTATCGGATGGTTTTTTCGCAGAAGTAAGCGTGACCTTAGTCTGGGTCTGCTGGCCCAGTGCATTGAGGGTGTAGTCATTCTGAATTACTTCTTTTTCGCCGTCCGTATCGTAGGAAGGATAAACTCTGCCCCGTGTTTCGTTGCCGTGTTCATCGTAAGTAAAATCCGTTTTGGTAAGTGTCCGGTATGCGCCACCGTTTACACTTTTCTGCTCGGATATGCTGGCATAATCCACACCGTTTGCCGCCATCGTGCTTACCATGCGGTTTTTGGTCTTTGCTCCGCTGTATGATTCCTGAGTAAGCACCGGGCAGACAAAGGCACCGTCCGAATCCGGATATGTTCCTGCCGGATATGTATAGCTGGTTGTGTAAAGGTGTTCTTTTCCCTGATTCTTTTTCTGATAAGCGGCATTTGCTTTTTCAGTTAAAATGTTTCGACAGCGGTCATAAGTATACCCTTGTTTTGTCGTAACTGCTTTGCCGCTCTTTCCATACGATTTGTCGGTTTCGAGTACCACAAGAGAACCATTGCCGTTATTATCATAAGAGGTTATGGTTTCTTCTTTTTCTTTGCCATAGTGAATCTCATTGGTAAGAAGTTTATTTTCATTATATACATAAAGGCTGACGTTTTTCTTGGTATCCTTTTTAAGCCTTAAGGTATCCGGGTTGATTTTGGATTTCTTATAAGTATAATCATAATACTTTTTGTTGGTTTTATATTTGTTCGGATTAAAGCTGCTGACAACCGTTACCGTGCGGAGTCCGTCATTTCCGTACTGCCAGACTTCATAAGCGGTTTTCCAGTTGCCTTTATCGTCTTTTTCCCGCTCCCTGAAATCGTCATAGGAACGGAGTCCGTCGGTTCCTTTTTTCTGGAAATAGTCATACTTTGTACCGTTTGATTTCTTTCCGGTTTTATTGTCTTTTTCATACTCTCTGGTGACATAAAACTGCTCCGTCACCACGTCTCTCTTCTGCCCGGTTCCCACTTCTTTTTCACCGCGCAGCGAGCAGGCGCGGTACTCATAGTTGGTCTCACTGCCGTTTTCCTTACATTTTGTCAAAAGATAGCTCTGGTTGGTGGAAACACGCTGGGAAGCGATTCCCGCTCCAGAGGTATTCATCAGCCGTTCCACGGTCCGGTAGGTATAGGTTTCCCGACTTCCATCGACGGTTGCCGCCGTAAGCACAAAGCCGTTTAACACATCTCCGTGATGCGGGGTATATGTTTTTTCTTCCGTTTCATAAGTAATTGTTTTCTTGGTTACGCCGCCTGCCGCTTCTTTTCCCTGCACGGTGACGGTTTTCAGCACTTTATCATCACCGTCTCCCTCGTAATGGAATACAATCTTTCGTCCGACAGAATCGGTAATGGCTGCCAAATGAATGGCATCGGTGTATGTATAGGTAATGGCATTGTCATGGGCGTCTTTTTGCAGCACAACAACACCGTCTTCGTTAAAATAGGTGCGAAGTCCGGTTTTATCACGAAGCAGGTAGGTACAGGAAATGCCATCCACCGTCTGCTTAAAATCCTCCAGTTTTAAATCTTCGTAAGAGTAGCCACTCAGTCCTTGGATTGCGTAAGTTTTTGCTGCTGTATCGGCGTTCGTTTCAATTCCAATCACACCGGCACTTCCATAGTGAAGATAAGCGGGATTTTTTCCCCAGCCCTCTTCTTCTGCCAGTGTTACGGTTTCAATCCACGGAAGGTCATAACGCCATCCGCTGGCAATCCCGTATACGTCATGCCCTTCCCGGCTGACAATCTTCGTCCGCTGGGTTTTGGTTTCAATCGCATCCTCCCCATCCTGTTTTACATTGCGGTGAGCCTCGCCCACTTCATAAGAAACTAAGAGGTCTTTTAACGCTTTTTTATGTTTGGATAACAGCGCACGGTTGACAAGGATTTTGTGCTCTTTTTTGTCCTGTGTCTGGTATTTAACCCATACCGTGTCGATTTCGAGTTTGTCTAAATATTCGACAGTTGCATGTCCGAGATTGGCTTCGTTGCTGTCATAATAGCGGTTGAGTTCCAAGTCCATCCCGCCGGTTCCTTCTAAGGAAAGGTCGGTACGGGAAAGCATGAGCCGTCCGCTTGCCGTGTCAACACCGTCCGGGTTCTCTGCCTCTAGTGGGGAACCGGCAAGATAATTCTCATAAACGCCACGGAAGGTATCTCCATAGGCTGCCTCCACTGCTGTCTGATAGGTTTCTCCGGCAGCTTTACTGATGGTGCTGCAGGAGAAAACTGCCATGCCACACAAAACTGCCATGCCACACAAAACTGCTGTTGTAATTCCGTGAATCACTGCTCTTAAGTCTCTCATAAATTTAAACTCCTCTTCTTCCTGTTATGTCTTTTTTATTTCGGAACCTCGGTCGTTTCTGCCGCCTGCAGCTCCTCTTTCTTTACCACATCGGACCACTTCCGATTGTCCGAGGCTTTTCCTTTTGCCCGAATCAGTTCCATCGCTTTTTTTCCAGTCTGTACCGACAGTTTTTCTGCTTTTTCCAAATCTTCTAAACGATAGCCTTCTTTCTGCATCTGGTACTTTATATTTTCATCGATTGTAAAAAACTCTTTTTCCAGCTGTTTGTTTGTCTTTTCCCAGTCGTTCGTCTTTTGATATATCCGCGATACATTTTCCGCAGACTCTTCATAAAGTTCTGCATAAATGTCCGCAGCCTTTTTATCCGATTCACCCAAAGTTTTATAAATACTTTTCTCTTCTGTTTTCGTTTGCTGTTCTTTATGGATATTTTTTTGCACCAGCCAAAAGCAAACACATCCTAGAATGCACATCATAATGCTGACAACAACAATCCTTCGTTCTTTTGTCATGAACTCTCCTTCTTTCTAAGCCTGTTTTCTTTCGGTCAAAGTAATTTCAACGGTTGTCTTTCCATCCATTTTAGCTTCTACCGGAACCGATTGATAGGCTTCACAAGAATTCCCTCGTTCCATGCTTCCTGTCAACTTTAGAACCATGACGCCTTTTTTCGGTTGATATTTTAAGAGTTTTACCCCATCAACTCCCTCTTTCAAATCCGCTTCTTCCTCAAAAGAAGATGCGGATTGAAAGTTCAGTTTGTCAGGATCAATTGACAATGTTACAATCTGACTCTGATCTTTTGCCAAATTTCCGGCAGTTACCTGTAGTTCATAAATTTCTCTCTGATTAATTGTCATCTGCTTTTTTATCGTTTGACCTTTGATTGTATACTGCTCTACCACATCCAACACACCAAAGCCTGTCATTTCGCCACCAATGCTGTAAAGTTCATTTTCGCAGGCAGAAAGCAGCGATTCTTTTTTTGTTAAATTCATTGCTGAAATTTCGCTCCACTCATCGGAATAAGCATCATATACAAAAACATTCTTTGTTTCCGTTTCCTTTACCATATAAATTTTTCCACTGATGATCACCGGTGTGGCAAAGTGATCTGAAGTTGTATACGGACATACTATTCCGGCTTCTTCAAAAGCATTATCTTCCGGAAGATACTCGACCCAATATATGCCTTCCCCTTCTTCCTTCAACACAAATATACGGTTATCCACACAAACTGCACCAAGAATCGTACTGGTCCCTGGCATAACAGCACTTTCCCATGTATCCGCATCTAAGTCATATACATCCAATTTATCCGTTGCCCCAGCCTTAGAAAAAACATATACTTTGCCTCCGCAAACAGCTGTTGCCAAATTGGTTCTTGCTTCTTTCATATCTGCTTTTGCTGTCCATTTTTTGGATTCCGCATTAAATACATAAATATGCTTGAGTGCTGCTGCATTCGCACCTGTACCGGTTTGACCACCAATAACATATATTTCATTCTTATACGAAATCAGGGATGCTTTGCAGATTCCGGTTTCCGAACCCGGATATTCTGGCAGTTCTTCCCATACCTTTTTCTTCGTGTCATATGCTGCGAAAGATTTGCAGGCACCTTGCTCATTTTCACCACCCAATACATAAATTTTATCATTTACTGTTACCGAAGATGCGTTCTTCCGCGTTTTCAACATTGGTGTCTGATAGACCCATTCGGACTGACTGTCTGCACTGTAAATCATTTTGGAACTCTCGCCTGTTAAGGCTTCACTTTCTCTGGCTGTAACAGTAAAGCCAAGTATCTTTCCACTTGTTGCATTCGTATATACATACTCGTAACTCGTACCGGTTACTACTATTTCGCTAATTTTCTTTCCACCGTCATACACACATACCAGATATTCCTTTGCATTCTCTATCGAATTCCATGTAAGTGTATATTTATCCTGTCCCTTCATTCCGTTTACTTCCGGAATGGCAAAACATTTTTTCAAATGCAGCGTATAACTGCCGGTTGCTTTGTCTTTCGCACTAACCTTTATATAACGTCTTTTGTTGTAACTGCCCACAAAAGAAAAATTTTTGTTCGTTCCGTTATCATCCGCATAACCAACCCGCTCTTTACTCTCATCATACATGGTTGCCTGCGTATCAATGACAGAATCGGTATATACCTCATACGCAATGCCCGGTTTCGTGTCAAAGTAGAAATAGTTTTCCTGACCTTCTTTGATAATGTCTCTGGTAATTGGCTCATTTTCCTTTAACTGAACAGCTCCATCAAATCCTACTACTTCATAATTCACGGTAAAATACGGATTTCTGTCTAATTCCGCCTGATATGTGCGGTTGGCATTGTTAGACACCAGTGCCACACCGTAGTTTGCCTCTCCTTTTTGCCATGCTTTTACAATATCCGTCACGTCACAAGCATAACTGCCCTTTTTCTGGATACTAACCTTAGCCCCGGACACTTCTTCGTATGCCGGACGATTATTATAAGTAAGCTTTTTACTTGACCAGTTTTCTTTTACCTTGTGCACATCAATATCATACGTTTTGCCCGCACCCATTTTTAATGTCTTTTTATTTAGAATATGTAACGATGCACTTCGTATCTTCACATTTGGATTACTAAATTCTGCCAAATTTGTCATTTTAGTAAATCCAATACATTTATTCGCCTGTAAAAGCAGTGATTTATCATAGGTAAATGTTCCGTTTGGTGCTCCGCTGTAGGCTGCTCCTACTTTTACATTTCTGCTGTGTTTATCCGTCAGATAACTGGTCCGCATCTCCATCGGGAATTTTCTCTTTTTACTGTTCCACCATTTCTTTGATGGGGTCACGGTAAGTGTCTTTTTCTTCTTGTTATATTTCACTTTTACTTTAGAAGTAGAAACTCCGTTGGCATCGGTCACAATTGTATGCAGACGCTGGTATTTTTTCTTGCCCTTTTTCGTTTTGAAATATACCTGATTTCCTTTTACCTTGATTTTCATTTTTCCTGCATTGATCTTGAACGTCCACTTCTTTGCCTTCTGCTTTTTCGACACCGTAATAACTTCCTGCACACGTTCCGGGAAAATGTTATAGGTGATGCTTGTGTTTTTTAACACTTTTGGATAAGAAATCACATTTTGATTTAACACATCAGTTTGTTTGGTTTTCTTTGGATTGCTGATTTTTACATTCACCGCTTTCATCTTTTTTCCATTCAATGACCATGATAAGCAAGCAGAGCCTCGTTTTAAAGAAATCATTGACTTTTTATTCGCCTTTTTGGACACTTTAATCGATAAATCTGTAGATTTTGTTTTATATTGTTTCTTTCCTGATTTCACAAGCGTCGTATTAATTTCTTTCCAGACACCTTTCTTTTTATAGTGAACCGGCATCGAATATGCAACTGCCGTAAAACTTCCATCGGATAATGCAAACTGTTTAACAAAGGAATTTCTCTTTTCTGTCAATTCCTTTGTAATATCTGCCTTTACAGATACAGCATCCGCTTTTATTTCATTTTTTGTTAAATTAATTTCAGATACGGATGCAAATAACAATGCTCCCGCTAACACTCCACTAATAATTACTTTTCTGTTCCCTTTCGCTCTTTTCACTTTCTTTTCCTCCATCTCTATTTTCTTTTTTTCCTATCATTTATCAAAAATGCAAATAACAAGGAAGCGCTTTGTACATAGACTACATAACATAAAACTCCTGCCAGTCGAAAAATATTAAAATAAACAAACAGTACAAAAAGCACCAGTATTATAAACAAAATTTCTCGGATTATTTTTTTATAATAGACGATTTCTTTCCCAGACAGTCTTTTTGCTTCGCTGTCCACAGGTGCCAGAAACCATATGATCAAACAAGATATTCCCATAAAAATCATCCACAAATTTGTACCATATTGAAATAATTGGTCTTTCCCAACAAAAACTGAAAACAATAAAACAATTGCGGATGTCATAGTACACAGCCATGACTTTCCAGCATGCCATCCTCCGCAGAATCCCCGTAATGGTATAAATATCAGATTAAACAATATTACAATACCAATCTCCCCCAAGGCGAAACCGATTAAAAGTGACAAAATTACATTTATCGTCACTTCTATCAATAGGGTATAACCGTAGCGGTAAATTGGTATTGTTTCATCTTTCAGTAAACCACTCTTAATTTGAGTATCCAAAAGTTTATTAACAATTTTTTCAATCATTGTAATGCTTTCTCAACGCATTTGCTTCTTTTGGAAATTCCGGCTGGTGAAAATACCAAGCACATGCTGCATTCGCTGTTGCTGTTACTAAAAGTAGTGCTAAACAGTTCAAAATACCAAATTTACTTTTACCAATTCTTTTTTTCATAACTATCATTCTCCTTTTTTTCCGAAACACATGTCAGCCCACATATTTCTTTTTTGCCTTCTACTATACATATTTCAACAAAATATTCAATAGAAATGACAATTTTGGCAGAATGAGGGGCCACTTTTGCAAAAAAAGCAAAAAAAATCTGATAGACCACTCTAAGCAGTACTATCAGATTCCTGTTATATTTCTTCATCAGTAGAGATTAGCAACACCGTTTCAAATGTTTTATCCGCTGCCGTACACATCAAACATCCACCATATTTTTCTGCAATCCGCCTCACAGAATGAAGTCCGATTCCATGCATGCCATCATCTTTTTTTGTAGTAGCAAAGTCTCCATCCTGCGTATGCTTTATATTTTCAAATGGGTTTGTGATTTTTATGACGCAGAAACCGCCTACTTCCTTCATATAAATGTAACTCTTAATATACTTTTCCCCGTATGTCTCTGCAGTTGCACGAATCGCATTATCCAAAAGATTGCCAAGCATAGAAATCAAATCCATCGGCGCCACATGTTGTAACAGAACTCCGGGTTCTACATAAAATTCTGTACGAATCCCCTGCTTCCATGCTTCCTGTCTCTTTTCATTCAACAATGAATTTAATACCGGATTGTCGCAGTACACCATCCTGGAATCCTTTTCCATTTCTTCACCAATACTATCCGTCAACTCTAAAATCGCTTTCGTATTTCCATCCTTTGCAAAGACATGAATCATTTTTACCTGATTCGTAATATTATGAATCAGTTCCTTTTGTTTCTTGTCAATTTCCGATATTTGCATATAATATTCCAAGTCTTTTTTCTGCTTTATAATTACGATATTTTGTTCCATCGTTTCATATAATCGCTCCGAATACCGTTCAAATGCATAAAAACTCATTACATTCCCCAAAAACAAGACCGCAAAACTGCACCCAAGGAATGCGCTCGCATACCCTGCCATATGATGAACTGCTCCCGAATAGAATACAATTATCATAACAAATAAGCTTGCAGCCGGAATCATCATATACATAATAAATATTTTGGAATCCTGTATTCTCTTTCGTTTGCCTATCACCTGATTCATAACCAGAATCAGTATATAGGTGAGAAATTTAATGACAAGCATCAAAATCATAATCAATGTAGAATTTTTGTAATCCGATGCGTCCGGATGTACCAAAAGCATAAATAAAAACTCACATCCACACAAAACGCAAAACATCGTAGCGAAGCATAACAAACGATAGCATACTTTTCCCTGAAATTCTAAAACTGTATACAAGAAAAATAATGCAGGGGTAATTAAAATATTAATATCCCCATTCCCCAAAA
>ENA-ORRW01003100-ORRW01003100.1-human-gut-metagenome-genome-assembly--contig:-NODE-3100-length-12406-cov-3.434216_pt1 | contig 12406 bp, 7 predicted proteins | sample MGYA00242183_ERZ509150 | MGnify/ENA primary metagenome ERZ509150 (study PRJEB26280, sample SAMEA2338639) | human gut metagenome | biome: human gut; feature: human-associated habitat; material: faeces... | reverse complement strand
ATGCCGGTCACACACTTGAGTTTGAAGGACAGAAGTATGTGCTTCGTTCTATCCCTTCCGGTATTTTTCAGGGAAACAAGGTAAACATCATCGGTAATGGTGTGGTACTTGACCCGGCACTGTTTAAGGCAGAAGCAGAAGCACTTGAAGCATCAGGGCATCCGCTGAAAGAACGTTTGCACATCTCAAAGAAAGCGCATCTCATTCTTCCGACACACCGTATCCTGGACGCTGCTTACGAAGCTGCCAAAGGAGCTGCCAAAGTGGGAACTACCGGTAAGGGGATCGGTCCTACATATACGGATAAAGTAAGCCGTAACGGTGTCCGTGTAGGTGATATCCTTCATAATTTCGATCAGAAATACGCTGCTGCAAAGGCTCGTCACGAACAAATCCTGAAAAGCCTGAACTACGAATATGATCTTGCTGAACTGGAAAAGGCATGGTTGGAAGGTATCGAATATCTGAAACAGTTCCATTTTGTAGATAGCGAACATGAAGTAAACAATCTGTTGAAGGACGGAAAGAGTGTTCTTTGTGAAGGTGCACAAGGTACTATGCTTGATATCGACTTCGGTTCGTATCCGTTTGTTACTTCTTCCAATACAGTTTGTGCCGGTGCCTGCACCGGATTGGGCGTAGCTCCCAACCGTATCGGAGAAGTTTACGGTATCTTCAAAGCATATTGTACTCGCGTAGGAGCAGGTCCTTTCCCGACTGAACTGTTTGATGAAACAGGAGACAAGATGTGTACGCTGGGACATGAGTTCGGTTCGGTTACAGGTCGTAAGCGTCGTTGCGGTTGGATTGACCTCGTTGCGTTGAAATATTCCGTTATGATAAACGGGGTTACCAAATTGATTATGATGAAGAGCGATGTGCTCGATACTTTCGAAACAATCAAGGCTTGTGTAGCTTACAAAGTTAACGGTGAGGAAATTGATTACTTCCCATACGACATCACTGAAGGGGTGGAACCTGTATATGCAGAACTTCCGGGCTGGCAGACGGACATGACGAAGATGCAGAGCGAAGATGAATTCCCCGAAGAATTCAACGCATATCTGACTTTCCTCGAAGAACAACTTGGCGTACAAATCAAGATTGTATCCGTAGGACCGGACAGAGCGCAGACTATCGAACGTTATACGGAAGAATAACATTTGTTCTATTATATTTTGGGAAGGCGGAGATTGGACAAACTCCGCCTTTCTTGTTCAAATCTTTGTTGCTTAGTATGGACACAAATAATAAATGCCTTATGAAAACACGTTTTATTTCTTTTCTTTTATTACTCGCCATGAGTTGTGGGGCTTTTGCCCAGTCTTCCTATCAGCCGACAGAAGAAAACTTGAAAGCACGGGAAGAGTTTCAGGATAATAAGTTTGGTATTTTCCTTCATTGGGGACTGTATGCAATGCTTGCTACCGGTGAATGGACTATGACAAACATAAATCTGAATTATAAAGAGTATGCCAAACTGGCAGGTGGATTTTATCCATCCAAGTTTGATGCGGATAAGTGGGTACAGTCTATCAAGGCTTCGGGAGCCAGATATATCTGTTTTACGACCCGTCACCACGAGGGTTTCTCGATGTTTGATACCAAATATTCGGATTATAATGTGGTGAAAGCTACTCCTTTCAAAAGAGACATTGTGAAGGAGCTTGCTGCTGCCTGTGCCAAACATGGAATCAAACTTCATTTCTACTATTCGCATCTCGACTGGGTGCGTGAAGACTATCCCTGGGGACGTACAGGGCGTGGAACGGGGCGGCCGGATTCAAAAGGAAACTGGAAAAGCTATTATCAATTTATGAATAACCAGTTGACGGAATTGCTTACGAACTACGGTCCCGTAGGTGCTATCTGGTTCGACGGCTGGTGGGATCAGGATCAGAATAAAGACTTTGATTGGGAATTGCCCGAACAGTATGCTTTGATTCATAAGCTCCAACCGGGGTGTCTGGTCGGAAATAATCATCATCAGACGCCTTTTGCCGGTGAGGATATTCAAATCTTCGAACGTGACCTGCCGGGTGAGAATACGGCAGGGCTCTCCGGACAGGATGTAAGTCACCTGCCGCTGGAAACTTGTGAAACGATGAATGGGATGTGGGGGTATAAGATTACCGACCAAAACTATAAGTCTACCAAAACATTGATTCATTATCTGGTGAAGGCTGCCGGCAAGAATGCCAATCTTCTGATGAACATCGGTCCTCAACCTGACGGAGAACTTCCTGCAGTGGCAGTACAACGTTTGCAAGAGATGGGCGAGTGGATGAAACAATACGGAGAGACAATCTATGGAACACGTGGCGGTGTGGTTGCGCCTCACGATTGGGGAGTGACTACACAGAAAGGGAACAAACTCTATGTGCATATTCTGGATTTGAAAGATAAAGCATTATTCCTGCCTTTGACAGATAAGAAAGTGAAGAAGGCGGTTGTATTTAAAGATCAGTCTCCGGTTCGCCTTACCAAAACGAAAGCGGGCGTTCTGCTGGAATTTGCGGAAGTCCCGAAAGATATTGACTATGTGGTAGAACTTACGATTGACTAATTTTTAGCTAATTCTTCATAAAAGCACGGGGAAACTATTCTGACATTGATAGTTTCCCCGTATTTTTGGCAAACAATTTGTTTATAGATATAGAGTAATAATTAAAACGAAAAGTATATGATGTCTTATTGGGTATTATTTATTGGAATTGCCGTAGTAAGTTGGCTGGTGCAGATGAATTTGCAGAACAAATTCAAGAAGTACTCCAAGATCCCTACCGGCAATGGCATGACAGGACGCGACGTGGCTTTGAAGATGTTGCATGACAATGGAATTTATGATGTACAAGTAACACATACTCCGGGACGATTGACCGACCACTACAATCCTGCAAATAAAACAGTGAACTTGAGTGAAGGTGTGTATGAAAGTAACAGTATCATGGCGGCTGCCGTAGCTGCACACGAATGTGGGCACGCTGTTCAGCACGCACGTATGTATGCGCCGTTGAAAATGCGTAGCGCATTGGTTCCGGTAGTGAGCTTTGCGTCTTCTATCATGACATGGGTATTGTTGGGAGGTATTTTATTGCTGAATACATTCCCTCAGTTATTGTTGGCAGGTATTATATTGTTTGCCATGACTACATTGTTCAGCTTTATCACCTTGCCGGTGGAAATCAATGCAAGTAAGCGTGCACTCGTTTGGCTGAGTTCATCCGGGATCACCAACTCGTATAATCACAGACAAGCTGAAGATGCACTTCGTTCCGCTGCATACACTTATGTAGTAGCTGCGTTGGGTTCATTGGCTACGTTGATTTACTACATTATGATCTTCATGGGTAGAAGAGACTAAAAACTTCTCCATAAAATATAAAAGAGTGCCTTCTTAGTCCGCATTAGGATTCTGGAAGGCACTCTTTTATTTGTCATACGTTATCATATATTCGGGTTTTGCACAACTTAGGGTAGAATGTTGACGATTTTTTCAGATATATGCAAGTGTTGCTCGGAAATTTGCAGTAAATTTGCGCAATTAAAATTATAAACAGTAATATTATGGCAGCAAAACCAAGTATTCCTAAAGGAACTCGTGACTTTTCGCCGGTAGAAATGGCGAAGCGTAATTATATATTCAATACGATTCGTGACGTATATCATCTTTATGGTTTCCAGCAGATAGAAACTCCATCTATGGAAATGCTTTCTACACTCATGGGAAAGTATGGAGATGAAGGCGACAAACTTCTTTTTAAGATTCAGAACTCGGGAGATTATTTTTCCGGTATTACTGACGAGGAATTGTTGAGCCGTAATGCAGCAAAGCTGGCAAGCAAATTCTGTGAGAAAGGATTGCGTTATGACTTGACTGTACCTTTTGCCCGTTATGTAGTGATGCACCGTGACGAAATCACGTTCCCTTTCAAACGCTATCAGATTCAGCCGGTATGGCGTGCCGACCGTCCGCAGAAAGGGCGTTATCGTGAGTTTTATCAATGTGATGCGGATGTGGTAGGTAGTGATTCGTTGCTGAACGAGGTAGAACTGATGCAGATTGTTGATACTGTATTCAGCCGTTTCGGTATTCGTGTATGCATCAAGATTAATAATCGTAAGATTCTTTCCGGTATTGCCGAGATTATCGGTGAAGCTGATAAGATTGTCGATATAACCGTAGCCATAGATAAGCTGGATAAGATCGGTCTGGACAACGTGAATGCCGAACTGAAAGAGAAAGGGATCAGTGATGAGGCTATTGCCAAATTGCAGCCTATTATTCTTCTTAACGGCACGAATGCGGAGAAACTGGGCACATTGAAAGAAGTGTTGTCAGCCAGTGAAGTAGGATTGAAGGGAGTGGAGGAAAGTGAGTTTATTCTGAATACATTGGAAACAATGGGGCTGAAGAATGAAATTGAACTTGACCTGACATTGGCCCGCGGATTGAACTACTATACAGGGGCTATTTTTGAAGTGAAGGCGTTGGACGTACAAATCGGCAGTATCACAGGCGGTGGACGCTATGACAATCTGACCGGAGTATTCGGTATGTCGGGGGTATCCGGTGTCGGTATCTCTTTCGGTGCAGACCGTATCTTCGATGTGTTGAACCAGCTCGAACTTTATCCGAAAGAAGCTGTGAACGGAACAGAAGTGTTATTCATCAATTTCGGTGAAGAGGAAGCGGCTTTCTCTATGGGTGTTTTGGCAAAAGTGCGTGCAGCAGGTATCCGTGCCGAAATCTTCCCGGATGCCTCCAAGATGAAAAAACAAATGAGCTATGCCAATGCGAAGAATATTCCGTTTGTCGCTATCGTAGGTGAAAACGAGATGAATGAGGGCAAAGTTATGCTGAAGAATATGGAGACAGGGGAACAGAATCTTGTTTCGGCAGAAGAATTGATTGCTGCAGTAAAGAGATAAAAGAACATTGATTATAAAAAGATAAGGTGCCGTTGACATTCGATCAGCGGCACCTTATTATTTGGGAATAGTACTCCTGTTTACCGGGAGTTACAAATGACGTTCGGGATACATCTCATTCCACCATTCCGGGCGATCCTGCAGCCAGCGGGCAAACCATGCCATAATAGAATTGTGCCATTTGATACGCTTGTCGTAATCTGAAATAAAATGATTCTCACCGTCTACTGTGATGAATTCAACAGTCTTTCCTAATATCTTCAAGGCATTGAAAAGCTGTATACTTTCACCTATGGGTACATTGGTATCTACGGTTCCGTGCAACAATAGCAATGGGGTGTTGATCTTGTCAGCATTGAATAAAGAGCCTTGTTTGGTAAACAGATCCGGGTTTTTCCAAGGGTAGCTGTCGGCGGCGGCAATCGCATTGTATGAATAGCCCCAGTAACCTTCTCCCCAATAGCTGGTCACATCGCTGATACCTGCATGAGACACGGCAGCGGCAAAGATGTCAGTTTGAGTTTGCAGATACTGCGTCATGAATCCTCCGTAGGAAGCACCGAGACATCCGATTCGTTTTTCGTCTACAAACGGGTGTTCCTTGCAGAACTGTTTTGTTCCTTCAATAATATCGTCAGCAGTACGTTTTCCCCACGCGTTGACGTGGCGTGCAGAAAATTCCTGTCCGAAACCGATAGTACCGCTAGGCTGAATCACATACACTACATAGTCGCGTGAAGCGAACAGTTGGGCACAATACGGATTACTGATGCCACGTGTCGTAGGAGTGGTTCCGCCATAGTAATAAACAAGCATCGGATACTTCTTATTCGGGTCGAAGTTGGGCGGCAGACACATCTTTCCGGTGATTACCGTTCCGTCCGAGGCCGTAAAGTTCCACGGTTCGGTTTTACCTAATTCTATCTGGTCGAGAATTGGCTTCAATGGGTCGGCCAGTAACCGGGAAGTTTTTTTCTTCATGTCATACAGATAGGCAACTCCGGCATTATGGTCGGATTGACCGATATAAGCGGCGATTCCCGGATTGTATTCCGATAAGGTGAAAGCACTGGTAACATCCGTTTCCAGGTTCAACTTCTCAAAACTGTTGTTTTTGGGCGAGTAGCGATAGATGTTCTTGCAGTCGCCATCGTCCGTATTGAAATAAATACATCCGTCCCCGCGATTCCATTGCAGAGGGCTGACAGTCGGGTTGAAGTCTTTAGTAATCGGCTGTATCTTGCGGGTAGCTAGGTCTATGATAAATGCCTGTGTGTCGAAATCATTGGCAATAGGATGATTACCGCAATTCTTTCCGATTCCGCCGAAGGCCTCGGGACTTGCTGTAAGCAATAACTGCTTGCCGTCCGGTGAATAGCTGGCACCTCCCAGGAAGCGTTCGTCGTGGAAAAGAGTGTCAACCTTCAACGTTTCCAAATCTACCAGGTAGAGAGAAGACAGAGAGAACGGACGTTGAGTGATGTTTTCTTTCGATGTACTATATATCATAAATTTCCCATCGGGAGAAATATCCTGTAAGTAAGTGCTATGGTTACCATAAGTCAACCGTTCGGAAACACCGTTGGCTATGTTATATTTAGCCAGGAAGCTTCGTCCGCGAGTGTTGGGAATACGGTCTGCCGGGCTGACGATACGGCGGAGAGCACCTTGTTCTTTTTCTCCTTCTTCTCTGGGGTAATAGATCAGGAAGTCTTCGTTGGGCGACCATGTAAAGCTCTGTTCGGGAATCCCTTTCAAGAGAGTTTCTTCGTTTAGTGTAGCAGGGTCGAGCGTGATAACGTCATTTCCGCTAAGCGCTGTTACGGTATAATAGAGTTTGTCGCTTTTGGGCATCCAACGCATACCGTCTCTTGCATTATCCAAAAGAACCTTTCCGGTTTTCAGCTCCGTGAGCTGACAGTATGTACGCGAGCGTTTGGCAGCATGGTTGTTCCAATAACGGGTCAGCAGGTATTTTCCACTCGGAGAGATCGCAACGGAGATAACACGGTTGCCGTACACTGTATTATCCAGTGAAAAACGCTTTTTTGCATTCGGATCTAGTGTGCAGGCGATATCTTTGAATTTGTTGTCCTTAATAAACTCGCATTTCAGGGTAGGAGCAGCTTTGTCTTCTGCGGTGGAAAGCAATTTGATTGTGATTTCATAATCTCTTTCCGGTTCTAGAGTAAGAGCTATATCCCGAGAGGAGGCAGAACTGATACTATCTTCGGCGGCGTCCTTTGTCTGCTTGGAAACTTCGTCGATAAAGACTTCCCAGCGGACGGGAGAAGTAACTTTCAATTTTCCTTTCAGGAAACGTTCCGCCCTGATCTGTGTTTTAAGTACATAAATCTTGCTGTTTTTGTCAGCCTTATCCAATGTTAGATACCCTGCCGTGTCAACGGTCAGTGATTGCAGGGGCGCATCAGGGAGGTCGAGTACTACCGGAGTTTTAAGCAACATCTTGGTTGAATGCTTTTCTCCTTTCGGGTTGATACTGTCGTTCATGATAGGTGTACGAACCTCAATAGCGTCGCGGACTTTGTATTGTGTCACTCTTTCCTGCGCCTGGAGAGTGAGTCCGGTCAACAGAAAAATGGCTAAAGCCACTTCTTTCTTTTTCATGTGTTGTGTATTAAATTAAATAATATGATTAATTAGGTAGCAAATGTAAACTTAATGTTCTTAGTATACAACCAAAACAGCTCTTTTTTTAGTATTCAATCCGATCTAGTATCCCATTGAGGAAAGCAATGGCTACTCCATAGTTTGTCATGGGAATATTTTGCTTTCGGGCTAACTCGATACGGCTGAGTACATATTTGCGGTTGAACATACATGCCCCACAGTGAATCACTAAAGAATAAGGTGTCAGGTCTTGTGGAAAGTCTGTTCCGGCCACGATGTCTATTTGCAGTTTCTCACCGATACGTTTTCTCAGTAAGCGGGGAAGTTTCACCCGCCCGATATCCTCGGAAAGAGGGGCATGGGTACAGGCTTCGGCTATTAGCACACGTGATGATTCGGTCAGCATCTCAATAGCGGCCGCACTTTTCACATAATAATGAATATCTCCCTTATATCCGGCGAAAAGCACAGAAAAGGACGTAAGTTTGCTCTCTTCCGGTTTTTGCTCGTAGACTGTTTTGAAAACCTGCGAATCCGTAATAATCAATTTGGGAGGATGAGCAAGGGCGTGTAATGTTTCCGGCAACTTGTCGGTGGTACAGGTGGCAATCAGACATTTCTTGTCCAGCAATTCACGAATCGTCTGTACTTGCGGCAGGATGAGCCGGCCTTTGGGAGCCTGTATGTCCTGTGGCATTACGAGAAGTACGAGGTCATTCTCTGCGACTAACGTTCCGGTGATACTTTGCTGGCCGAAATCCGGAGGGAGTTTTTCCAGTATAGTCCGGCGGATCTGTTCGATCCCTGTTTTCTCTTTTGCACTGATTAGGACAGGAGTATCTCCGAAACTTTCTCTGACTTTGATAGCCAACGCCTGTGAATCTTTCCGTATATCTGTTTTGTTTATCAGCAGAATCGTCGGAATCCCTTTAGCCTTTAACTGTTCCAGCCAGTAAAGTTCTTCTGTAAAATCGGGCTCCTTTGTCTCCTTTGAAAGCTCGGCAGACGTATCGCCTCCACAAAATAAGATAGCCATATCTGTTTTCTCTACCGCTTTCCATGTGCGTTCAATACGCATTCGCCCAAGTTCGCCTTCATCGTCGAATCCCGGTGTATCGATAAACAGGCACGGTCCGATCCCATGAATTTCCATGGCTTTCGCTACCGGGTCGGTGGTTGTTCCCGGAGTATCCGAGACGAGCGCAGTGTCCTGTCCTGTCAAAGCGTTGATAAGAGAAGACTTGCCACTGTTTCGTCTGCCGAAAAGAGCTATGTGAAGCCTGTTGGCGTTAGGGGTATCTGTTAAACTCATAATCGAAAATCTCTTTTGCCTTCGGCGATTGCTTTTAAGTTACGTATGGCGATTTCTCTGATTTTGGGATTCGGAATATGTTCCGTTTCCTTTTCAATCAGTTTCAGCCCTTTTTTCCGGGTGTCTTCGGAGGCATAATCTTCCAGATACTCTTTCAGTGTCATTAAGGCATTCGGGGCACAGCAGTTTGCTATCTGTCCGGATTTGACGAGCGACATGAAACGGTCGCCCGTTCTTCCTTCGCGGTAACAGGCAGTACAGAAGCTGGGGATATGCCCGAGATCGAGCAGCCAGTTGACAACCTCGTCCAGTGTCCGTGTGTCACTGACATCGAACTGTGCGGAATTGTTCTCCGGCAGTTCTCTTTCCGCATACCCTCCGACACTGGTACGCGAACCGCCGCTGATTTGTGAAATGCCCAGTTCGAGGACCTTCTTGCGTGACTCCTGTGATTCGCGGGTCGAAATAATCATTCCGGTATATGGAACGGCTATCCGGATAACAGCTACAATCTTGCTGAATATCTCGTCCGAGATAGCATTGGGGAAATCCCCTGCATCAATATCATCTGCCGAGCAGATGCGCGGAACGCTGATCGTATGCGGACCTACGCCGAATCTGGCTTCCAGATGTTCGGCGTGCATCAGCAGTCCGGTAAAGTCATAACGGTATGTATTCAGTCCGAAGAGAACGCCTACCCCTACATCGTCAATACCCCCTTCCATAGCACGGTCCATGGCTTCCGTGTGGTAGGCATAGTTGCTTTTCGGTCCGGTGGGGTGGAGGGCTTCGTAGTTTTCTTTATGATAAGTCTCCTGGAACAATATATAAGTGCCGATGCCTGCCTCTTTCAACCGGCGGTAGTTTTCTACCGTAGTGGCTGCAATATTTACGTTCACCCGACGGATAGCCCCGTTTTTATGTTTGATACCGTAAATCGTCCGGATAGATTCCAGAATATATTCTATCGGATTCAGGGTGGGATGTTCTCCTGCTTCGAGTGCCAGGCGCTTGTGCCCCATATCCTGTAAGGCAATCACTTCCTGACGGATCTCTTCTTGTGTCAGTTTCTTGCGGGCAATCGTTTTGTTCTTGGCATGATACGGGCAGTAGGTACAGCCGTTGACGCAATAGTTCGAGAGGTACAGCGGTGCAAACATTACGATACGGTTGCCATAAAACTTCTGTTTGATTTCTTTGGCGAGATGAAAGATGTGTTCTATCAGATCGGGCTGGTCACATTCCAATAGGACGGCTGCTTCCCGATGTGTCAGTCCTTTACATAGAGCAGCTTTTTCAATCAGTTGTTCAATCAGTGCACGATTGTCTTTGTTGGTCCGTGCATATTCCAGTGTTTCCAGAATTTCTTCATGGTGGATGAATTCTTCTGCTTCAGGTGAATCTACTTTGTATGTCATAATCTATTCTAAACTTCTAAGTTCCAACTAACTGACTTCTAACTGTCAACCGTTTTAAAATCTCCTCTGGAGAAAGAAATCTCGTAGCCGATGTTATGTAATTGTTGTTGCAATATCCTGATTCCTTCTGCCGATTCAGCTCCGAGGGAGGCTTTGTTATTATATAAGGTATACTTTTTCCGTTCCTCCTGTGGCGACAGATTGGGCATGACTACATTTGCTCCTGCCAATATCCCCCGTTCCCGTCCGTCGGGAGTCAGTGTAGCCAGAGCTGTTGTCGATGGAATCAGTGCCGAAGGGTGCATCAGGCGGAAGATAGACAATAAGAGCAGTGTCTGTTCGAGCGTTCCGCTGGAATATCGGGCAAAAGGCGTATCCTGATGAGGCAGAAAAGGACCGATGCCGATCATTTCAGGACGGAGTTTTTCGATAAACAGAATGTCTTGAATCAGATGTTCTACAGTCTGTCCCGGACTACCGACCATAATTCCCGTTCCGGTTTGATACCCTGTTTCTTTTAAGTTTTGCAGGCATTGCAGGCGTTGCTTGCCGGACATTCCGGCAGGGTGCAGTTGGCTGTAATGCGTCGCGTCGTAAGTTTCGTGCCGTAACAGGTAGCGATTGGCTCCGGCGTGAAAGAAACGTTCATACGCTTCGCGTGACTTTTCGCCGAGTGATAGCGTAATGGCACGCCGTATGGCGGCAACGATTGTCTCTATGCGGTCGTCCGTCAGTGCAGGATCTTCTCCCCCTTGCAGGACAAAAGTCCGGAATCCCAGTGCGTATCCTTGTTTGCAGCAATCCAGAATACTTTCCGGACTCAGCCGGTAACGTGCTACGTGCGGATTACCTTTCCGGATGCCGCAGTAATAGCAGTTGTTCCGGCAGCAATTACTTATTTCAATCAGTCCACGGATATAAATCCGGTTTCCGAAATGCCGGAGGCTGACCTCCCGTGCCTGTTCGTTAATGATTCGTAGGGAGTCCGCGTCACATCCGGTCAACAGTTGCCGGAATTCTTCGGGTCGAAGAGTTCTTTCCTGCCGTAGTTTATCTATCCATTGTTTCATAGCTCTCTTTTCGTTTGAGCAGCTCTTGTGCCAGTTGGCGACGTCCCGAAACAATGTCATTGTGCGTGCTCGGTCCGGTGATACAACCACCTTCGCAAGCCATGACTTCAATAAATTGTCCGGCTGCCTTTCCGGTCTTGGCACAGGCACGCAGCAGGGCTATGTTCTTCTTATTGATATCCGACACTTGGATCGCGTTTATCTTTTCCGCTTCTTCTTTCAGGTATGCTTTGACAGCTCCCATTACACCGCCGGCTTGTGCGAAACCGTGTGCTTCGCGGACGGAAGTATGCAATATGGAGAAAGCCTGTGTCTGCTCCAGTTGGATGTCCAACCCGTCAAGAATGGAACCCACCTCTTCGAATGTCAGGATATAATCTACGGCCTTGTCGCGGCGCACCTCTTTACGTTTGGCTACACATGGACCTACGAATACGATTTTTGCATCCGGGTGCTTCTCCTTGGCGATCCGTGCCGTGTAATACATCGGCGAACCGGTGGTGGAAACGTATGGTTTCATCCCCGGAATATGTTTTTCTACCAGTTCGATGTAAGAAGGGCAGCAGGAAGTAGTCATGAAACTTTGTCCTTTTTCCAACTTCTCCAGTAACTCGTGTGCTTCGTTGCTGGTAGTCGACATTGCTCCTTCGGCCACTTCAATCACATCGGTAAATCCTATTTCTTTAAAAGCTCCATATACTTGTTCGATCGAAGTCTTGAACTGCCCGAGGATAGACGGAGCAATAATAGCCACCATTTTCTCTCCTTTACGGATTCGTTGCAAAACGTCGAATGTCTGTGAAATCTCGAAGATAGCACCGAACGGACAAGCATTCATGCACTTTCCGCAATATATACATTTGCTTTCGTCGATATGCTCTATTCCGTGTTCATCTTTACTGATAGCTTTCACCGGACAGGATTCTTCGCAAGGCACAGGAATATAGACGATGGCATGATACGGGCAACTCTTATGACAGATACCGCAACTGATACACGTCTCATGGTCGATCATTGCCTGACCGTTTTTCTTGAAACGTATG
>ENA-ORRW01003095-ORRW01003095.1-human-gut-metagenome-genome-assembly--contig:-NODE-3095-length-12450-cov-2.129568_pt1 | contig 12450 bp, 11 predicted proteins | sample MGYA00242183_ERZ509150 | MGnify/ENA primary metagenome ERZ509150 (study PRJEB26280, sample SAMEA2338639) | human gut metagenome | biome: human gut; feature: human-associated habitat; material: faeces... | reverse complement strand
TGTCTTAGGAACATAAACCTCTTTCATAGTTCTTGGGTCAAGTCCTGTATAAAACATACAGGTTGAAAGTGTTCCCGGTGTAGGATAGAAGTCCTGTACCTGTTCTGGCATATATCCTAAATCTCTTAAATATTCAGCAAGTTCAATAGCAGCATCTAAGTCACTGCCTGGGTGTGAACTCATTAAATAAGGCACAAGATACTGTTCCTTGCCAATTTTTCTATTTATATCATAGAATTTCTTTGTAAATCTGTCATAAACCTGTCTTGACGGTTTACCCATTTTTTCAAGAACCCTAGGTGCAACGTGTTCAGGTGCAACCTTTAACTGACCACTAACGTGATATTGACAAAGTTCCTTGAAAAACGTTTCATCTTTGTCATAAATAAGGTAGTCATATCTTATACCGGAACGAACGAATACCTTTTTAACCTTTGGTAAATCTCGCAATTCTCTTAAAAGTTTAACATAATCTCTATGGTCTACCTTTAAATTCTTACAGGCATCAGGGAAAAGACATTGTCTATTTTTACAAGCACCTTTTGTAAGCTGTTTGTCACAAGCCGGCTGTCTAAAGTTAGCAGTTGGACCACCTACATCGTGAATATATCCCTTAAAATCAGGCTCCCATATTATTTTTTTAGCCTCATTGATAATAGACTTATGACTTCTAGCCTGTATAACTCGACCTTGGTGGAAAGCTAAAGCACAGAAATTACAACTACCAAAACAGCCTCTATTGCTTATAATACTAAACTTTACTTCCTCAATAGCCGGAATACCACCCTTTTCTTCATACATAGGGTGATAATTTCTCATATAATTAAGACCATAAGCATTGTCAAATTCAGACTGAGAAAGTGGCATAGAAGGCTTATTCTGAATAACATAGCAATCATTGTAAGGCTCTACAAGTATTTTAGCTGTTACAGCATCAGTGTTTTCATACTGGCTCATAAAGCTCTTACAATAAGCCTCTTTATCTGTAGAACTTTCCTTAAATGAAGGAAGCATTACATAGTCTTCATACAAATTTTCAAGAGTTTTAGACTTGTAAACTGTACCTCTTACAAATGTTAAATCGTGAACATCAATACCACTGTCTAAAGCCTCTGCAAGCTCTATAATTTGGTGTTCACCCATACCGTACATAAGAATATCAGCCTGTGAATCCAATAAAATAGAACGTCTTACTTTATTATCCCAATAATCATAGTGTGACAATCTTCTAAGACTTGCCTCAATACCACCAATCATAATAGGTACTTGTCCATAGGCCTCTCTGATTTTTTGGCAATAAACTATTGTTGCTCTGTCCGGTCTATGACCCATTTCTCCACCCGGAGAATACAAATCTCTAGCTCTAGGCTTTTTTGCAACAGAATAGTGATTTACCATAGAATCAATATTTCCACCATTTACAAGGAAAGAAAGTCTAGGCTTTCCAAATCTCTTAAAATCTTCTGTAGTTTTCCAATTTGGCTGAGCAATAATACCAACCTTAAAACCTTTACTTTCCAGTACACGACTTATAATAGCTGTACCAAAAGATGGGTGGTCAATATAAGCATCAGCTGTAACTATTACAAAATCAAGCTGTTCCCAACCTCTTGCTTTTGCCTCGTCCATATTTACCGGTAAAAAGTCCATTTTAAAACCTCATTACTTTCTATAAAACTATATGTTCATCCAACTTGGTAGATATTTGTTTTTAAGTCTACCCTTTGTAACCTTACCCCAACCTAAAGGATAACCATTGACACATACAAGACACCAACCGTCATTACAATCTACAGCGAAACTTTCTCCACGCATATATCTCTTAAGATTTTCGTCTTCTAAACTAAAATCAATACTTATCTTGGCATCTTCTTTTTTAAGTGTCATAGCAAAGGCCTGACTTGGTTCAAATCTATTTTTCTTTAATTCGCCAATATAAAGACCACTTCTCATTACCCTAAGTCCTCTCAAATCTACGCAATAAGGCACAGATAAAAGGCTACTGCCGTGGATAATAAGATTGTCTTTCGGTGGACAATTAAGAGAATTTTTAACAAATTCATAGTAATCAACTAAAGATTTTTCACTTGCTGTTTTATCCTTGGCATATACCGGTTCTGATGGTTCGCCCTTTTTTCTCAAAAGACATAAGAAATGACCTTCACCCTTCACTTTATAAGGCATAAGTCTGCCTGATTTTTTAAGATATTCTTCGCCATTTTCTACCCATTGTGGTTTACCGTCAATAAAACCTGTAGACTTATCGTAATCTATAATTTCAAAATCCTTGCCTGTAGTATTTAAAAATTCCTGCATCATACCCTCGTCTTCTTCCGGAGCAAAGGTACAAGTAGAATAAGCTATAATACCACCGTCACAAAGCATATCTGCTGCATACTTTAAAATTTCTCTCTGAAGACCACAGCACATTTCTGTTTTGTGAGTTTCCCAACTCTTAACAGCTGAATCGTCTTTTCTAAACATACCCTCTCCACTACAAGGGGCATCAACAATAATTTTATTAAAAAACTTAGGGAATTTTTTAGCTAAATTTTCCGGCATTTCATTTGTAATAACACAATTAGGAACGCCACTAACTTCAATATTTTTCAAAAGTGCCTTACATCTGCTGGCACTAATATCGTTACTTACAATAATTCCCTGACCCTTTAACTTAGCTGCAACCTGTGTACTTTTGCCACCTGGTGCTGCACACAAGTCCAAAACTCTGTCCCCAGGCTCAACATTAAGCATAGCACCTGTAGACATAGCTGATGGTTCTTGTATATAGTAAAGTCCGGCATTGTAATAAGGGTGTTTTGCAGGACGAACATTTTCGCCGTCATAGTAAAAACCCTCTTTACACCATGGCACTTGTTCCAATTTCCAATCAACCATTGAAGTCAATTCATCTGGTGTAACCTTAAGTGTATTAGCTCTCAAGCCATAATATCGTGGCTGAGAAAAACTCTCTATATAGCTGTCATATTCATTCCCTAACAGCTTTTTCATTTTTTCTGTATATTCCTTTGGTAAATTCATATTTCAACCTCTCAATCCTATTCTATTTATTTTAACATTATATTGTCTTAATATCAATTGAAAAAATAGTTTTTATCAGTTATAATTACATTAATGAATTTATGGAGGAAAAATATGAGCAAAGAATTATGGAAAGCCGGAAATATGCTTTATCCTGTACCCGTTGTTATGGTCAGCTGTGGCACAATGGAAGAAAGCAATATTATTACTGTAGCTTGGACCGGCACAATAAATACAAATCCACCTATGACCTATGTTTCTGTCAGACCGGAAAGACATTCCTACAATATGATTAAGGAAACCGGAGAATTTGTAATCAATGTAACAACAGAAGCCCTTGCCTATGCTACAGACTGGTGTGGTGTAAGAAGTGGCAGTAAGTATGACAAATTTAAAGAAATGAAATTGACAAAAGAGGAATGTCCTCTTGTAAGCTGTCCTGCCATTGCCGAAAGCCCTATGAATATTATGTGCAAAGTAAAGGAAATCGTACACCTTGGCAGTCACGATATGTTTGTTGCAGAAGTAGTCGGCACTTTAGCTGATGAAAAATATATGGACGAAAAAGGTAAGTTTATATATTCTGATACAAAGCCAATTTGCTATTCTCATGGAGAATACTATGGCTTAGGCAAAAAACTAGGAAAGTTTGGCTACAGTGTAGAAAAAAAGAAAACAAAAGCTAAAAGAGCAAAAAGAAAAAATTAATAACTTGACAAAATTTTTAGGCTGTGTTATTATAACTTACATCAAATGCTATATACTGGTAACACTGTGATAAGGAGCAGTAAGTTATGTTAAGTTTTTCAGAGAGCTGTCGGCTGGTGTAAGGCAGTATTCTTTCTTAACCGAACTCGCCTTTGAGTGGTTCAGCTGAACTTTAAGTAGGTTGAAACGGAAAGTCCACCGATATAGGGACAGGGTATCAGCTTTTGAGCTTGTACCTGAATGAGAGCCTTGCTTGCAAGGAATTAGAGTGGTACCACGAGGTTTATGCCTTCGTCTCTTAGTAGACGAAGGCTTTTTTTGATATTATCGGCATTTTACCGATAGACTTTTGACACATAAACAATACATATTTTTAAATTTTTGAGAGGAGAAAAGAAAAATGAATTTTAAGCGTTACAGACAGTTCCCACCAGTTAATTTACCTAGCAGACAGTGGCCTAACAAGGTTATTGAAAAAGCACCTATTTGGTGTAGTGTTGACCTTAGAGATGGTAATCAGGCACTTGAAAAGCCAATGAACCTTGACCAGAAGATTAAGTTCTTCCAGTACCTTGTTAAAATCGGCTTTAAGGAAATCGAAGTTGGTTTCCCAGCTGCAAGTGAAACAGAATACTTATTCTGCCGTACTTTGATTGAACAGAACTTAATTCCTGACGATGTTACTATTCAGGTATTAACTCAGAGCCGTGAACACATTATCAGAAAGACTTTCGAGGCTTTAAAGGGTGTTAATAAGGCTGTAGTTCACCTTTACAACTCTACTTCTACTTTACAGAGAGATGTAGTTTTCAACAAGTCTAAGGAAGAAATCATTGACTTAGCAGTATTTGGTGCAAAACTTGTTGACGAACTTGCTGAAGAATACGGCAAGGAACACTTTATGTTTGAATACTCTCCAGAAAGTTTCTCAGGCACAGAACTTGACTATGCTGTAGAAATCAGTGACGCAGTATTTAACGTATGGAAGCCTACTCCAGACAAGAAGGTAATTCTTAACTTACCTAACACAGTTGAAATGTCAACTCCTAACGTATATGCTGACCAGGTTGAATACGTAGCTACACATCTTCAGAACAGAGAAAACGTAATCATCAGTCTTCATGCTCACAATGATAGAGGTTGTGGTGTTGCAGCATCTGAACTTGGCCTTTTAGCTGGTGCTGACAGAATTGAAGGTACACTTTTTGGTAATGGTGAAAGAACAGGTAATGCCGATATTATGGTAATGGCACTTAATATGTTCTCTCAGGGTATTGACCCTAAACTTGACTTCTCTCAGATTAATGAAGCTATTGAAATTTATGAATCTTCAACAGGTATGGACGTTCACCCAAGACATCCTTATGCCGGTGATTTAGTATACACTGCATTCTCTGGTTCTCATCAGGATGCTATTAAGAAAGGTATGGCTAAGATGGCTGAACATCCAGACCGTTGGGAAGTTCCTTACTTACCTATTGACCCTATTGACGTAGGTAGAAACTACGACCCTATTATCAGAATTAACAGTCAGTCTGGTAAGGGTGGTGTAGCTTATATCCTTGAAAATAACTATGGCTTAATTCTTCCAAAGAGTATGCAGCAGAACTTCGGTGCTATTGTTACTGAAGACTCTGTTGAACTTGATAAGGAATTACAGCCGGAAGAAATCAGAGATTTATTCTTCGATACTTATTATGTAAAAGAACCACTTTCAGTTAATTACTATACAGAAGAAGAATCTGGCGACGACAGTGTTCAGATTAAGTGCGATTTAACATACAACGGCAAGTCTGTTGTTATTACTGGTAATGGTAATGGTATCATTGATGCCTTCTGTAAGTCATTAATGGAAGAATTTGATATTCACTTTAATATTGTAAACTATAGTGAACATTCAATGTCTTTCGGTAACCAGTCAAAGGCTATTACATATATTCAGATTTATGATGCAGACCAGAATTCTTACTTCGGTATTGGCACAAGCTCAAACATCGCTAAGAGTTCATTAAGAGCTATTGCAAGTGCTGTAAACAAGATGATGACAAAGTAATTATTGCTTGACTATAGCAGTAGAGGTACGGCTTTCACACCGTACCTCTATTTTTTTCTTCCTCTATTTCATTTTGTAACTGTTCCACTACTTTTTTGGCATCACCTATACAAGCCGAACAAAGAACACCAAGACGCATTGATTTAACTAAATCGTCATAGCCCTTTGCTCCATCCAATAAAGCCTTTTTTATTTTATCTACAGTAATATCATAACATTCGCAGACCATTCTATTCTTCAATGCTTTCAACTCCTATTAATTTTTCTGCCTCGTTTTGTTCCAATGTCGACACTTCTTTAAGTTTTCTATTTATTGCCCTTGTTCTGACACCTACAAGAGTATCCAGTTCCTTATTGGCACTTTCAAGTCTACTCTTTGTCTTTTCAAGAACTTTCTCAAAGTTATCAAATTCTGTTTTAACAGCTGAAAGAACATTCCATACTTCACTGCTTCGCTTTTGTATAGCAAGGGTTTTAAAGCCCATTTGCAAGCTATTTAAAAGTGCAGCCATTGTACTAGGTCCTGCTATATTTACCTTATATTCTCTCTGTAATTTTTCTACCATACCTCTGTTTACAACCTCAGAATAAAGCCCCTCAAAGGGCAAAAACATAATCGCAAATTCAGTAGTGTAAGGTGGTTCAATATATTTTGTTGATATATCTTTTGCCTCATTTTGTATAGTGCGTAGGAGATTTTTCACACATTCTTCTATTCTCAATTTATCCCCGTCCTCATAAGCCTCCTGAAGGGCATTGTATGTATCACCAGGGAATTTTGCATCAATAGGCAAGTATACTGTTCCGTCATTTCCCGGAAGTTTAACAGCATATTCTACCCTATACGAAGAATTTGGAACTACTGCAACATTTTCATCATACTGTTCATTAGAAAGTATTTCCTGTAAAATTGCACCTAGCTGTATTTCTCCCACTATACCTCTGGTTTTGACATTTGAAAGAACCTTTTTCAAATCTCCAACGCCATTGGCAAGATTTTGCATTTCACCTAAGCCCTTATAAACCTGTTCCAATCTTTCACTTACCATAGAAAAAGACTGATTCATTCTTTCATTAAGTGATTTTTGTAATTTTTCATCAACTACAATACGCATTTCCTCAAGTTTTTTATTGTTGTCCATTTCAGTTTTTGTAATGTGATTATAGCCAATTTTTTCATCGTTTTTTAATACATTAATTAGGTTGTTTTTGGGAGTTATAACTACCTTTTTTGCAAAACTCAACGGCATCTTCAATGTTCAAGAGAAAAAGTTTTTATTCTTTCCTCCTGTCTTAAAATAGACTCAGAAACTCTCGAATTCATCATATCCTGTTTTTGATTTATATGGCTATCCATTGATGCAATTTTTTCTGTAATATTGCTATTCATTTCATTCTGAGTAATGGCAAACAATTCCTTAGTATGGCTCATTTCACTTTTAAAAGCATCTGTAACATTGTCATATAAATCATCAAACATATCTTCAAAATTTTCTTGTACGTCATTTCTTTTAACTTTTGAAGACACTATACTGCCGGTAATAATTGAGGCTATAATAGCCACAACACCACTGACAACAATAGATGTTATGTCCATTTACTTTGCACCACCTTTTACTATTTTCACTATTCGGCTTGTACCAAGTCTGTCAGCTCCAAGAGATATAAATTTTTCAGCATCAGCAATAGAGCTTATACCTCCGGCAGCCTTTATTTTAACATTTTCACCTACATATTTTGCAAAAAGCTCTATATCCTCAAAGGTTGCTCCACCTGTTGAAAAACCTGTGCTTGTTTTTATAAAATCTGCTCCACTTTTAGTAACTATTTCACACATTTTTATTTTCTGTTCTTCACTAAGCAAACAAGTTTCTATAATAACCTTTAGAACCCTTTCTCCACAGACAGACTTAATTTTTGTTATTTCAGACAATATATTACCATAATTTTTGTCCATTAAATCGCCCAAATTAATAACCATATCAATTTCATCTGCACCATTTTCAATGGCATTTTCAGTTTCAAATATTTTAACTTCAGCAGTATTATAGCCATTGGGAAAGCCAATAACTGTACAGATTTTTAATCTATTGCCTACATATTCCTTCGCTCTTTTAACAAAGCTAGGAGGTATACAAACACTGGCTGTGCTGTATTTCATACCGTCATCACAAATATTTTTTATTTCCTCCCAAGTAGCCTTAGGGTTTAAAAGAGTGTGGTCAACTTTGCTTAAAATATCTTTAATATCCATAAAAACCTCCTATATTGAAAATACCCCCATATTTGGAGGTATTTAAGTACGAATATTTACATTTCTCGTCTACCCTCAAGAGCTCTTGAAAGAGTAACTTCGTCAACATATTCGAGGTCACTTCCTACTGGCACACCATGGGCAATTCTCGTAACTTTAATCCCCATAGGCTTAATCAATCTACTAATATACATAGCAGTTGCCTCACCCTCAACCGTAGGGTTTGTAGCAACAATAACCTCTTTTACGTTTTCATCTAATCGAGATACAAGTTCTTTTATCTTAATATCGTTTGGACCTATATCCTTTAATGGAGATATAACTCCCTGCAAAACGTGATAAAGTCCTTTGTACTCACCAGTCTTTTCATAAGCTGCCATATCCCTTGAATCCTCTACAACCATAATTGATGACTGTATTCTCTTAGGATTAGAACAAATTGTGCATGGGTCAGTATCTGTGAGAGTACAACACTTTGAACAGTATTTCACATTTTTCTTTGCACTAAGTATAGTATCAGCAAGAAGTTCAGCATCTTTTTCCGGCATATTAATAATATGGAATGCCAATCTCTGAGCACTTTTGCCACCGATACCCGGCAGTCTGGAAAGCTGTTCAATAAGTCGATTTACATAACCGCCGTAATAATTCATTTCAATCTCCTAGAATAAGCCTGGGATGTTGCCACCAAGACCACCAGCAATACCACCTAAAGCACCACTTGCTGCTTCATCAGCCTGTCTGATAGCTTCATTTACAGCTGTCATAACTAAGTCCTGAAGCATTTCTACATCATCTGGGTCTACAACCTCTGGCTTAATATCAATAGACTTAATTTCCTTTTTACCTGTAATAACAACCTTAACAGCACCACCACCACTTGTTACTTCAAATTCCTTTGTTTCAAGTTCCTGCTGTGCCTCAGCCATCTGCTTCTGCATTCTCTGAGCCTGCTTCATAAGATTGTTCATATTCATACCGCCGAAACCGCCGTTAAAACCTTTTGCCATTTTTATCCTCCTAAAAAATCAAATATAATTAATTATATAATATTTGTTTACTCTTATCAAGTCTAATCTATAAAATTAACATTATCCCCAAATACAGCAAAACTTTCCTTAGTCAAAACTTTTACTGTATTATCTCTTGCACCGTATACTTCACTGTGCATTGTATTGTAATTCTTTTCAAGTATAAGTTTTATATTAAATTCCTTACTATAAAACTTAGTAATGCTTTCAACTATTTCATCAATATGCTTTGTAAGCACCACAAGATGTCCATTTGTAGGACAAACAAGATACATAATATCTCCGTCTATAAAAGCTGGAATAACACTTCCGAGCATAGCCTTAACAATACCGGTATTGAGAGAAGAAACAAACTTTTTCCAAGTTGATATGACTTCCTTAATATCCTCTGGAATTGCCTTTGTAATTACAACCTCTTTTTCAGGTTCTTCCTCCTGTGCCTGTACTGGTACATTTGCAACTGTACTAGAGGGAACTCCACCCTTTTCAATTACACGTTCAATATCAGCCATACGCTTGACAACTGAACCATAGTCCTGACCTGTAACAGGGTTACAACCCTTTATACAACATACCTCCAAAAGTATTCTAGGATTTGGTGAATACTTCATTTGGTTAGCAAGTTCAGAAAAATTACTTATAAGTATAAGCAGGTAATCATAGCCTATGGAATTTCCCTGTTCTCTTAATTTTTCAATATAGTCCTGAGAATAATCCAATGCCTTTGATTCTTTATTTACAGAAACAGCTAAAAGCAAATTTCTCAAATGCAAAATCATATCCTGAACAAACTGCTGTATATCTCTACCCTTAATAACAATGTCATCTATGATTTCCATACATTTTCCACTGTCATTAAAGTTCATAGCTGATGTAATATCAAAAAATACACCTCTGTCAGTTGCCCCGGTAATTTCTCTTACTTCTTTTTCTGTAATCCTTCTGTCATAGTAAAAACTAAGACACTGGTCAAGTACACTAAGAGCATCTCTCATAGCACCGTCTGAAATTTCAGCAATATATTCAAGAGCTGAAACATCCACATCTGCCTTTTCGTTTTCCATATATTCAGTCAAAACTTTTACCATATCTTTATGACCAATTCTATGGAAATCAAATCTTTGACAACGAGAAAGTACTGTTACCGGCATCTTTTGAGGGTCTGTTGTTGCAAGTATAAACACAACATGGGCCGGTGGTTCTTCCAATGTTTTTAAAAGAGCATTAAAAGCACTGGTAGTAAGCATATGCACCTCATCAATAATATATACCTTGTACCTGCCTTCTGTAGGTGGATACTTTACTTCTTCTACTATATCTCTGATATTATCAACACTGTTATTACTAGCAGCATCAATTTCAATAATATTTAAGTTAGTACCTTTTAAAGCCTCTTTACAGACTGAACACTCATTACAAGGCTTTTCGCCCTCGCCAGTACAATTTATAGCTCTGGCAAAAATTTTAGCAGTTGTAGTTTTACCTGTACCTCTAGTACCACAGAATAAATATGCGTGATTTATTCTATCTTTTTCAATCTGATTTTTGAGAGTTCTTATGATATGCTCCTGACCTATTACATCGTCAAATCGTTGAGGTCTTAATCTTCTATAAAGTGCTTGATATGCCATAAAAACCTCCTATAATGTAGCTACAATGTATCCGTTGCTTGCCTTAATGTTTTTAAGTCCAAGATACATATATACGCCTACTAAAACAGCAAATAAAATAACATTAAAATTGTTATTTCCTGTATATCCCAATACATTCATAACAGCTGATGTAACTGCAGTTAATAAACTAGGAAAAGTAATTGCATAAACACCTAATTTGACCATACCACCATATCTTATCTGTGTCTTTACAAAAGCATTTATCAAATTACCCAAGCAAATAGATAAAAGTACGTATATTGCATAGTTGAAAACATACATACCAAACATCATAAACACTATACAACCAATCATAAGTTTTACTAAAAGGGATTGGTCAAGATATTTAACTATTTTTTCCTTTGTAAGTCCGTCAAAAGACCTGTCATCAAATCTTATTTCCTGATACTGCATTGGGTTTGCAACTATTAACTTTGTGCTATCTGCAATAATTGCAACAGTATTATCACTTACCATGTCCTTTGTTGCTTCGAAATCCGGTGAAGTATCTACCACTATGTCTATACCAGCAATTTCATCCTCAAATTTGTAATCTGCACATATGAGTTTGCCATTTTCTATAGAAAATTCCGGCAAGTATGTATTAGCAAGACCTGAAACTCCTCCTGCTTGAGTATAGCCGTGGAAAAATGCTCCACATTTTATGCAAAAACACAATGCACAAATTATGATAAAATACCAAAAAACTCTCATTGGTTTATTTAAAAGCAATCTGCTATATTGCCCAAATCTACATAAAGCAGTTATAAACTGGCTTGAAAATTTCATAAATTTACCTCCACCAAAATATCCCTACTATTATACTACATTTTTTTACTTTTGACAAATATCTTTGCTGTGGAATCATCTATATTGAAATTTGTTACGCATTTTAAATTTTCAAATTTTGAAGATGTTGTTTCTAACTTCAACCTCTCTGCTGTTTTAGGATTTACATACAATTTTTCATTTATCAAATAGCCTACTTCTCCCACTTGAGAAAAATATTTTTTTACATTTAATAAATCTGTACAATATTTGTAATTTTCAAGTAATTTAGAATTTTCTGATAATTTATAGTTATTTCCTTCTTCATTTAATTCTGAATAACTTATATAATTTACAGCTGAAACGCCCTTAAAATCAGCCACAATATTATATAGTACAGACATTTCATTTACAGCATCTTCCAAATAATATTTTCTGTCAGCAGTTGAAAAATGAGATACAGATATATTTAACATTATAGGCTTTTCACTAAAATATCTACATATAGCCATGGCATTAGGTAACTGTGAATTTAAACCCTTTTCATTACATCTTGATTTTATATCTACTCCAACCCAATCTACAGGTGAATTTTTGGGATAAGCATCTCCAAAATTTCCACAACTGCTATCTATACTCCATACTATGGCAATATTAGGTGCTGTTGTCTTTAATATTTCAGATATTTCTGCGTACTTTTCAACATCATAGCCACAATCAGGTTCAATAAAAATAGGTTTATCTAAATCTCTTGATATTTCAGCACATTTTTCAACTTCTTCCTTTGAAATATTATATGGCAATATTAACATAGGAATTTTATTTTTTGAATATAAATCAATAACCCAATCTGTAGGAAATTCTTCCTTATTCCTTAACCTTCTAATATAAATATCATTATTTACTGATGTTATATTTTCGAAGCTTTCCACTTCTCCTAAA
>ENA-ORRW01003082-ORRW01003082.1-human-gut-metagenome-genome-assembly--contig:-NODE-3082-length-12501-cov-9.105656_pt1 | contig 12501 bp, 10 predicted proteins | sample MGYA00242183_ERZ509150 | MGnify/ENA primary metagenome ERZ509150 (study PRJEB26280, sample SAMEA2338639) | human gut metagenome | biome: human gut; feature: human-associated habitat; material: faeces... | reverse complement strand
GCAACCCTGCAAGCCATAGGGCAAGCAACCCGACACCAAACAGCAACCCGTATTTCGGGTGAGCCTGCAACCACTCGAAAAACGCTTCCGCCTTGCTGTTCATTGCTTCGTATATATCGGTAACTGTCATACTTATAATTAAAAGGATTCCGAACACAAAAATAATGTTTTCTGTTCACATAATCACTACTTTATGCTCCAAAACACCGGCTGTGCGGTTATAAAACCAAGAAACAGCCCCCGTTAAGGTAACGGAGGGTGTTTGCGGGGGTGTTTGTGTTCATTTAGTTCTGTTCCGGCAGGAGCTTGCAAAGCACCGGGTCGTTCTTGATACGTTCCAGTTCCTCGGCGACGATGCGGCCGGCCTCTGCCTTGATACGTTCGTAGTTTTCCTGCACGACCTGTTTCATGTGATCCGTCCCGTTCTCGTCCGTGAAATCGGTAATTTGTGGTATCTTCTTGTACCGGGCCGTTTCCGCTTTCACTTTTTCGTTGTCCACGACAATCTCGCAGTGGAAAATCTTCTGCTCGATACGTTCGTCGAAATTGTCCGCCACAGCCCCGACGAACATTCCCTGCGTGAGCGTCGAGATCTTCGAGGCCGGGATCAGGCTGTCCAGCTGCGTGGATATGGATGTCGATTTGTCGCTGCGGCTCAACGTCATGCTCTGCCGCTTCTGCAATACCTTACCGAACCGTTCCGAGAGTGTCTTGGCCGTTTCACCTACGACCTGCCCGGAGAAGATGTTGCCCACCGTGTTCATCACGACGGCGGCCTCCTTGTCCCCGTAGTCCCTCTTCAACTGTGAAAAATCCTGGAAGCACAGCAGCACGGCGACCTTGTTGCTTCTGGCCGTGGCGATCAGGTTGTCGAGTCCCTTGAAGTAGATTGTCGGCAGCTCGTCGATGATGATGCCCGATTTGAGCTGGCCTTTCTTATTTATGAGCTTGACAATCCGGGAATTATACAATCCCAAAGCCGCTCCGTAAATGTTTTGCCTGTCGGGATTGTTCCCCACGCAGAGTATCTTGGGATCGTTCGGGTTATTGATGTCGAGCGTGAAGTCATCGCCCGACATGACCCAATATAGCTGGGGCGAAATCATGCGGGAAAGCGGAATTTTGGCCGATGCTATCTGGCCCTGGAGCTGGTCTTGAGCGCCTCCGAGCCAGGCATCCATAAAGGGGCTGAGGTAGTTTTCGAGTTCCGGGTAGGATGTCAGAATCGGGAAAATATCCTCGTACCGCTTGTTCAGGAACTCGATGGCGTGCGGGAAGGTACAATACCGCCCGTTGTCGTAGATGCGCAGGAACCAGATCACGGCCGCGAAAAGGATAATGGGGCTTTCCACAAAAAAATCGCCCTGCTTCTGCACCCAGCTTCGGTTCAGGTTGAGCATGATGGTATAGGCGCTCTCGTAGGCGTCCGAAATATCGGTCATGAAGTCCGGGTGAATGGGGTTACAGCGGTGCGAGCGGCGCGGGTCGTCGAAATTTATGACGTAGAAAGTCGGGATTTTCTTGTAACCTTTCTGGTGATTCAGCAGGTGGTTGTAAGCGATTTCCGAAAGATCGGGAAACTTGTAGTCATAGATGTATTGGGTATAGCCCTTTTCGATTTGCTGTTTAATAAACTGGTTTACAACACAATAACTCTTCCCGCTGCCCGGGCTTCCCATGCAGATGCAAGCCCTTTGCGGGTTTACAACGTTGGCGAACCCGTTGTTCCACTGTTTGTTATAGTAAAATTTCGTCGGCAGATTTATGGAGTACTCGTTCTCGATCAGGCGTGTTTCCTGCTGGAATGATTCGTTCTCGTTGTTGAAAGGGTCATCCATGAGATTGTTCTTCAGCAGGCGGGACATCCACACGCCGCCCATCAAGAGGCAGATATACCCGGCCGATAGGGTCAGTATGTAGAAAGCCGCGTTCGCCGCTGCCGTCAGCGGCAAGTCCAGCAGCCACCAGTTGAAGAAGAACAGCACGCCTCCCGTGGCCAGCGATGCCGTGATTTTCCGCCAGGTAATTTTCTCCTCTTTTACTCCTTTTGTCCCGAGGCATGAAAGGGCGAGGAACACGACGGCGAAAAGTTTCGTCCATAGTATATTCCGGAACAGCCCCGCGGTGCGGTCGAAGTTCAGCAGAATCCTATCGACCACGCCGATATTGATTCCCCATTCCCGTATCTGCCCGTAGCAGAACCAGTAGATGTTGATAACCACGAACAAGATACTCAATGCCCGCATGAAATCCATTGTTTTAGCAAGACCCCGAAGGTCGTCTTCCTGTTGCATAACCGTAAGATTTAATAAATGAATGATAATTGAGATGTTATACTTTCCTCCGTCGTGAGGTATTCCGCTTCCGTTGCCCGTCCCGTCCGGCAGGCGCTTGTTTCGGGGACAAGCCCCTCGTGTTTTCCCCGGGATTCCGTTTTCCGCCGAAGCGCAGCTCGAAGGCGTTGGCCGAGTATGCCTTTCCCAGCCGTGATCCGTTCACGACCGTCCGTGTTTCGTGGTCAATGAACGTCACACCCACGATGCGGCCGTTTTCGTTGCGTCGTATGTAGAGATCCACCCGGGCTCCCCGCAGGCGTTCGCGCAGTTCTTCCTCCGTGGGTTCTCCCCGAAGCGCTTTATCGACCCGGCCACGGATTTGCCTCCTCGTGTCGTCCTTCCCGAACCGTTCGGCGCTACGCTCCATGTGCCGTTCCAGCCCGTCATACCCGACCTCTTTACCGAACAGTGAGGATTTGAGCGGCGCGGCCACTGCCTTGTCCCCGTTCTCGTCCAGCAGCGTGTAGAGCAATCCCCGGTAGGGGGTTCCGTTCCGCTCTCCCCGGACTTCCTCTATACCTATATTATATAAGGACAGCAATGCCCGGAACTCGCCGAGGGTCTGGAAGCGGTATGTCGCCACGGCCGGTTTTATTACCGCTGCCACCTGGCGTTTCAGGTCGCCCCGCGTGTAATCGGCGGGGACGATCCCTTGCCCTTTCTCCCGCCTTCTCCCTTTGGCGGGATGCAGTCCGTACTCCCGTTCCAGTTCCTCGGTAACGGCCACGCTGCGTTCGTTGCGCCTGCTGTCGTTTATCTTGCGCCCGTCCTGGGCCACCTGCACCGACACGATATGGATATGCTCCCGTCCGATGTCGGTATGCTTGAATACGATATAAGGTTGTCCTCCCCAGCCCATGCGCTCCATGTAGGCCCCGGCTATCTCCGCGAGCTGCCCGTCGTCAAGGCGGTCTTCGGGAGCCGGGTTGAGCGATACGTGCACGACGGGTTTTTCCGTCCGGTAGTGCGAGGGCATCCAGCGCAGGAGGTCTTCTGCCGTCGCGGCCACGTTGAAGCGCCCATCCGCCGGCTCCCTCACTATGTGGGTCAGCAGTACTTTCCCGTCGCCCCGATCGACTTTCTCCTGGTTGTACGCCAGCGCGCCGTACACGTCTTTTCCGGTGGTGATATTGGCTACCATCGCTGTTTGAACTCTTCGGAGAGCGACACGACCTGCTGCCCGACGGCCGCCAGTTCACGTGTCGCTCTCTCCAGTTTATAGAGCAGCGCGAGTGTTTTCTTCTCGGAAAAATGCGCGTGCAGCTCCTTCACCACCTGGTTGTAATTCGTTCCCACGGCACGGAATTGGGCGTGGAAAGCGGTCAGCTTCGCCACGTATTCGAGCGTTCCCCGGTCGGTCTTTACCACCCGGAACGCCTCGTTGAACACTCTCGCTTTGATAAAAGCGGCTTTGGACAATAGCCCGGACTGCTCGTAAAGGTCGAGGAAACGGGCATGTTCCACGGCTGAAAAGTTTACCGAAAAGCGGTAAACGGCCGGGTCGTTTTTCGCGGGTCGTCCCCCTTTGCCCCCTCGGGGCTTTCTGTTCTTTTCCATCGCATCGAAATTTTAAGGAGAGGCCAGAGCCCCACCGGTTCCTGAAAATTCCGATCCCTTCGCGGCCTGCCGCCCTTCTGAAAAGCACCGACTCCGGAGGTGCTTTCTCCCCCTTGCGGGCAAGCTGTTTTCTGCTGCAAAACGAGAATCGTGCAGCAGAAAACACAGCTTGCTATTTGCCCTTTGCAAATACCTTCTGCCCGCTCGCGGACAGAACATTGAAAGAGCCGCCGTAAAACGGGGCAAGGACGGCTTCATTAGCGTCGGGATCGTTCACGAGGCAAAGATACCGACCTATTCAATCACTTGTGCCATAAGCGATTACGCCACTTGCGTCCACTTTGACGCCACACGCGGCCATAGCGGAAAAAGAGCATACAACCCGTGTTTTTAAGGGTTTACTTTGCACGTGAGAACGGATACGGGCAATGACACATCCCCCTGTCCGCACACGTGTGGACGGATGCAGAAAACATCGTGTGCAGAGGAAAAAGCGGGTCTTTGTCCGGATAAGCAAATGCGGTTGCGCATGAGTATAAAATCGGACACGCGCCCATGCACCGGCATACCGGCGTAACAGCCTGCCAGCGCACCAGCATATATGCGTGCCGGCATACCAGCATAAAATCTCATGCCGTCACTTGTCCGGATACGTGAAGAGATGAACGATTACCCGATTGTATAACTAAAAACGCATGGAACAATGAAAGAGAAAACGAAATTCGTGGCCTTCTCCACCCAGAAAGGCGGAGCGGGCAAAACCACCCTCACGGTGCTGGCAGCCTCTTACCTGCACTATGTAAAGGGTTTCAATGTCGCGGTCATCGACTGCGATTATCCCCAACACTCCATCGTGGAGATGCGGGAACGTGACCTGAAGCTTGCCCTCGAAGACGAACATTACAAGAGGTTAGCTTACGAACAATTCACCCGGCTTCAAAAGAAAGCCTATCCTGTCGTGGAAAGCAACACGAAAGAGGCGTTGGCCGATGCCGACTACCTCCTGCCGCAAGGTGATTTCGATTATGTGTTCTTCGACCTTCCCGGTACGATCAATAACGAGGATCTGATTCATTCCCTGGCCGGAATGGATTATCTCGTCGCCCCGATCAGTGCCGACCGGGTTGTCATGGAAAGCACCCTGAATTACGCGGTTGTGGTAAAGGAGCATATCATGGGCCGCGAGAAGTCCCGGATGAAAGGGCTGTATATGCTATGGAACATGGTGGACGGACGTGAAAAGACAGAGTTATATCAGGTTTACGAGGCGGTAATGAAAGAGCTGGGTCTTCCTGTTCTGAAGACCTTCCTGCCTGACACCAAGCGTTTTCGTCGTGAGCAGAACGCCAGCCGTCGCTCTGTCTTCCGCTCCACGCTCTTCCCGGCAGACCGTTCTTTGATCCGGGGCAGCAACCTGGATAAACTCGTGGATGAATTGATCGAACTGTTAAAGTAGGATCTTATGAGCGGAAAAGAACATGACGACGGTTTGGACGCTTCCTTCATCATCAGCCAGGCCAAAAGCCGAAACCGGCCATTACATCCTTACACGCCGGAAAAAGAGGAGGGACGCCGCCGAAGAGGGAAAGGCCAGGATTACGAGCGTCTTTTTATCCGGAACGCCCCCTCCAATACCCGAAGCGGCAAAACGGTGTATATCCGCAAGGAGTTTCACGAGCGTATAACCCGGATAGTGCAGGTTATCGGTAAGAACGAACTCTCGCTGTATAGCTACCTGGACAATGTGCTGGAGCAGCATTTCGCGACCTATCAGGAGGAAATTTCGGAACTCTACAAGAAACGGAACTCCGATATTTTTTAGTTATGAACCCAATATTTACAACCCATTAAAAACAATCCATCATGTCAGACAAAGCAATTATTTTATCTGTTATCCTGGCGGCCGTCCTTTGCGTCGCCGTGCCCTTCATCTTCCGCGTGTGCCGCTACCGGCGCAGGATGAAAACCCTTATCGTCCCCGACGGCCCTTCGGGGGAGGTCGCCGTGGGGACTGTCCCCACCCCCGAGGCCGAGTACCTGGCCCGTTACATCTGCCTGCTGCGGCTGCCTTTCGCCGGTAACAAGCACGTGAAGATACGTCCGTCGTATCACGAGCGTATCCGCGAGATCACCCGTGTCATCGGTCGTGGCGACGTGACGATCACGGCCTACGTGGACAAGGTTCTCAAGGCGCACCTGGACGATAACCGGGAAACCATCGAGCGGCTTTTCGAGGAGCGTGAGGCCGTGGCCTCCCGGCAACCCAAAGCGGAGGAGCGATGAACGGGGCGTTGTGGCTGCTGCCCCTCTTTGCCGTGGGGTATGCCTTGTGGGCGTTTTTCCGCCTGTGGCGGATGGAACGCAACGAACCGGCAGACGGGATCGTTGCCGAAGACACTCCCTGCCGGCAGGAGATCATCGGCAGGAGCCGCTTTGTCCTCGACCCGCGCCACTCCCGGCCACAAGCTGCCGTAGAATCTGAAACTGAAAAAGTTACGGAAAAAGCCGATATATTTGTGCCCACGAATGTACCCGAACACCCCCGGCAGATTCCGCCGGAAGACCTGGATGAAGTGTTCGGTGTCGCTCCCGAGGGGGAGCCTAACGAACCTCTGGAAATCGACTTTCCGCTGTACGATGAATCTTTCCCGGATGCGGACGCGGAGGAGCCGGATTATGACGAGGATGAAGACGACACCGAAGAGCTGCCCCTTTTGGGCCGCTCGCTTGCCCAGGGGGTTAGTTTTGAACAGATGGGCGAAGCCTACCGCCACGTGGTACATGATCCACCTTCAACAGACGAGCAAAGGGAGGAAACGGGACGTGTCCTCCTGGGCCTGAAACAGACCGACATGTTCGAGGTCATCGTTTCGGGCCGCCCCGACGGGAACGACAGGGTAAAATCCCTGATCGACACCTACCTCTCGGCCTTTCACCGGCGTATGTCCGAGAGGTCTGCGGAAAGCCCATCTCCGCAGGGTTCGGTTCCCACGGGTTTCGACGTCCGTGAGTTTGTTTAACCCCATAATGACATCACGATGAAAGAAAAAGACTACGGGTAGCACGTGAGGCTATCCTCGAACCACTGAAAAAATCCGAATCAAGAAGTTTAACCCGGTGCGGGGCCTATCCATCCCCGCGCCACAATTCAAACATTATCGAGTTATGAGAAAGAACAAGATTCTTCTTCCGGCGGCATTTCTCTTTGCCGCCATCTCCTCCGCTTTCGCGCAGGGCAACGGCATCGCCGGCATTACGGAGGCTACCAACATGGTAACCAGCTACTTCGATCCCGGAACGAAGCTCATCTACGCGATTGGGGCTGTGGTCGGCCTTATCGGCGGGATCAAGGTCTATAACAAGTTTTCGAGCGGCGACCCCGACACGTCGAAGACCGCCGCGAGCTGGTTCGGCGCGTGTATTTTCCTGATTGTCGCCGCGACGATCCTACGCTCTTTCTTCTTGTAGTCCAACCTGTCATGCAAATAATTATGGAATATGGAATCAACAAGGGAATCGGCAAGAGCGTGGAGTTCCGGGGCCTGAAGGCGCAGTACCTCTTCATCTTCGCGGGCGGCCTGCTGGCCGTCTTCGTGGTGTTCGTCATCCTCTACATGGCAGGGGTCGATCAGTGGGTATGTATCGCTTTCGGCGTTGCGGCGGCTTCGGTGCTGGTCTGGCTTACCTTCCGCCTGAACGCCCGTTACGGGGAACACGGGCTGATGAAGCTGTTCGCCGCGCGCCGGCATCCCCGCTACCTGCTCAACCGCAAGTCCCTGCGCCGGTTGCTGAAAAGAAAGGGGGGCCGCGTATGAGAAACATCTTGAAAGCCACCACGCTGGAAAGCAAGTTCCCGCTCCTGGCCGTGGAAGGCGGTTGTATCATCAGCAAGGACGCGGACATAACGGTCGCCTATCGGGTCGAACTCCCGGAGCTGTTCACCGTCACGTCCGCCGAGTACGAGGCGATCCACGCCGCCTGGTGCAAGGCCCTGAAGGTCTTGCCCGAATACAGCGTGGTACACAAGCAGGACTGGGTGCGACATGATGTCGTGTAAGTGATTGTTTAACAAATAATTTAAGTCATCGAGTATGACATAAAACAAAGATTAAACCTGCTGTTTCGTCAGCAGTAGCCTATGGGCAGATGCACCTTAATTGTATTAAGCTGCCCAGACAAGGTAGCCCGCCCGAAAGGGGCAGTTTGAACCGTGAGGGGAAAACAATCGTCGTCAGTATCAGACGGCGCGGGAGCTTGGCTTGAATGGTATGAATAACACATGTGAACTGTCGCTAAACGTCGTTAGTTTGAATGAGCCAAACGATACTGACAGGCTCAAGCCCGGAAACGGGTGCAGCGAGGATAACCCTCTCCAGTCTGGGGTTACACGAACCACACTGCTGCCGGCGGAATGACAGATTCTAACCCATTCTCTTTGTCACTTACACGGAACATGGAAAACCTGTATCTCTCCTACGAAAACAGGTAAGCCGACCGTAAGGAAGGCCGAACGGGATGCAGGCACAGGAATGCGGAAAAAGCGAATGCCGTCCTGTAATGGGGCGGATAGGGGTTTCAACGTTACCCTACGCGAAAGCGGGCAGACTTCCGCATGGTGACTCTTTACAAGAAACTTTTAGAACTTTTTAAAGTTGAAACGCAAATGAACGAATTAGAAATTTCGTGTGCATCGACTGACCGAAAATCGAACGCTTGGGACAGCATAGACTGGCTCCGGTGCGAAATTGCGGTTAAAAAGCTACAAGCACGTATTGTAAAGGCTCAAAAAGAAGGCAGATACGGTAAAGTGAAAGCTTTACAGTGGATGCTAACGCATTCGTTTTACGCCAAAGCATTGGCCGTAAAGCGGGTGACCTCTAACAAAGGTAAAAAGACAGCAGGGGTTGACCGTGTATTATGGAAAACCCCAAAAGCGAAGTTTCAGGCAATCAGCGAACTGAAACGCAGGGGATACAATCCCCAACCGTTGAAACGGGTCTATATCAGCAAAAAGAACGGCAAACAACGGCCGTTGGGTATTCCTACCATGAAAGACAGGGCTATGCAGGCGCTGTATCTGATGGCATTGGAGCCGGTAGCTGAAACGACAGCCGACAACAACTCCTACGGGTTCCGCAAGGAACGAAGCACGTTCGATGCAAGGGAACAATGCTTCTGTGTACTCGCAAAAGACGTATCGCCCGAATGGATACTTGAAGGGGACATCAAAGGCTGTTTCGACCACATAAGCCACGAATGGCTGCTGAATAATATCCCGATGGATAAAGTGATGCTCCGCAAATGGCTGAACAGTGGTTTTGTTTACAACTCCGAGCTATTCCCGACGGTTGAAGGCACGCCGCAAGGCGGTATCATATCGCCGACCCTTGCCAATATGACCCTTGACGGATTGGAGGCGGTACTGAAAAGACGGTTTAAGACACACTGTAAAAAGGGCGTCTATACCAGCTACAAGGTACACCTTATACGGTACGCCGATGATTTTGTAATCACCGGAGCATCGAAGGAATTGTTGCAAAACGAGATCTTGCCTATTGTTCGTGAGTTTCTCCATGCAAGGGGGCTTACCCTGTCAGAAGAAAAAACGAAGATAACTCACATCGGCAAAGGATTCGATTTTCTCGGATACAACATTCGCAAGTATAACGGAAAACTTCTGATAAAACCGTCAAAAGAGAGTCTGAAAAGGTTTATGGTCAAAATCCGGGAAACCATCGAAGCTCATAAGGGAGCAAAACAGGAATCCCTGATAAGACTACTGAACCCGATCATAACGGGTTGGGCGAATTACTATCGCTACTCCGTATCATCCAAGACTTTCAGGAAAGCTGACAAACTGATCTTCGAAAAGTTATGGCAGTGGGCACAACGCCGACACCCGAAAAAGGGGAAGTATTGGGTTGCTGACAAGTATTTCCACAAGATTAACAACCGTAAATGGACTTTCGCGGTCACTCCCAACAAGAGAAAACCCGAAAGTATAATCGTGCTGAAACGACTGTACGACACCAAAATAAAGCGGTTTGTAAAAATCAAAGGGGATGCAAACCCATACGACCCGCAGTGGAAGGAATATTTTGAACACAGGGAAACCTACAAAATGCTCCAATCGCTCAACGGGTATAAATCACTGCTGCATCTCTGGAAGAGACAACAACGCTGCTGTCCCTACTGTGGTGAGCCGATAGACAACGAACACTCTTGGAGTGTCGTAAAACAGCTGACAAATAACCGAATGGATAGTTTTCTTCTTCATGACGGTTGCCGCAGAAGTTATTACCAGTTAAAAACAGAGGATTATGAGCCGGCTTTTATGTAGAAATAAAAGCATTGAGTTGCTTGAGCCGTATGAGGGGAAACTCTCACGTACGGTTCTTAGGGGGGAAAGGGGCAGTAATGTCCCTGACCTACCCGACTTCATCCGCGAGCGTTACCGCCCGGCCACGGGCGAGGGGGACATGAGTTTCCTCTCCCGCAGTTACGAGCGGCATTTCAACGAGCGTCCGTTCCTGACCCACGCCTGCTTCCTCTACCTGACGAAAACGACGAGGGAGCGTATGCACATGCGTTCAGACTTCTCGACCCTCTGCCGGGGCAACATCATTCCCAAAGAGGTAAACCGGGAATCGGCGACAAAATTCCTGGAGGCGGCGGAACAGTTCGAGCGTATTCTGAACGATTCGGGTTTCCTGACCCTTGTCCGCCTCACGGGGGACGAGATCACGGGTACGGCGGATTGTCCGGGCCTGCTGGAGCGGTACTTTTCCCTCTCGCTCTCGGAGACGACTTCTCTTCAGGACATCGAGCTGGGGGCCGAGGTTCTGCGCGTGGGCAACAAACGGGTGTGCCTGCACACGCTCTCGGACACGGAAGACCTGCCGGGGCGCGTGGGTACGGATACCCGTTACGAGCGTCTTTCCACCGACCGTTCGGACTGCCTGCTCTCGTTCGCGGCCCCCGTGGGGCTTCTGCTTTCCTGCGACCACCTTTACAACCAGTACGTGTTCCTGGAAGACAGCGACGAAAACCTGCGTATGTTCGAGAAACGTGCGCGTAACATGCAGTCCCTTTCCCGCTACTCCCGCGGAAACCAGATAAACAAGGAGTGGATCGACCAGTATCTCAATGAGGCGCACTCGTTCGGTCTTCAATCCGTCCGGGCCCATTTCAACGTGCTGGCCTGGTCGGACGACGTGCAGGAGCTCCGGCATATCCGCAATGATGTGGGCAGCCAGCTCGCTCTGATGGAGTGCCGCCCGCGCCACAACACCGTGGACGCCGCCACGCTCTACTGGGCGGGTATGCCGGGCAACGCGGGGGATTTCCCCGCCGAGGAATCGTTCTACACGTTCATCGAGCCCGCAGTCTGTTTCTTCACGGAGGAAACCAACTATAAATCCTCGTCCAGCCCTTTCGGCATCAAGCTGTGCGACCGCGTAAGCGGCAGGCCCCTGCACCTGGACATCTCGGACGAACCGATGAAAAAAGGGATCATTACAAACAGGAATAAATTCGTGTTAGGCGGCTCGGGGTCAGGCAAGTCATTCTTTATGAATCATTTAGTCCGCCAATACTGGGAGCAGGGCACGCATGTCGTGCTGGTGGATACCGGTAACAGCTACCAGGGTCTTTGCGAGCTGATCCGGCGTAAGACCAAAGGTGAGGACGGCGTGTATTTTACCTATACCGAGGAACATCCCATCAGTTTCAACCCGTTCTACACCGACGACTACTATTTCGACGTGGAGAAGAAGGACAGCATCAAGACGCTGCTGCTGACACTCTGGAAAACCGAGGACGACAAGATCACGAAGACCGAGAGCGGCGAGCTGGGCAGTGCCGTGAACGCCTATATCGAGCGTATCCGCGCCGACCGGAATATCGTGCCGTGTTTCGACAGTTTCTACGAGTACCTGCGAGACGACTACCGCCGCGAGCTGGAGGAGCGGGAGATCCGGGTCAGCCGCGAGGATTTCAACATCGACAACATGCTCATCACCCTGCGGCAGTATTACAAGGGCGGACGCTACGACTTCCTTCTGAATTCCCGGGCCAACATCGACCTGCTCTCGAAGCGCTTCGTGGTCTTCGAGGTGGATTCCATCAAGGAAAACAAGGAGCTTTTTCCCGTGGTCACCATTATCATCATGGAGGCTTTCATAAACAAGATGAGACGGCTCAAGGGGGTACGCAAACAGCTCATCGTCGAGGAGGCCTGGAAGGCGCTCTCTACGGCTAATATGGCTGAATATCTGCGTTATATGTATAAAACCGTCCGCAAATACTACGGTGAGGCCATCGTTGTGACGCAGGAGGTCGAGGACATCATTTCCAGCCCGGTGGTCAAGGAGGCGATCATCAACAACTCGGACTGCAAGATCCTGCTCGACCAGCGCAAGTTCATGAACCGTTTCGACGCGATTCAGTCCTTGTTGGGGCTGACCGACAAGGAGAAGGCGCAGATTCTCTCGATCAACCAGTCCAACGACCCTTCCCGTAAATACAAGGAGGTCTGGATCGGTCTGGGCGGCGTTCAGTCGGCGGTCTATGCCACGGAGGTCAGCGTCCCGGAGTACCTGGCCTACAC
>ENA-ORRW01003080-ORRW01003080.1-human-gut-metagenome-genome-assembly--contig:-NODE-3080-length-12510-cov-24.020715_pt1 | contig 12510 bp, 10 predicted proteins | sample MGYA00242183_ERZ509150 | MGnify/ENA primary metagenome ERZ509150 (study PRJEB26280, sample SAMEA2338639) | human gut metagenome | biome: human gut; feature: human-associated habitat; material: faeces... | reverse complement strand
GAGCAGAGCAGAGCAGAGCAGAGCAGAGCAGAGCAGAGCAGAGCAGAGCAGAGCACTGATTAAGCTCTTGCAGTATGTGTTTGGCTATGCGGTTGTTTCTCTGCAAGATGTAGTAAAGAACAGCTGCTCTGGCGGAACACCGAAAAAAGGCGTATCAGAATATTACGAGGACGGGAATATTCCTTGGCTGAGGACGCAGGAAGTGGTATTCCGGGATATTTGCAAGACGGAGTGCTTCATTACGGAGAGTGCAGTAAAAAATTCTGCGGCAAAGTGGATTCCAGAGAACTGCGTAATAGTTGCAATTTCGGGCGCGACTGCTGGAAGATGTGCAATCAATAAAATTCCGCTGACAACAAACCAGCATTGTTTGAATCTTGAAGTTGACCCGGAGATGGCGTTGTACAGATATGTGTACTATTGCATCTGTGCAAAGCAGGAAGAACTTCTTGCGAAAAAGGAAGGCGCACGCGGAGATTTGAACTCGACTAGAATTTTGAGTCTGCAAATTGATCTTCCGGCCCTTGAAGAACAAAAACGAATTGTTTCTATTCTTGACCGTTTTGATACAATCTGCAATGATTTGACCAGCGGCCTGCCCGCAGAGATTGAAGCAAGACAAAAGCAGTACGAGTATTATCGGGATAAGCTTTTGACATTCGAAGAAAGAGGATGATGGTTGTGGGATTAGAACAAGTGGCCTCAGTTGTTATATCATTGATATCTCCAGTAGCAGTTGCTGCTGTGACTGCTTTTCTGACATCCAGGAACGCTAGAGAAAATGAAATGAGAAAGCTCCTCCATGAGAAAAGACTTGAATTGTACATGAGCTTTTATGAACAAGTGGAGCGATGCTTAAAGAACAGACAAATTGTCTTTGAACAGGAATATTTTCAGAAGATTGGGACTTACAAAGCGAAAATGACTTTGATGGCCTCAGAAAACACAAGAAAGGCATTTGACGAATTCTTTTGGCTCATTCGGCAAAAGTGGACGGATTATCATAAATATTCCTTGGGAAATAATCCTGCGTTCGATGAAAGTCGCCACCATACGACATATGATGAAAATGGAAACGAATCGGAATGGGTAGATGTTAGTCGGGAAGAATTGGATGCCTTTAATGATGAAATTCGGCGATATAAGAAAACAAATAAACCGGCGAAAGAAGTCATAGAAAAATATGCGGAAGAAATATATCAGTCTATGAGAAATGATTTGGGAAGCAATCTGAAGTAGGAGGAATTTGAAATGTCCTTTTTCAATATCGTTGCGGCTACCAATGAAGATACCGTTGTTGCCACCTATGAACCCTCCAAGGTGCGCTCTGACAGCTACCAGAGCGAGGCAGAGCTGGAAAAAGAATTTATCCGGCTGCTGTGCGAGCAAGGCTATACCTATCTGCCGCTGCATACCGAGGATGAACTGATTGCCAACCTCCGCAGCCAGTTGGAAGAGCTGAACCACTACCAGTTTTCTGATACGGAGTGGCGGCAGTTTTTCAGTGATGTAATTGCCAACCCCAACGAGCACATTCCCGAAAAGACCCGGAAGATTCAGGAAGATAATGTGCAGGTGCTGCACCGGGATGATGGCAGCTCCAAAAATATTACGCTGATCGACAAAAAGAACATCCATAACAACCGTCTGCAGGTCATCAACCAGTACGAGGTGAAGCAGGCGGACGGTGCGCGGCATGATAATCGCTACGATGTGACGATTCTGGTCAACGGCTTTCCGCTGGTTCATGTGGAACTGAAGCGGCGCGGGGTGGCCATCCGGGAAGCGTTCAACCAAATCAACCGCTACCAGCGGGATTCGTTCTGGGCGGGCTGCGGCTTGTATGAGTATGTGCAGATTTTTGTGATCTCCAACGGAACAAATACCAAGTACTACTCCAACAGCACCCGCTACAATGCCATCAAGGACGCCAAACACGGCAAGACGAAAAAGGAAAAGAGCAGCAATAGCTTTGAATTTACCTCCTACTGGGCCGATGCAAACAACCGCGTGCTAACGGATCTGATCGACTTTACCCGGACATTCTTTGCAAAGCACACGATCCTGAGCGTGCTGACCCGGTACTGCATCTTTACCTCAGAAAAGATGCTGATGGTGATGCGCCCATATCAGATCACGGCAACCGAGAGGATATTGAACCGCATCGAGATCGCCAACAACTACAAAAGGTATGGCAGCATTGAGGGCGGTGGCTACATCTGGCACACCACTGGATCCGGCAAGACGCTGACCTCCTTCAAGACAGCGCGGCTGGCATCGCAGCTGCCCTACATCGACAAGGTGCTGTTTGTGGTAGACCGCAAGGACTTGGACTATCAGACCATGAAGGAATATGACCGCTTCGAGAAGGGAGCGGCAAACTCCAACACCAGCACCACGATTCTGAAACGCCAGTTGGAAAACCCGGAAGCACATATCATCATTACCACGATCCAGAAGTTGGCGACCTTTATCAAGAAAAATCCGGGGCATGAAGTCTACCAGAAGCACGTTGTGATCATCTTTGACGAGTGCCACCGCAGCCAGTTCGGTGATATGCACAAGGCCATTGTTCACAATTTCAAAAGGTACTACCTGTTCGGATTTACAGGAACACCGATTTTTGCAGTCAACGCAGGAAGCTCCACTGATCCACGCTATTTCACCACGGCGCAGACGTTCGGCGACCAACTGCACACCTACACCATCGTTGATGCCATCAACGACAAGAATGTGCTGCCATTCCGTGTAGATTACATCAAGACGATGGATGCAGAGCCAGATATGGATGACAAGCAGGTTTGGGACATTGACCGGGAAAAGGCATTTATGGCTCCCAAACGTATTTCTCTGGTGACAAAGTACATCCTCGACCACTTCGACCAGAAAACCTATCGGGGAGACAAATCGTATGAGTTTAATCTGCTGACGAATGTGGCAGAGGTGGCCTCTGCCCAGCGTGGTGCGGTGGAGGAAATTAAGCAAAAACAGCGCGTCAGCGGCTTCAATTCGATTTTCTGCGTGGCATCTGTGCCGATGGCAAAGCTGTATTATCAGGAGTTCAAAAAGCAGATGGCGGCAGACCCGACCAAGCGGCTGCGCATTGCTACCATTTACAGCTATGGAGCCAATGAAGCGGAAACGGATGGCATTCTGGACGAGGAAAACCCGGAAGATACCTCCAACCTCGACCAGAGCAGCCGGGATTTTCTGGACGCAGCCATTCAAGATTACAACGAGATGTTCCACACGAACTACTCGACGGATGGTGAACGGTTCCAGAATTACTATAAAGATGTATCGCTCCGCATGAAAAACAAGGAACTTGACCTGCTGATCGTGGTCAATATGTTCCTAACGGGCTTCGATGCCACAACCTTGAACACTCTTTGGGTGGACAAGAACCTGAAGATGCACGGTTTGATTCAGGCATTTAGCCGGACAAACCGTATCCTGAACAGCATCAAGACCTTTGGCAATATTGTCTGTTTCCGCAATCTGCAAAAGCGGGTGGATGCGGCAATTTCGCTGTTTGGAGATAAAAATGCGGGCGGCATCGTTCTGCTGCGCAAATATGCGGACTACTACCACGGTTATATGGATGAGCAGGGAAAATACCATCAGGGCTATACGGACATGATCGATGACCTGACGCAGAAGTTCCCACTGACAGAGCCGCAAATCATCGGGGAGCAGAACCAGAAAGACTTTATCGTGCTGTTTGGCGCACTGCTGCGGATGCGGAACCTGCTGTTCTCCTTTGATGATTTCAAAGGCAACGAGATGATCTCGGAACGGGATTTACAGGACTATTTGGGCCGCTATCAGGATTTGCGGGATGAATGGCGAAACAAGAAGCGTGATGAAACGAAAGAGGACATCACGGATGATGTGGTGTTCGAGGTGGAGCTGATTCGGCAGGTCGAAATTAACATTGACTACATTCTGATGCTGGTCAAAAAGTACCATGACACCCATTGCGATGACAAAGAGGTGCTCATCACGATTCGCAAGGCGATTGATGCCAGCCCGGAACTGCGTAGCAAAAAGCAGCTGATTGAAACGTTTATTGCAGGGGTCAACGATGTGGATGACGTGATGGCAGAGTGGAACACTTATGTGTCCGAACAGCGGGAGAAAGAGCTTGCAAAGATCATCCAAGAGGAAAAGCTGAAGGAGCCGGAGACACGCAAATATCTGGCCAATGCGTTCCGTGATGGCGAAATCAAGACTGTTGGCACGGATATTGACAAGCTGATGCCACCTGTTTCCCGCTTTGGCGGCGGTGGCCGTGCACAGAAGAAGCAGGGTGTAATCGATAAGCTGAAGAGCTTCTTTGATAAGTTCTTTGGGATTGGTGGAAGTTCATTTGAGGAGGGAAAACATGACTAAATGGTATAGAGGATAGTACTATAACGGTAACATCGATAATGGTGAGTAGAGAAAAATGGATATTTTTTCAACCAGAGAATTGGCAACGGCTTTTTGGGTTGGTGCGATTTTGATAGCTGTAGGAATGGCTATAGTTACCAATAAAAAGATAAGGCAGGGGTTTATAGGAGTTCTGAAATGCTTCTTCAACAGGAAGCTAAGGAAATTATGGGAAATATATTTCTTGTACATCGGAATAATCACGCTGATGTTTTCAAGGTCTCCAATATGGAAAAATATATATTTAAAAGATATTATTCTTTGGACGCTTTTTTCTGGATTGACTATTTGTATGAATGCAGTCGCTGGCGAAGCTGACGAAAAGTATATATCTAAAGTCCTTAAAGACAATATCAGATTTACTGTAGTCACGGAATTTCTATTGAGCACTTTTACATTTAGTCTTTGGGTTGAACTGATAATAATTCCGATAATGACAGCTATTACTTTGCTTGATGTAGTTGCAGCACAAAAAAGTGAGACAGTGGCCGTACATAAACTACTTCAAAGCGTGATAGCCTTTATTGGGCTATGTTTGGTATTTCAAACAGTAAAAGTGGGAATTCGGGAATATCGAGAACTCAATATGGTAGATACATTGGTGAGTTTTTTCATTCCGATGGTCTATTTGCTTTTTGTCACACCACTGGAATATGTTTTTGAACTATATTCAAAGTATGAAATGTTATTTATACGGATGTGTTTTAAAGAGCCGCGGGATAAAAAAGTGAAACGAAAAAGACACTTGAAGGTGATAAAAGCGTGCGGATTATCCGTTAGGAAAATTATACTGTTTCAAAAACAGTGCATACCACGAATGTATGTTTCAATGTCTGATTCGGAATTTGAGGCGTTGATAAGTCAGTTGGAAGAGATTTGTCAATAAAGTTAAAAGCTTGAAAATGTGTGAGCAATCGATTATAATATTGATAGAGGGTTCATTGGTTGTGTGATACTATCCTGATACTAAAAAATCAGCAAGCCACATCTAGCACAGCAATCTCATGAAAAAGTGAACATTCAAGAATAGTCTTACTAAACAAATTTGTTTAGCAAGACTTCGAACTTACCGAGCTCGAGTAATTCCCAATAGCGCCATCACCCCGGAGGGGTCCGTGAAAACGGAACCTCCGGGGTGTTTTTATCTTCCAGCACGATCAAACAAGCCGTAACATTCAAAGTGGTTCCTATATCAGCGCAAACTCTAAGCATTTTGACCGTAGTATTTTACACAAAAAAGCCCGAAACCCCTTCCTTCTCCGCCCACAGGGGAGTATAATAGAATCTGTTGTTTGCAAAATAGGAAAGGGGAAGTATCAACTATGGAATCGAAGCAGAGGCTTTTGGAGCCGCAGCTCGTCCAAACAGGAAGGGCAGATCAGTTCAGCCGCAAGGTGTTCTGTGACGGAATGCGGGACGGTGTGCCCATTGCACTGGGCTATTTTGCGGTATCGTTTTCGTTGGGCATCGCGGCGCGCAAGGCGGGTTTTACGCCGTTTCAGGGGTTTCTTGTCAGCCTGCTGAACAATGCCTCCGCAGGAGAATATGCCGCATTTGCGTTGATCATGGCAAACGCCACCTATTTTGAGGTGGCGGTCATTACTTTAATCGCCAATGCGCGGTATCTGCTGATGAGCTGTGCACTGGCACAGCGCTTTGCTCCGGAAACGCCCTTCTGGCATCGGCTGCTCATCGGCTATGATGTCACGGACGAACTGTTCGGCATTACTATCGCCCGCCCGGGCAACCTGAACCCGTACTATACCTATGGCGCTATCCTGCTGGCAGCGCCGGCTTGGGCTTGTGGTACGGCGCTGGGCATTATAGCGGGCAACCTGCTGCCGCTGCGGGTAGTCAGCGCCCTGAGCGTGGCACTTTACGGAATGTTTCTGGCCATCATCATCCCGCCGGCCCGCAAGGATCGGATCGTTGCGGTGCTGGTCGTCATCAGCTTTGCGCTGAGTTTTCTGTGCAGCTATCTGCCGGGCATCTCGGCACTCTCCGAAGGCACCCGCACCATCCTTTTGACAGTGGCGATCTCCGGTGCAGCAGCGGTGCTGTTCCCGGTCAGGCAGGAGGAAAACGAAGATGACGCATAACAATTATATCTATATTGCGGTCATGGCGCTGGTGTCCTATGCCATCCGCATCCTGCCGCTGACGCTGATCCGCAAGCCAATCAAAAACCGCTTTATCCAGTCGTTTTTGTACTATGTGCCCTATGTAACGCTGGCTGTGATGACCTTTCCGGCCATCATTCAGGCAACGCAGAGCCCGGCAGCGGGTGCCGTTGCTCTGGTAGTTGGTATTGCTGCCGCATGGTTTGGCGCAAGCCTGTTTCAGGTGGCCGCGGGCTGCTGCGCCGTGGTGTTCGTGCTGGAATTTTTTATCTGAGACCTTATAGCGGGAGAACAAAATGAAGAAGATCCTTGTAACCGGTGCAGGAGGCTTTGTGGGCACCCGCGTGGTGCAGCAATGGGCGGGGCGTTACGAGCTGTGCACCTTTCCAAAAGGCTTTCTGGCAACAGCAGGGGAGGATGCCGTGCGGCAGGCAGTTTTGCAGCAGCGCCCGGATGGCATTCTGCACACCGCAGCCATTTCGGATACCGGTTACTGTGCCGACCACCCGGAGCAGGCTTACCGCGCCAATGTGGAGCTGCCGGTCTGGCTTGCCCGGGCGGCAGCTGAGATCGGCGCAAAGCTGGTGGCCTTCAGTTCGGATCAGGTCTATGCCGGTGTGGAGCAGTCCGGCCCGCTGCCGGAAACGATTCCGTTAAAGCCTGCCAATGTGTACGGGCAGGGCAAGCTGGAAATGGAGCAGCGGGTGCAGGCGCTCTGCCCGGGTGCCGTATTGCTGCGCGCCACATGGATGTACGACCTGCCGGGCTACCGGCTGCCCATCCGAGGCAATCTGCCACTGAACCTTCTGCGTGCGGCACAGCGGGGAGAATCTGTCCGCTTTTCTGTCCGGGATTTCCGGGGCATCACCTACGTCCGGCAGGTAGTGACACTGCTGGAAGCTGCCCTGACCCTGCCCGGCGGGGTCTATAACTTCGGCAGTGAGAACGCTGAAAATATGGTGTTGACCGCCCGGCAGTTTGCTAAGACACTGGGGATCACGGTCGATCTTCAGGAAGCCGACTGGGCACGGAATCTTGCAATGGATTGCAGCAAGCTGCGGGCGCAGGGCATCGTATTTGACACCACACAGACCGGTCTTACGCGTTGTCTGCGGGATTATGGATTGCGCTGACCTCAGAGAATCAAATTTTTCCGTATCGCACAAAAAACAGAGAAAAGCACGAAAAAAGCAGGGGATTCTGTATGCTGCCAGCCCGACAGGGTGGGACAAATCATACGGAAACCCTGCTTTTTTGCTTATCTGCCGGAGAAAAGTTCGCTTATAGGATGCAGCATTTCTTCATGTAAAAAAGTCATACTTATTTTACATCTTATCTGCATTTTGCTATAATGTTTTCGCTTTTTTGCAAAGCATCCGAACCGCATAAACCTTTAAAACCTTGAGGAGAGTGGAATTTTTGAAGGAAGTCAAGCTTGAAGAAGCGGCTTATCAGTTTGAAGCCAAAATGTCCCTGCGGCAGGCCATTCCGCTGGGCTTGCAGCACGTCTGCGCCATGTTCGTGGGCAACCTGACCCCGCTGCTGATCATCACCAGCGCCTGCGGCATTGCAGGCGGCGAGTTTGCAGACCTGCAGGTCACCCTGCTGCAGAGCGCCATGTTCGTGGCAGGTATCGTCACGCTGGTGCAGCTGTTCACCATCGGACCCGTGGGCGGCGCAGTACCTATTATCATGGGTACCAGTTCCGGCTTTATTGGCGTGTTCAACAGCGTTGTGGGCACGATGGGCGGCGGTGTGCTGGCCTATGGCGCGATTATGGGCGCATCCATCATCGGCGGTATTTTTGAAAGCGTGCTGGGCTTTTTCCTGAAGCCGCTGCGCAAGTTCTTCCCGCCGGTGGTCACCGGCACGGTGGTGCTTTCCATCGGTCTTTCGCTGATTTCGGTAGGTATCAACTCCTTCGGCGGTGGCAACAAGGCCAAGGACTTCGGCTCTGTGGAGAACCTGCTGCTGGCACTGTTCGTGCTGGTGGTCATCTTGTTCTTCAAGCACTGGACCACCGGTTTCCTCAGCTCCTCCGCCATCCTTATCGGCATTCTGGCCGGTTATGTGGTTGCTTTCATCATGGGGCTGGTACTGCCCACCACTGGCGTGACTGCTGATGGCGTAGAGTTCACCAAGGCATGGGTGCTCAACTGGAGTAAGGTGGCGCAGGCTTCCTGGTTCGCAGTGCCCAAGCTGATGCCGGTCAAGGTGGTATTTGACGCCCGTGCGATCCTGCCGGTGCTGATCATGTTCATCGTCACCGCAGTGGAGACGGTGGGCGATATCTCTGGCGTGATGGAGGGCGGCATGAACCGTGAGCCCTCTGATAAGGAGCTGTCCGGCGGCGTCATCTGCGATGGCCTCGGCTCTACCTTTGCCGCACTGTTCGGCGTGCTGCCCAATACCTCCTTCAGCCAGAACGTGGGTCTGGTGGCCATGACCAAGGTGGTCAACCGCATGGCACTGGCCTCCGGTGCCGTGTTCCTGATCCTCTGCGGCCTGATTCCCAAGCTGGGCGCGCTGATCTCCATCATGCCGCAGGCCGTTCTGGGCGGTGCTGCCGTTATGATGTTCTCTTCCATCGTGGTCAGCGGCATCCAGCTGATCACCAAGGAAAAGATGACTCCGCGCCACCTGACCATCGTGTCTGTGGCACTGGGCGTGGGCTATGGCATGGGTGCCAACAGCGGCATTCTGGCACAGGCTCCGCAGGCCCTCCAGCTGATCTGCGGCGAGTCCGGCATTGTTCCGGCCGCCTTTGTGGCAATTCTGCTGAACGTGCTGCTGCCCAAGAACGATATGGCAGAATAAATTTTAACTTTTTTGTCGGGCAAGGGCTTCCAGCTGCTGCAACACCTCCGGGGTGTCTGCATCCAGCAGCTCTGCGCTGTCCGCAATGTAAACCGTGCGCACCTGCGCAGGATACTTTTTAAGCAGCACGTTGCCGCCTTTATTTTCCGGCAGGGTGAGCAGTTCCGGAAAGAAACTGCTTCCAAACAGAACGGGACTTCCAACAAGAGGCGCTGGGTCGTTTTCGGCCACGGCACCCAGACGGAAGATCTCCCGTTCTGTTTCTTTTTGCCATTCTGTCGGGGAGGGCTGCTCACGGCAGAAAAGAGCGGTCATAGCTTCTACCGTCTCCCGGCGCAGCAGGGGCTGATCCCCGGGCAGAAACATACAGCCGCTAAGCTCCGGCAGCTGCTCCAGCAGCACTGAAAGCCCCAGCCGAACGGTATCGTTGCGGCCAGGCAGGCTGTGCAGTAGCACCGGGACGCCCTGCGCCCTGCACAGTGCCTGCACCTCCTCCGAGCGGGTCACCACGATGCGGGCAGCGATACCGGGTGTGGCGGTAGCGTCAAAAGCACGGCAGAGCATGGGTTGCCCGCAAAAATCTGCCAGTAGCTTGTTTGTGCCAAACCGGCGGCTCAGCCCGGAGGCCATGATCACACAGCCGACCGTAAGCGACTTCTTCATACAAAAACACCCCTTCAGCAGCATTTTATAATAGTATTATATCGAAAGCTGTGCTAAAATAAAAGCAGAGATATCGCAGCGATAGAAAAGAGAGGTACTGCACATGATGACGATCCGAGAATACAAGCGGGCAGAAAGTCTGGAGGAAGCGTGGCAGCTGAACCAGAAAAAACCAAACCGCATTTTGGGCGGCATGATCTGGCTGAAGATGGAAACCATCAATGTCGGCACCGCCATCGACCTTTCCGGTCTGGGACTGGATACCATTGAGGAGAACGAGGAGGGCTTTTCCATCGGCGCTATGGTCACCCTGCGCCAGCTGGAACAGCACCCGGGGCTTGCCGCCTACACCCACGGCGCTATGCGGGAGGCTGTGCGCCATATCGTGGGCGTGCAGCTGCGCAATCTGGCTACTGTGGGCGGCAGCATTTACAGCCGGTTCGGCTTTTCGGACGTGCTGACCATGTTCCTTGCCATGGATTGTGATGTGGAACTGTACAAGGGCGGCATCCTGCCTTTGCAGGAATATGCCCAGCGTCCCTACGACCGGGACGTTCTGGTGCGGTTGATCGTAAAAAAGACACCGATGCAGCTTTATTACCAGTCGGTGCGCAACAGCCAGACCGATATCCCGGTGCTGACCTGTGCCGCCGCCCGGATGGAGACCGGAGATTACCGCATCGTGACCGGTGCGCGTCCGCTGCGCGCCGTGCGGTTCGAGCTCCCGGCAGAGCCTACCCTTGCACCAGAACAGCTTGCCGCACAGTTTGCGGAAAACGTAAAGGCGCAGATCGTTACCGGCTCCAATATGCGCGGCAGCGCCGAATACCGCAGGCATCTGGCTGGCGTGCTGACAAAGCGCGCGGTGCTGGAACTGGAACAGCGTAAAATGCAGGAGGAAAAGTAAATGCAGATCACACTTACCTTGAACGGCGTCCGGGTGTCCGAGGAGATCGCCCCGGATATGCTTTTGATCGATTTTGTCCGTGCACACGGCTGCAAGAGCGTCAAGCGCGGCTGCGAAACTTCCAACTGCGGTCTGTGCACCGTGTTTATGGACGATAAGCCTGTGCTGTCCTGCTCCGTGCTGGCAGCCCGTGCCGATGGGCATAAAATCACCACGCTGGAGGGCTTGCAGGAAGAGGCTGCTGAGTTCGGTGCCTTTATCGCAGATCAGGGTGCAGAGCAGTGCGGCTTCTGCAACCCGGGCTTTATTATGAATGCGCTGGCTTTATTCCGGGAGCAGCCGTACCCCACCGAAGAGCAGGTGAAGGAATACCTTGCCGGAAACCTGTGCCGCTGCTCCGGCTACGAAGGCCAGCTGCGCGGCATCATGAGCTTTCTGGCATGGAAAAAGCAGAAGGAGGGCGTACAGTGAAAACCATCAACAAACCGTTCCGCAAAAAAGACGCGATGCAGCTGGTCACCGGCCAGCCTGTTTATATGGATGATATCATCCCGCAGGACTGTCTGATCGTCAAGCTGCTGCGCTCGCCCCATGCAAATGCCATCGTCCGCACCATCAACACCACCGTTGCCAAAAAAGTGCCCGGCATCGAGGCTGTCTTTACCTGGGAGGATGTGCCGCAGGATGCTCGCCGTTATACGCAGGCCGGCCAGACCTACCCGGAGGCCAGCCCCTACGACCGTCTGCTGATCGATCGCCACGTCCGCTTTGTGGGAGACGTGGTGGCCATCGTAGCCGGTAAGGATGAAAAGTGCGTGGACAAGGCACTCAAGCTCATTAAAGTGGATTATGAGGTGCTGGAAGCCGTGCTGGATTTCCACACCGCAAAGGATAATCCTATCCTTGTGCACCCGGAGGATAACTGGGAAAGCCTTGCTCCCGTGGGCGCCGACAACAAGCGCAACCTCTGCGCCCATGATGAATGCGGCAATGGTGATATCGACGCTGTGCTGGCCGGGTGCGATGTGGTCATTGACCATGTGTACCACACAAAGGCCTGCCAGCAGGCCATGATGGAGACCTTCCGTACCTATTGCTCCATTGATACTTACGGGCGGCTGAATGTGCTCAGCTCTACCCAGATCGTGTTCCATGCCCGCCGCAACATCGCCAATGCACTGCACATTCCCAAGTCCATGGTGCGTGTCTCCAAGCCCCGCATCGGCGGCGGCTTTGGTGCAAAGCAGACCGCGGTCAGCGAGGTGTACCCGGCTTTTGTGACTTGGATGACCAAAAAGCCCTCCAAGCTCATCTTCAGCCGTGTGGAAAGCCAGACGGCTTCCTCGCCGCGCCACGAGATGGAGATGCACGTCCGTCTGGGCGCTACCAAGGACGGCATCGTGAAGGGCATTGACCTGTACACCCTGTCCAACACCGGTGCTTACGGCGAGCATGGCCCCACTACCGTGGGTCTGTCTGGTCATAAGTCCATTCCGCTGTACGGCAAGGCCGAAGCCTTCCGCTTTGTCAGCGATGTGGTGTATACCAACCACATGTCTGCCGGTGCATACC
>ENA-ORRW01003077-ORRW01003077.1-human-gut-metagenome-genome-assembly--contig:-NODE-3077-length-12521-cov-3.476175_pt1 | contig 12521 bp, 10 predicted proteins | sample MGYA00242183_ERZ509150 | MGnify/ENA primary metagenome ERZ509150 (study PRJEB26280, sample SAMEA2338639) | human gut metagenome | biome: human gut; feature: human-associated habitat; material: faeces... | reverse complement strand
GGCTGTCGGCGGCCCGGGTGCTGGGCTGGGTATGCTTCGGGCTGGTGCGGTATGTGCTGTGGGCCGCCGGACTGCTGGCCTCCGTCCCGGGGCATGCGGTGTATTTTTCCAACGGCTTTCTGAAATACTGGCTGCTGTATGTGTATGCCATGTTCGGCGGGTGCGCGCTGACCCGGGACAGGATGCGGAAGTATGCTGCGGCCGGAGCTCTGGCGGCGGTGACGCTGCTGCTGGCGGTGGGACTCAACGCCGGGCTGCACCGGTATGGAGACCTGTCCGTGATGGCACTGGACGTGGGCCAGGGCGAGAGTGTGGCCCTGTATACCCGGGAGAAGGCGGTGCTGGTGGACTGCGGATCCAGCAACGGCTATATCAGCGCCGGAGCCCGGGCGGCAGACCAGCTGGAGAGCATGGGCATCCACCGGCTGTCGGCGGTGGCGGTGACCCACTATCACGCCGACCACACCAATGGGCTGGAGGAGCTGCTGGCCCGGATGCCTGTGGAGCGGCTGCTGCTGCCGGATATTGAGGACGAGTACGGCGTACGGGACCGGCTGCTGGAGCTGGCCCGGGAGAAGGACATTGCTGTGACCATGGTGACGGACGTTTACCGACTGCCTATGGGCAGCGCCATGCTGACCATCTATCCGCCGGTGGGCGCGGGAGATCTGAACGAGCAGGGACTGACGTATCTGTGCTCCGCAGGGGATTTTGATGCCCTTATCACCGGGGACATGGCCGGAAATACGGAGAAAAAGCTCATAGAGCAGTTTGCGCTGCCGGATATCGAGGTGCTGGTGGTAGGCCACCACGGCTCCCGGTACAGCAGCACCGATGCCTTTTTGCAGCAGGTGCGGCCGGAAACGGCTATCATCAGCGTGGGAGACAACAGCTACGGTCATCCCACCCAGGAGGCTATGGACAGGCTGTCCCGGAACGGGGCCGCGGTGTATCGCACCGACCGGCAGGGAAACATTCTGGTGACCGTGAACGGAGGAACATAAATGGCGGCAAGGACCACAAAAAAAAGCGGCGCGGCGCTGGAGCGGCTGCGGGCGGATCTGAAGGCCGGGAGTCCGGCCAATGTGTATATTTTCTACGGAGAGGAGACGTATCTGCGGGACCGGTATCTGGAGGAGCTGCGGCAGCTGCTGGTGCCGGCAGGCTTTGAGGAGTTCAACTATCACCGGCTGCCGGGGAAGGGGCTGACGGTCCAGGACCTGACGGAAACAGTGGAGGCCATGCCTATGATGGCCCAGCACACCCTGGTGGTGGTGACGGATATGGACCTGTTCCGGCTGGACGAGGGGCAGCGGGGGCTGCTGATCGAGCTTCTGGGAGATTTTCCGGAATACTGCACGCTGGTGTTTGTCTATGACGTGCTGGCATACAAACGGGACGGAAAGATGAAAAAGCTGTGCGCCGCTATCGGGGACCATGTCCAGGAGGTGGAGTTCTGCCAGCAGGAGCGGGAGCAGCTGCTGCGGTGGATGAAGCGGCGGTTTGCGGCGGAGGGCCACGACATCGACATCGCGGCTGCGGATCATCTGCTGTTTACCTGTGGGACGCTGATGACGGACCTGGTGCCGGAGATCGGAAAAATCGCCGCCTATGCCAAGAGCCAGCGCATCACCATTGCGGATATCAACGCCGTGGCGGACCCCATTCTGGATGCGCAGGTGTTTGACATGACCAACAGCATCACCGCCGGAAAGTACGACGACGCGGCCCGGGTGCTGGGGGAGCTGCTGCGGATGCAGACGGAGCCTATCGTCATTCTGGCGGCGGTGGGCAAGGAGCTGCGGCGGCTGTATACCGCCCGGATGGCCCTGGACGGCGGAAAGGACCGGCTGTGGCATGAGCAGCGACTATCCGGCCAGGCTCCTGATGCAGGCGGCCAAAAAGGTGGACCACGACTGGTGCCAGACGGCGGTGCTGCGGTGTCAGCGGCTGGACCGGCGGATGAAAAGCGTAAGCATGCCGGATAAGCAGAAGGAGGACGAATTGAAGCTGTTTTTGATGGAATTGGCGGGGCGCAGATGAAGCCGCGTATTAGGGAGGTCATCGTGGTGGAGGGGCGGTATGACCGCAACGCCCTTGCCCAGGTGGTGGACGCCACGGTGGTGGAGACCGGCGGGTTTTCCGTATTCAACAATCGGGAAAAGCTGGCTTTTTTGCGGCGGCTGGCGGAAAAACGGGGGCTTATCCTGCTGACGGACCCGGACGGCGCAGGCTTCGTGATCCGGAACTATCTCAAGGGCGCCATTCCCCGGCAGCAGGTGAAGCAGGCGTATATCCCCGATGTGGCCGGGAAGGAGCGGCGCAAGCGCCGCCCCGGCAAGGAGGGGAAGCTGGGCGTGGAGGGGATGCGCCCGGAGGTGCTGCTGGAGGCCCTGCGGCGCTGCGGCGCAACGTTCCAGGGAGAGGAAGCTCCTGTCCGGAGCGCAGAGCTGACCAAGGCGGACATGATGGAGAAGGGACTGGTGGGGCCTGGCTCCGCCGCCCGGCGGCAGCAGGTGCTGAAGGAGCTGGAGCTGCCGGAGCACTTGACGGCCAACGGCCTGCTGGAGGCAATGAATCTGCTGCTGAGTCGGGAGGAGTTTGACAGACTATGACGGAGCCCCTGGAAATCGAACGGAAATTTCTCATCGAAATGCCAGAGCGGGCGGTGCTGGACCGGTGTCCCACGCGCTGGGAAATATGGCAGACGTATCTGCTGGCCCCTCCGGGGATCAGCGCCCGGGTCCGCCGCCGGGTGGGGGAGACGGAGCAATTTTTCCACACGGAGAAGCTGCGCCGGACAGACCGCACCTGCGTGGAGCGGGAGCGGGAGATCACCCGGGCGGAATATGAAACGCTGCTGCGGCAGCAGGACCCGGACCGGGTGACCATCCACAAGGAGCGGTACTGCCTGCCGGAGGGCGGTCTGGTGTTTGAAATCGATGTGTATCCCTTCTGGCGGCGGCTGGCCGTGATGGAGGTGGAGCTGCAGCGAGAGGACCAGGGATTCACCGTACCCCGGGAGCTGCGGGTGCTGCGGGAGGTGTCCGGCGACTGGCGGCTGAAAAACGCCGCTCTGGCAGGCCATGTGCCGCCGGAGGAGGAATTACTGGCGGAAACGGAGGAAACTGGCGGTTTTTCCTTGCATGAGGGAGCGGAGTGTGGTAAAATAAGCTGAATATGCCGGAAGGGAACCAAACCGCCGGCAGGTTCCGTTTGAATCGTGCTGCGGCACGGGTTCGATATATTTTTTCGCACAAACAGGAGGAAAAAACAATGTCTTTCATGATCGAAACGTCTGCCCGCCACATCCACCTGACTCAGGAGACGGTGGAGAAGCTGTTCGGCAAGGGCTATGAGCTGACTGTCCGCAAGCCCCTGTCCTATCCCGGCCAGTATGCCTGCAATGAGCGGCTGACCATCGTGGGGCCCAAGAAGGAAATGGCCAATGTGTCCATTCTGGGGCCTGTGCGTAAGGCTGACCAGGTGGAGGTCTCCGCCACCGACGCCCGCACTCTGGGCATCACGGCTCCCGTCCGCGAGAGCGGCCATGTGGAGGGCTCCGGCGCATGTAAGCTGGTGGGCCCCAAGGGCGAGGTGGAGCTGAGCCAGGGTGTAATCATCGCCAAGCGGCACCTGCATGTCCGCCAGGAGGACGCCGAGAAGATGGGCGTCAAGGACAAGGAGATCATCAAGGTGGCCTGCGGCGGCGAGGGCCGTAAGCTGATCTTCGATGACGTGGTGGTCCGCGTCAATGTGGACGGCGCCACCACCATGCACATTGACACCGACGAGTCTCAGGCCGCCGGCAACCCCACCGTGGGCGAGATCTATCGGTAAAAAAAACAGGCAACATCCATGGGGGTGCGCGGAGCGCACCCCCATTTTTTATGAGAAAGGAGCGCGACCTATGGCGACTACACTGATCCGCAATGCCCAGGCCATCGTTACCGTGGACCGGGAGGACCGGGTGCTGCGGAACGGGAATATCCTGGTGGAGGACAACATCATCCGCTATATCGGGCCGGCGGAACGTGCGGCGGACCGCGTCATCGACGCATCCCACTGTTTTGTATATCCGGGCCTGGTGAACACCCACCATCACCTGTATCAGACCTTTACCCGGAACCTGCCTCAGGTGCAGAAAATGGAGCTGTTTCCGTGGCTGCGGACGCTGTATGAGATCTGGAGGGGACTGGACGAGGACTGCATCTACAACAGCTCCCTGGTGGGGCTGGGGGAGCTGCTGAAATATGGCTGCACCACCTGCATGGACCATCATTATGTGTTTCCCAAGGTGGGTTCGGAGCACTTCATCGACCAGCAGTTTCGGGCAGCGGATCAACTGGGCGTCCGGTTCCATGCCACCCGGGGCAGCATGTCCCGGGGAAGGAGCGACGGAGGTCTGCCGCCGGATGACCTGGTTCAGGATGTGGATACCATCCTGAAGGACAGCCAGCGGCTGGTGGAAAAGTTCCACGACACGTCCCGATTTTCCATGCACCAGGTGGCGCTGGCCCCGTGCTCGCCCTTCAGCGTTACCACAGACCTGCTGAAGCAGTCGGCAGTGCTGGCCCGGTCCATGGGCGTGCGGCTGCACACCTATCTGTGCGAGACCAAGGATGAGGAGAACTTCACCCTGGAGGCTGTGGGCATGCGGCCCCTGGCGTATATGGAGAGCTGCGGCTGGCTGGGGAACGATGTGTGGTACGCCCACGGCATCCACTTCAACGACCAGGAGCTGCGGCTGCTGGCCCAGACCGGAACGGGCATCGCCCACTGCCCGGTGTCCAACATGAAGCTGGCCTCCGGCGTGTGCCGGGTGCCGGATATGCTGGCGCTGGGAGTGCCGGTAGGGCTGGCGGTGGATGGCTCCGCGTCCAACGATTGCTCCAACCTGCTGGCGGAGATCCGGGCGGCGTATCTGCTGCACAGGCTGACCTACAGCGCTAAGGCTCCCACCGGGTATGACCTGCTGAAAATGGCCACCATGGGCAGCGCACGGCTGCTGGGCCGTCAGGATGAGATCGGCAGCCTGGAGGCGGGGAAGGCGGCGGACCTGTTCCTGCTGAACGTGGACCTGCTGGAGCTGGCCGGAGCCAAGCTGGACCCTGCCTGCCTGCTGGGCACCGTGGGCTATGCACGCCCGGCGGAGCTGGTGATGGTCAACGGCCGCGTGGTGGTGGAGCATGGCCGGGTGCTTGGTATGGACGAGGAGCGCACTCGGGTCCGGGCCGAGCAGCTGGTGAAGGACATGCTGCAAAAGGCGGAATAAATCAAAAAACTGGTATGGCAGACGCTGCCATACCAGTTTTTTCAGACTTTTTCGATGAGGGCTACAGCGTGGGCGGACATGCCGGAGCCGTCGCCGGTGAAGCCCAGGTGCTCCTCGGTGGTGGCCTTGACGTTGACCCGGTCCACGTCTATGCCCAGAGCGGCGGCCATGTTTTCCTGCATTTGCGTGCGGTAGGGGCCGACCTTAGGGGCCTGGGCGATAAGAGTGGCGTCGATATTCACCACCCGGTATCCGGCGCGGGTCAGGGCATCGCGGACCCGGGACAGCAGGGTCAGACTGGAGATATTCAGGAAAGCATCGTCGCTGTCCGGGAACAGCTGCCCGATGTCTCCCAGGGCGGCGGCACCCAGCAGCGCGTCCATGACGGCGTGGGTCAGCACGTCGGCATCGGAATGACCGTCCAGGCCACGGTCATAGGGGATGGTGACGCCGCCTAAGATCAGGGAGCGTCCGGCGGCGAGACGGTGAACGTCGTAGCCGTGGCCGATGCGGAGCTTTGTCATTGGTCACGCCCCCGGAGGATGGCCTCGGCAATCAGCAGGTCCAAGGGGGTGGTGATCTTGATGTTTTCCCGGCTGCCGGTGGCCAGGTAGACCTCCTTGCCCAGGCGCTCCACGGCGGAGCAGTCGTCGGTAAGCTCCACGCCGGCGTCGATGGCGGACTGAAGGGCGGCCTTCAGAAGGCTGGCCTCCATGACCTGGGGAGTCTGCACCGCGAAGAGGGTGGAGCGGTCCGGCGTGGACAGGACGCGGCCGTCGGTGGGGTCTGCGGTTTTGATGGTGTCCGTCACTGGCACCGCAGGGGCTGCGGCGTTGGTGCGGCAGGCAAAGCGGATGATCTCGTCAAACTCCGCCGGATCCACCAGGGGCCGGGCGGCGTCGTGAACGGCCAGAAGCCCCGCTTTGGGGTTTGCCTCCACGGCGGCGGCCAGCACGGACCGGGCCCGGGTGGGGCCGCCCAGGACCACCTTGACAGGCTTATGCAGGCCGCAGCGGCTGCACAGGTCCGCCACGGTCAGCAGCAGATCCTGGCGGGTGGCCACGATGATCTCGTCCACCAGCTCTGTTTTGTCGATGGCGCAGAGGGTGCGCATCAGCACCGGTGTGCCGCACAGATCTGCCAGCAGCTTGTCCTGACCGCCCATGCGGGTGGAGGATCCGGCGGCGGGGACGATGGCCGTGCAGAAGGGGCGGGTCTTATCCTGGACCCGGCGCAGCTTATCCCAAAATTTTCCCATAGTCTTACGCTCCCAGCATCATAGCTTCATTGATCCGCTGCTCCACAGCGGGGTATTCCGAGCCCTCCACCAGCACCACCTCGGAAATGAGGATCTGTTTGGCACTGTGGAGCATTTTGCGTTCGCCGTTGGACAGGCCACGGCGGTGATCCCGCCACATGAGGCCCTTGATGACCCGGGCAACCTCCAGCAGGTCGCCGCTTTTCAGCCGGGCCAGATTGTCCCGGTAGCGCTGGTTCCAATTGGCGGACATCTGGACCTCCAGGTTTGGAATGGCGGAGAGCACCTGGCAGATATGCTCCGCTGTGGACAGGCACCGCAGGCCGATCTGACAGCAGGCGTCGGTGGGGATCTTCAGCACCAGGCCGCCGGAGGGCATGCGGAACACATAGTAGCTGCTGACGCAGCTGCCCAAGCGCTCGTGCGTGATGCGCTCGATGACACCGGCCCCGTGCATGGGGTGGACCACCTTGTCGCCGATCAGAAACATGACGGCGCCTCCTCTCCTATGAAATACAGGCGTGTATAAAATCTCACAAATATATTATAGCGGAGCCGAACGAATTTGGCAAGGGGGAAAAGAATACACGAGATCTTAACAGGGCGGCGGATTGCATTCCCCACCGGAGAGGTGTATAATACCGGCGTGAAAAATTACCCGAAGGAAAGGAGCTTGCGGGAATATGCTGGAGTTTTTGGAAAAGGAACAGATCGATCAGGGCATCATCGACGGTATCCGGGAATACCGGGAGAAGTATCCGGCGGCGCCGGACATGGTGGGACGGGTGCCGAGGCCCCGGTATCACTACTACGGAAAAGAAGTGTGGGAGGCGGCGGCAGCGGCCCTGCTGTGCGGGGAAAACCTGCTGCTGGCAGGCAGCAAGGCCACCGGCAAGAACGTGCTGGCGGAGAACCTGGCCATGGCCTTCGGCCGTCCGGCCTGGGACGTGTCGTTCCATGTGAACATGGACGCCGCCAGCCTCATCGGCATGGATACCTTTGTGGGCGGGGAGGTCACGTTCCGGCCCGGCCCGGTGTATCTGTGCGCCAAAAACGGCGGGTTCGGCATTCTGGATGAGATCAATATGGCGAAAAACGAGGCCCTGGCCGTGCTGCATGCCACGCTGGACTTTCGCCGGGCCATTGATGTGCCCGGGTATGACCGGGTGGAGGTAGACGAGGCGGCACGGTTTATCGGCACCATGAACTATGGCTATGCCGGGACCCGGGAGCTCAACGAAGCCCTGACCAGCCGGTTTGTGGTGATCCAGATGCCTACCATCGGCCAGGAGGGCCTGGAGCGTCTGCTGGTGGATGAATTCCCCACCCTGGAGAAAAAGTATCGGCAGCAGTTTGCTCAGCTGTTTCTGGACTTGCAGAAAAAGTGCGAAAGCGCGGAGATATCCTCCAAGGCGCTGGACCTGCGGGGCCTGCTGGATGCGCTGCGGCTGATCCGCCGGGGCGTTCGGGCGGGGATGGCCCTGGACATGGGCATTACCAACAAGGCGTTTGACAGCTATGAGCAGGACCTGATCCGGGACGTCATCGCCGGACGTATTCCGGCGAAGCTGGACCGGTCCAGGCTCTTTACGGACTGAGCGTTATGGGCGTGCAGACTTACAGCGCCCAGCAGCGGCGGGCGGTGAATCTGATCTGGGCCGCGGCGGGGGCGTATGGCTTTGAACCAAAATTTCTGGCCATGAAAACCGACGGAACACCGGATTTTTACATGAATTTCGTCATCGGCCTGGTACACAAGTGGTTCGGCGAGGAAATGCCCCGGCGGCTGTTTGACTCGTGGCTGGGGGATGTGCGGCAGGCGGTGATGGACGATCTGGCGTGGCTGGCCCTGGAAAATGCGGCGTATGAAAAGGAGCTGCCCCAGCGGCCCGCACTGGAGGAGTTGCGGCAGGCCCATGCCCGGGAGTTCTTCGCCATGGAATACCAGACCTCCCGGCAGGAGTGGATGGCGCGGAATCAGCTGGTATACTCCATGCAGGCGGCCCGGTGGAAAAGCGTGCTGGGGAAACCCACACGGCTGGTGACGCCCTGGGACAAGGGCCTGTACCGGGCACTGTGCTGCGGGGACGTCAGCCCGGAGCAGCTGGAGCAGGACATTCGGTCGTGCTTCCGGAAGTATCTGGGCTTTGACGGAAGGGTGCGGACTAAGGCGGAGCTGCGGCTGCACTTCGACAACCGGCGGTGGATCGCATTTATGACCAAGGTGGCGCCAACAGAGCTGGTGCGCACCGACGATCTGGCTATCGGCCGGGCGGCCCATGCCGGACAGGCGGGGTTTGTCCGGGCGGCGGACGCGCTGCGGTCCATGCTGCGCTCCAACGAGCGGGCGGAGGCGGACCGGGCGTATATCCAGCGGTGCTTCGGGCGGAGCATATATTCCCCAAAGCAGCTGAGCGCCATCGAGCAGCAGCGGTGCACCGGGAACCACCTGGGGTGCCGGCTGTGGTTTACCCGGGGGGACCCGGCGGCGGATGTGCCGCCCAGCAGCGACAGCCAGCAGCTGTATGAGCAGGCGGCGGAGCAGTCCCGGCTGAACCGGGCGGCCTACGCCAAGAACAGCGAGCTGTATGAAAGCGCCTTGCTGCGGCTGACGGAGCAGATCCGCAACTGCATGCTGGTGCATCAGCAGCCGGACGCCGTGACGGCCCGGCAGGGATGGCTCAATGGCTCCCGGGTATGGCGGGAGCCGGTGCTGGGGGACGACCGGGTGTTTCTGCGGCAGGACCAGGAACCTCGGCCCGGATTCAGCGTGGATCTGCTGCTGGATGGTTCGGCGTCCCGGCTGCACTGTCAGGAAACCATTGCGGCCCAGGGGTATATCCTGGCCAAGAGCCTGCTGAACTGCGGCATCCCCGTGCGGGTCACCAGCTTTTGCAGTCTGCGGGGCTATACGGTGCTGCGGGTGCTGAAGGAGTACGGCGACAAGCAGGGGGAGCGGCGGATATTCGACTATTTCGCGGCGGGCTGGAACCGGGATGGGCTGGCCCTGCGGGGAATGGAGGAGCTGATGCAGTCGGCTCCGGCAGAGAAGCATCTGCTGCTGATCCTTACTGACGCCAACCCCGACGACAGCCACCGGATCCCGCCCAATGGGAAAAATCCCATCAGCCGGGAATATGACGGCAAGGCCGGCGTGGAAGATACCGCTGATGAGGTGCGGGCTCTGCGACGGAAGGGGATACGGGTGGCCGCCATCTTTATGGGAGAGCAGGACAGCGTCCCGGCGGCGGATCAGATCTATGGCAAGGACCTGGCCCGCATCCGGCGAATGGACCAGCTGGCCCAGGCTGCCGGGCGGCTCATTCAGGACCAGATCCGGGAGTTGGCCAACTAAATAAAATTTCTCAAAAATACGCTCTGTTGCTGTGTATACGGCAACAGAGCGTATATCTTTTTGGGAAAGTCCAAGGGTATATAGAACGACAGCAAAGGAGGACGGTCAATGGAACAGAACCTGGAGCCTCAGCGGCCGAGGATCGGCACGGAGGAGGTGCGCCGTGCGGCAGATATCCTGCGCCGCTATCATGCCGGAAAGCGGCAGCTGGAGCAGCGGATCATCGACAACGAGCAATTCTGGAAGCTGCGGCACTGGCAGCAGATGGAAAAGACCGGACAGGGCGGCAATCCCGCAGATCCACAGCCCACCAGCGGGTGGCTGGTGAACTGCATTCTTTCCAAGCACGCGGACGCCATGGACTGCTATCCGGAGCCCACGGTGCTGCCCCGGGAGCCGGGAGACCGGGAGGAGGCCGGAAAGCTGACACGCATTCTGCCGGTGATCCTGAAGAAAAACGGATTCAAGCGGACGTATTCCAGCGCGTGGTGGTACAAGCTGAAATCCGGGTGCGCCGTGTACGGCGTGTTTTGGGACGCCGGAAAGCTCAATGGGCTGGGGGACATCTCCATCCGACGGATGGATCTGCTGAACCTGTTCTGGGAGCCGGGGGTGACGGATATTCAGGATTCGCCCCACTTTTTTTCCACGGAGCTGCAGGACCGGGAGGCGCTGGAGGAGCGGTATCCCCAGGCAAAGGGCAAGGCGGACCGGGGCGGATGGACCCTGAGCCGGTATCTGTATGACGACGCGGTGGATACCTCCGGGAAGGTGCTGGTGGTGGACTGGTACTATCACACCCGGGAGAATGGACGGCGGGTGCTGCAATACTGCAAATTCGTGGGGGATACGGTGCTGTATGCCACGGAAAACGACCCGGATATGCGGGACAGAGGGTGGTACGACCACGGAAGGTATCCCTTTGTATTTGACGTGCTGTTTCCGGAGGAGGGGACGCCGACGGGGTACGGGTATGTGGACCTGTGCAAGTCGCCCCAGAAGCAGATCGATCTGATGAATCAGGCGATTCTCAAGAATACGCTGGCCTCGGCCACACCGCGGTTCTTTGTCCGCAGCGACGGGGCGGTGAACGAGAACGAGTATGCTGACTGGACAAGGCCCTTTGTCCATACCAATGGAAATCTGGGCAGCGATTCCATCGCACCTATTCAGACGGCGGGGCTGGACAGCGTGTATGTGGCCATTTTGCAGAGCAAGATCGCGGAGATGAAGGAGACGGCGGGCAACCGGGATGTGGCCAACGGCGGCACCGCTGGCGGCGTTACCGCCGCCACGGCCATCGCGGCTTTGCAGGAGGCCGGAGGAAAGCTGTCCCGGAACATGATTGACGACGGGTATGAGGCGTTCTCCGACGTGGTGACGCTGTGCATCGAGCTGATCCGTCAGTTTTACAGTTTGCCCAGGCAGTTCCGGCTGCTGGGGGTCATGGGACAGGAGGAGTTCGTCAGCTACGACAGCCGGGGGCTTCAGCCCCAGGCGGTGGACGACGGCGTGGTCAGCGGATACCGGGTGCCGGAATTTGACCTGGAGGTGTCAGCCCAGGATGAGAATCCTTACAAGACCATGGAATATAACCAACTGGCCCTGCAGCTGTTCCAGATGGGCTTTTTCCGGGCGGATATGGCGGATCAGGCCCTGCGGTGCCTGGAGCTGATGGACTTTAAGAACAAGGACCGGCTGATGAGCAGCATTCTGCGGGGGCAGACCGCCGATCCGGCGCGGCAGGCCCAGTCCGTCCCCGCAGGGGTGGCGGAGATGCAGAAGCTCAGCGCCATGGACCGTATGCGCCAGCAGACCCAGGAGGCGGTGAGGCCCCGATGATTTGCGCAGTGTTCGGGGAGAATCGGGTGACCCTGCGGGGGCACGCGGGATATGCGCCCCCAGGAGAGGACATCGTGTGCGCCGCCGCGTCGGCACTGGTATTTGCCCTGATCGGGGCGCTGGAGGAAAAGGGCCTGCTGCGGGAGCTGGTGGTCAGACCGGGCTTTGTGACGGTGGCGGCGGAGGGAGACTGTCAGGCGGAATGGCAGCTTATCCGATGCGGACTGGGGCAGCTGGCGGGGAAATATCCGGCATGCGTTCGCCTGGAGGCGTGAGCATAGGGGTCGTGGCCTACCACGGAAAGGAGCAGATATGCGGAAAACGGATTGGCTGCAGCTGTTTGCGCAGCCGGAGGAACCGGCTCAGGCCGGGGAAAACGCGGGCGATACGGCTCCCGACGCCGGGGAGCGGCAGGAGGACTTTGAGGACCTGATCCGGGGACGGTACAAGGCGGATTTTGACGCCCGGGTACGGAAGATCCTGGACGGGCGGCTGCGGGGCCTGCGGCAGGAGGTGGCCCAGCTGCGGCAATGGGAGCGAGAGCGGGACCTGCGGCATCAGGCGGCCATGGGACGGCTGTCTCGCCAGGAGCCGGAGATCCAGAGGGTGTATCCGGAATTCCGGTGGCAGCGGGAGATGGACGACCCCGGCTTTGCACGGCTCATTGACGCGGGAGTGGAGCCCCGGGAGGCCTATGAGATGGTACACCGCCGGGAGCTGACGGCCAAGGCTATGCATTTTGCCGCCCAGATGGCCGCACGGCAGGCGGCCCGGGTAGTGGCCAGCGGCGG
>ENA-ORRW01003074-ORRW01003074.1-human-gut-metagenome-genome-assembly--contig:-NODE-3074-length-12542-cov-4.636582_pt1 | contig 12542 bp, 7 predicted proteins | sample MGYA00242183_ERZ509150 | MGnify/ENA primary metagenome ERZ509150 (study PRJEB26280, sample SAMEA2338639) | human gut metagenome | biome: human gut; feature: human-associated habitat; material: faeces... | reverse complement strand
CTGAGGGCGGTGGGAAACAGCCGGGTCCCGTTGTTTTTTCTGGTCTTTTCCGCCTGCTTAAACGTGGCGCTGGATCTGGCGCTGATCGTGGGCGGAGGCATGGGCGTGGAAGGCGCGGCCCTGGCAACGGTGCTTTCCCAGGCAGTATCGGCAGTATTATGCGGTGGGTATATTTTCTTAAAAACGCCGGATCTGACGCCGGGAGCCGGTCAGTGGCGTCCCCACAGAGGAGACGTCAGACGGGAGCTGTCCATTGGAATTCCCATGGCTCTCCAGTTTGCCATTACAGCCTCCGGGGGCATGGTCATGCAGTCGGCTGTGAACCAGTTCGGTTCCCTGGCGGTGGCGGCCTATACGGCGGCCGGAAAGCTGGAGACCCTGGTGGAGCAGGGAATGATCGCCCTGGGCCAGGCCATGGCCTCCTATGCCGGCCAGAATTTTGGAAAAGGGGATCTGGACCGGGTAAAAAAGGGAGTCCGGGCGGGTATGACCGTAACAGTGGTCTATGCGGTTATGGCGGCAGTCCTGGGGACTGTTTTCCTGCGTCCGGCCATGAGTCTGTTTTTTGCAGGCGATATAAGTGCCATGATGCCATGGGCCAGGACCTACATGAACATCTGTGTGGTGTTTTTTATCCCGTTGGGTGCGATCTTTGTATACAGGAACGTGATGCAGGGATGCGGATACGGCTTTCTGCCCATGGCCGGGGGGATCGCAGAGCTGCTGGCAAGGCTGGTGACGGCGGTCTTTGCCATGAAAATGGGAAGCTACGTTCTTACATGCTTCTGCCATCCGGCGGCATGGACGGCAGCGGCGGTGTTTTTGTGGGTCTCCTATGAGCGGGTAATAAGAAAGGCAGAGAGGGAGAAACGGGCTGAGGATCCCCCAGCCGCATTTTAACCAGGAAAGGATAAGAGTATGAAGAACAGTGAATGCAGCATCAGCAACATATACAGGCTGGACGGGAGGGTGCCTCTTTTAAAGGCAGTGCCCTTTGGACTCCAGCATATTCTGGCCATGTTTGTGTCGAATCTGACGCCGATCACGATCATTGCGGCCGCAGGGGGGCTTTCCCAGGCAGAGGTCGCCGTTCTTCTGCAGAATGCCATGCTGGTGGCCGGGATCGCAACGCTGATCCAGCTGTTTCCGGTCTGGAGGATCGGTTCCAGGCTTCCGATCGTCATGGGTGTCAGCTTTACGTTTGTTACGGTGCTGAGCACCGTGGCGGCCAGCTACGGATATCCGGCCGTCATAGGCGCAGCGATCTGCGGCGGAGTCTTTGAGGGCGTCATCGGCCTGTTTGCCAGATACTGGAGAAAGATCATTGCCCCTGTGGTCGCCTCGTCGGTGGTGATCGCCATAGGATATTCCCTGTTTACGGTGGGGGCCAGGTCCTTTGGAGGCGGCTATGCGGAGGACTTCGGCTCGGCCTCCAATCTGCTTCTGGGAGCTGTCACACTGACCGTCTGTTTGGGCTGGAACATCCTGGCACGGGGATATCTGAAGCAGCTGTCTGTGCTGGCAGGACTTGTGGTGGGATATATTCTGGCAGTGTTTATGGGCAAGGTGGATCTGTCGGTGATCTTTTCAGAGGGAATCGTTTCCCTGCCGGCTCTTCTGCCCTTTGTGCCGGAATTTCATATGGGAGCCATTTTTTCCGTTGCCATTATCTTTATGGTTTCTGCAGCAGAAACCATCGGGGACACGACTGCCATGGTCTCTGGAGGGCTGGGCCGGGAGATCACCTCAAAGGAGATTTCCGGTTCCTTGGCCTGCGACGGCTTTGCTTCCGTCGTTTCTGCCCTGTTCGGATGCCCTCCGGTGACCTCATTTTCCCAGAATGTGGGGCTTGTGAACATGACGAAGGTCGTAAACCGCTTTACCATTGCCACCGGGGCCGGCTGTATGCTGCTGGCCGGATTCCTGCCACCGGTGGGGAACTTTTTTGCATCCCTCCCGGAATCCGTTCTGGGCGGGTGCACGATCATGATGTTCGGGACCATCATGGTATCGGGGATCCAGATGCTTTCCAGGGCTGGATTTACCCAGCGGAACATGACCATCGCCGCCCTGTCGCTCTCTGTGGGCATCGGTTTTACTGCGGCCAGTGAGATTGACCTGTGGCGGATATTTCCGGAGGTGGTCCAGTCCGTATTTTCCGCCAATGTGGTAGCTGTGGTGTTTGTCGTATCCATATTGCTGAATCTGATCCTGCCGGAGGATATGGAGCTGGAGCGGATCCAGGGGTAGCGGAAACAGGCGGTCAGGCGTTTCGTCAGCCGCAGAACTGAATAAAGGAACCGCCCCGGAAAAGGCGCTGCAAAGCAGATGGGAATGTATCTGCAAAGCAGCGCCTTTTTACGCGGGCAGCGGGCCAAAGTCCGTTCCTGCACGAGACCTTGGCAGCTGCCGCGGGAACATCATCTTAAAGCCTAAACTTCTCAAAAAGTAACAGATAAATTTGCTAAGTGCCGCCAGAATAGAACAACTCTATCCAATCAAAACAGGAATGGATTCTCCGAATACAAAAATTTCGAGAGGGAACTGATCTCTGGTTGTCGTACGCAAATTTATTGCTGAACGTATTATATCATATCGAAACGGAAATGAAAATCTGGGAATCTTGCTTACAAACAGGGACTTTCATTTACAAACAAGGAATTTCGGTTACAAAACAGGACTCTTATTTACAAAGCGGGATTCTTGGGCTGCAAATGGGATTCTCGACTTACTATTTACCATAAAGATGTGGTTTTGGTAATTTTAACTGCGATATTTCGGAGTTAAAATACGATTTTTAACAGATTAGATTGTTTGAAACGCATTTTTATGATATGATGAAGAATACCATGTGAACAGATATTTCAAGCAAATAAGATTGAGGTGAAAAAATGGCAGTTAGTTACAAGAAATTGTGGAAATTGTTAATTGATAAAGAAATGATGAAGAAAGATTTGCGTGCAATGACAGGAGTTAGTACAACAACGATGTCTCGATTATCAAAAGATGAAAATGTAAGTACAGAGATTCTGTCAAAGATATGTTCTGCTTTGAATTGTGATGTTGGAGACATTATGGAATTTGTTTCTGATAAAAAAGAGGAACAGTAAGGAGGTACGGTAATATGGATCATTCTTATCCTTATATTGCGTCTTTGACCAGAGAGCCGTTCCTTTTTTATGAAATACGTTCCACTGCAAAGCTTATGTCAGAAGGAATTTCCGATGATGCGATTGTAAAAGAAATTGTAGAGCAGAATCTTTTTCAGTATCCAACTGAAAAATCTATTACACGCATGGCGAAAGCCTGCATCAAACGACTTCATGCTCTAGAAGATGATTCACTGGTTGCTGCGATTGCGTCACAGCCAACGGATGTAGCAAAACAGATTTGTCTGTATGCATTGATGAAGCAGAGCCGACTGGTTTGGGAATTTATGCTGACAGTCATTGGTGAGAAGTACAGATTAAGGGACACGTCTTTTGGTAAGATAGATTTGAATACATTTTTTATGCGCTTGCAGGAGCAGAATGATACCGTGGCTTCCTGGAGCGATACTACAATAACAAAGTTAAAACAGATCATAGCCAGAGTGCTTGTCGAAACAGAATATCTCGACAACCAGAGGGCAGATCATTTGAATCCAGTATGGATGCATCCTGTTTTGGAGAATGCCATCAGAAGCAATGGCGACACGGCGGTACTGCCGGCGTTTAATTGCTTTGTGTAGGAGGTAACCCGATGAGTGAAATAAAAGAGCGCCTGGACAAAGTTCGGGCATTGATCCAGGAATCAGAGTTTCTGGAAGGCAAAGGACTCAGCAATGAAGTGAATATCAGAATCTTTTGTTATGAACCTGAAAATGAAATGGTTGTCCGCCATTTTGTAAATCAGCTGGAAACAGATCAGTCCTTAGATTGCCATTTGATTGTTTGTAATTTATATAAAATATTTCTTTCTATCTGCGATGATATGGACATCACAGATGCGATTCCCGATATGGAAGAAGCTGATGGAAGTGCTTATCTTCTGGAGCAGCTCAACTCCGCAATCGGCAATGGAGAGTTCATTGATAAAATCCAGTATGAGCCACACGAACCGGGTGATGTGCTGATGCTGACAGGTGTGGGCGAGGTGTTCCCGTTTATGAGAATCCATACGTTATTGGAAGCCTTGCAACCGTATTTTTCGGATGTTCCGATTTTGGTGATGTATCCGGGTGAGTTTGATGGGCGTCATGTAAAACTGTTCAATCGTTTGACACCAAATGATTATTATCGGGCATTCAATGTCATAGATTAAGGGGGATAAAGCCATGATGATTCGAGATATGTTTGCGGATGACATTAACCGCAAAATCAATGGTGTAATTAAAGTAGATCAGGCTGCTGATGATGTAATCGAGCAGGAGTTAAATGAATATGTCATTACCAGAGAATTGAAGAAACATTTCATTACGTTCTTCAATTATTACGGTGATGCTTTCGACCAGCCGACAGCCGATATGGGTGTTTGGATTTCCGGTTTCTTTGGAAGTGGTAAATCTCACTTCCTGAAAATGCTTTCCTACCTTTTGGAAAATAAAGAGGTAAAAGGCATCCGCAGTGTGGAGCGTTTCCGTAAAAAGTTTGAGGACGATCCGGCAACCTTTATGCTGATTGACCGTGCCACAAAGGGACAGACGGAAACCATTCTTTTCAACATTGATATTGAAGGCTTCAGCAATAAAGACAAGACTGCCGTACTTCGTGTATTTGCAAAGATGTTCTACAACCATCTGGGATTTTACGGTGAAAATCTGAAAGTTGCCATGATGGAGCGTTATATTGACCAGCAGGGAAAAACTGAGGAGTTTCGCAGAGTTTTTGAAGAAAAGAAAGGAAAGCCTTGGCTTGAAATGCGCCGTGCCTTTGCTTTCAATGGCAAGTTCATCATTCCGACATTGATGGAAGTTTTAGATATGAGTGAGGACGATGCTAAGGCGTGGTTCAATGATAAAACTGCAACCGAAATTTCTATCGCACAACTTGTGGAAGATATGAAAGCCTATGTAGATACTAAACCTGCAAACTTCCGCCTGCTGTTTATGATTGACGAGGTTGGTCAGTATGTTGGTACGGATACGGATATGCTTTTGAACCTCCAATCTCTGACCGAGAAAATCGGAAGTGAGTGCGAAGGTAAGATTTGGGTGATCTGTACCGGACAGGAAGCCATTGATGAAATCATCAAAGTTCGTGCCGATGAGTTCTCCCGTATTCAGGCTCGTTTCAAGACAAGACTGAGCTTATCTTCTTCCTCCGTGGATGAAGTCATCCAGAAGCGTATTCTGAAAAAGAAAACAGAAGCAGCCAAAGACCTGGAAGGTGTTTATGAGCAGAACGATTCTGTCCTTCGTAACCTGTTCAGCTTCAGCGGCTCTATTCTGGACATTAAAGGATACTCCGGTTCGAGAGAATTTACCGAGAACTTTCCGTTCGTGCCGTATCAGTTCATCATCATGCAGAAGGTATTTGCTGAAATCCGGAAACATGGAAATTCCGGCAAGCACTTGTCTGGAGGTGAGCGTTCTATGCTCTCCGGTTTCCAGGAAGCTGCACAGAAAATTCAGGAGAAGGATGAATACGCACTTGTTCCGTTCTTCCGTTTTTATGATACCGTACATACTTTCCTGGACGGTTCTATCCGCCGGGTAATCGAGCGTTGCCAGAAAGCTGCCGACAACGGCGATGGCATCGAACAGCAGGATGTGGATGCACTGAAACTTCTGTACTTGATTCGATATATTGATGACATTCCTTCTAATCTGGACAATATTGTTATCCTTATGGCAGACGATATTCGTGTAGATAAGATTATCATGCGTGAAGCTGTCCGTGGTTGCCTTGACCGCTTGATGAGTCAGAACTATATTGGCAGAACTGGCGATACTTATAATTTCCTGACCGATGAGGAACAGGACATTCAGCGTGAAATCCGGGATACCAATGTAGATACCGCTTCTATCGTGGAGCGTATCGCTCAGATGATTTACGGTGACATTTTCACAACTAAGAAGTTCCGTTATGGAAAATATGACTTTGCTTTCGATCAGATGGTGGATGGCATTACGGTTGGTGTGGCAACTGGCGGTATGCGTCTGCGTTTCCTGACCGTGGCTACTGATGCCATTGAAAAAACAGATTACCGTCTGATGGCGGAATCCAAAGGTAACGAAGCAATCGTGGTTCTGGCTGACACGCCTTACTATGAATCTCTGGAATCTGCTATGAAGATTCGCAAGTACGTAAAGCAGAGAAATGTAAGCCAGCTTCCAAAAACTGTGCAGAAAATCATCAGTGACCAACAGGACGAAGCCGGAAAATATGAGCTGAGTGCAATGACCGAATTGCAAAATGCCATTGAAAGGGCGCAGTTCTATGTAGACGGCGAACATCTGGAAATTAAAGCCGGAAATGCCAAAAGCAAGATTGACCAGTCTCTTGAATATCTGGTTGCTCATGTATATAGCAAGCTCGACTTAATTACAGATAATGCAGGCAGTGACGCAGATATTATTGCGATTCTGACAGGTGCGGTAACGGCACTTCCTGGCATGGAACCGAACCGTGATGCGGCTTCTGCTATGGAAGAATATCTGGAGATGCAGGATGCAAAAAAACTGCCGACTTCTATGGCAGATGTTCAGAGTAAATACAGTGCGATTCCGTATGGATGGAAAGAAATCGACATTGCTGCGGTTGCGGCACAGTTGATTTATTCCCAGAAAGTGACCATCAAGTATGCAGGCAATACCATTCAGCCGGACGACCCGAAACTGCCAGATATGCTTCGCAAAAAGAGTGAGATCGGTAAGACTTCCATCAGCAAGCGTAAAACCATTTCTGCTATGATGATGCGTGATGTAAAAGCGATGCTCCGAGAGTATTTCGACATCATGGATGTACCGGACGATGAAGATGGACTGATTCGCTTTGTGACGGAGAAGTTTACCGAGCAGCATGATTACTATGCTTCTCTGGATGCTCGTTATGACGGACATAAATACCCGGATCGTGCATTGGTGCAGGAAACCATTCATTTGATGGACGATGTACTTTCTCAGAAGAAAGACAATATTGCCCTGATTGAGCGTGTACTGAAAAAAGAGGATGCTCTTTTCAACAATAAAGAAGCCATGAGCAACGGCATTGAAAACTTCTTCAAAACCCAGGTAACAGTATTCGACCAGGCAGTGCAGTTTGAAAAATCTCTGCACGACGATTTTGACCGAATTGCAGAAAATGAGGAAGCACATAAGGCACTGAATACCATTCGTTTGATTACGATGGTTCAGACTGGAAGCAAGTTCAACTATAACCGGATTCGTGAACTGAATCCGTTGATGGATACAGTTCGTACTGCTCATGATAAGATGCTGGAAGAAAAACGTGCCGAGGTTCTGGAAACGGTTCGTCAGTGTATGGAAGCGACCCATACTGCTGCAAACGGCGATTCCAAGGCATCCCATCTGATTGAAAAATCAGACCGATATTTCAGCCAGTGCAAGGAAAAAATTGCAGAATTAAAGAGCCTTGCCCTTCTGGATGCTATGTTCTTGCCGATGTGTCAGTACAAGGATGATACAGTCGGTAATATTGAATCAGTTTTGGCTCCGCCAGCACCAAAGCCACAGGTACAGCCGACACAGCAAGGAAAAGAAACTGCTCCTGTAAAGAAAAAAGTGGTTCGTGCCTATAACCGTCAGGTTGTATTCCAGGCAAAGACTTTACAGACGGATGCGGACATTGATGATTATGTAGAGAAGATTCGTTCTCAGCTGAAGCAACTCTTGAAAAATTGCGATGAGATCAAGCTGAACTAACGAGGAGAGACGAGTATGGATAAGAATGCGATTAAAAAATTTGCTGTCTGGGCAAGAACAGAGCTGATCGCCCGTGTTTCCCTGAAAGGTGTGGAATACGGTATCACCGAGGATGATATTGAGGATGCCAATGCGGATAGCGTTGGCGGAAAAGTCCTCACTGCCGATGAAAAGAAACAGCGTCAGGCTTTAATTGCCGAGATTAACGATAAAGGATATAAGCAGGTTATGGAGGAGGTTGCCTACACTTGGTTCAACCGCTTCTCTGCTCTGCGATTTATGGAAGTCAACGGCTATCTTCCTTCCCATGTGCGTGTATTCACGGACGAGGAAAACAACTTTAAGCCGCAGATTATAACCGAAGCAATTCATCTGGATTTGGATGGATTGGATATGGAAAAAGTCTATGAGCTGAAAGATGCAGAAAAGACCGAAGAACTGTATAAATATCTGCTGATCGTGCAGTGTAACGCCCTGAATGCGATTCTGCCGGGAATGTTTCAGAAGCTTTCGGACTACACCGAGCTTCTTCTGCCGGATAATCTGCTCCGTGAAGGCAGTGTCATTCAGCAGATGATTGAACTGATACCGGAGGATGACTGGAAGGATGCTGTCCAGATCATCGGCTGGCTGTATCAGTATTACAACAGTGAGAAAAAAGATGATGTTTTTGCAGCACTGAAAAAGAATGTGAAAATCACAAAAGAAAACATCCCTGCAGCAACTCAGCTTTTCACACCAGACTGGATTGTTCGCTACATGGTAGAGAATAGCCTTGGGCGTTTATGGCTGGAGGGACACCCGGATGTGAAAGAGCAGCTTCTTCCTACCGAGGAAGAACAGTCTGCTTATGCTGTTGGAAACCGTGACCCTGAAGATACCAAATGGCACTACTATCTGGAAGAAGCTGAGCAGGAGCCAGAAGTGCAGGCACAGCTTGCAGAGATTCGCAAAGAATACGCCGCACTGACGCCGGATCAGCTGAAAGTCATTGACCCATGCTCCGGTTCCGGTCATATCTTAGCATATATGTTTGATGTGCTGATGAAGATTTATGAATCCTATGGCTATACCACTCGTGAAGCAGTGGCAAGTATTGTGGAGAATAATATTTACGGTCTGGATATTGATGACCGTGCGGCACAGCTGGCTTATTTTGCGGTAATGATGAAAGCCCGCCAGTATGACCGCCGTTTCTTTAGCCGTGGCATTCAGCCCCATGTGTATGCCATCGTGGAGAGCAATCATGTAGATAAATTCGCAGTGGACTATTTCTGTAATGGCGATGCGAAGCTCACAGCCGCTATGGATACCATTATCAGTGAACTGCATGATGCAAAGGAATATGGTTCTATTCTGACGATTACACCGCAGGATTGGTCAGCTTTGTATGACCGTTTTGCTGAGATTACGGAAGATATAAATATGTCCCGTGATACGGCATTAAGAGAATTATTGCCGTTGGTGCAGGTGGCGGAAGCATTGGCACAGAAGTATGATGTTGTAGTGACGAATCCACCGTATATGGGCGTGTCAGGAATGGATGATAAGTTAGTGGATTATATAAAAGATAGATTTTCAGACACAAAATCTGACATGTTTGCAGTTTTTGTTGATAGGTGCAGAGCGTATTGTGTTAAAAACGGATACTATGCTCTTATTACACAACCTTCTTTGATTACACTGTCATCATTTGAAAAACTAAGAAGAAGAATAAATAGCGAACAACATTTACACTCACTTATTCATATGGGAAGAGGAATATTTGGAATTGATTTTGGGTCGGCAACTTTTGTAATTCAAAACACTTCAGACAGAAAAAAAGATAGTTCACTTTTTTATAGATTGCATGAAAAGACATTTCAATTTATTGATCCGAACGATATTCGGAAACTATTTTTATATGCTAAAAAAAATAATAATATTTGTTGTGATTATAACCTATATAATATTGAAAAAGGAATAGTTGCGGAAATGTTTTCATTAAACAGAGGAAGACGAATGCAATTTTGCGTAAATACCTTGCGATTTAATGATATTCCAGGAACACCATGGATTTATGAGGCGAATGAAGAGTTATTTCATGCATTTAAAGGTAGTACACTCCGTGATTTAGCTACTCCAAAAGTTGGATTACAAACTGGAGAGAATAATAAATTTATACGATTATGGCATGAGGTATCATATCAAAAAATTTATTTTTTAGCACATTCCATTGATGATGCGAAAAAAAGCGGATTTAAATGGTTCCCCTATAATAAAGGGGGAGATTACAGAAAATGGTATGGGAATAATGATTATATAGTAAATTGGGAAAATGATGGTTTTGATATTAAACATTTTAAAAATGATAAGGGAAAGCTTAGATCAAGACCTCAGAATACAGAATATTATTTTAGACATTGTGTAAGTTGGTCGAAAATATCTGCGGGAAGTATTTCCTTTAGGTTCAAAGAAGATGGTTTCATCTTTGATGTAGCGGGAACTAGTTTTTTCGCCAACGATAGTTTGCTATATTATTTGGCAGGTTTTTGCAATTCTTCTGTAGCATTAAGAATTGTGAAAATGATTTCTCCAACTATGAATTATGAGGTTGGACATATAGCATCTTTTCCTATAATTGTCGATAAGAATAGAGTAGATGAAGTATCCGAGTTAGTAAAAAAATGTATCGAAATTTCAAAAGAAGATTGGAACTTATATGAAATTTCCTGGGATTTTGCTAAGCATCCGTTAGTGTTTGGAAATATGATGAATGCAACAATGAAAAAAGCATATGAAGAATTTGAGAAAACGTCAAATTTAAGATTCACGTGTTTAAAAAATTTAGAGAAAAAAATAAGTATTATTTTTGAAGAAATCTACTCATTCGAAGGTGATGAAACTGCATTCGAAGATAGTTCTATTTCCGTAAGAAAAGCAAATGTTGAAAGGGAAATAAAAAGCTTTATTTCCTATGCAGTAGGTTGTATGTTCGGTCGTTACTCTCTGGATGTGGATGGACTTGCTTATGCTGGTGGCGAATGGGATGCCAGTAAATATGCGTCTTTCCCTGCGGATAAGGATAACATTATCCCGATTTGTGATGACGAATATTTTGAGGATGATATTGTCGGTTTGTTTGTAGCGTTTGTGAAAACCGTTTACGGTGCAGATACGCTGGATGAAAACCTGAAGTTTATTGCCGACGCTCTGGGTGGCAAAGGTCAGCCGAAGGATGTGATTCGGAATTATTTCCTGAGTGATTTCTATTCTGACCATTGCAAGATTTATCAGAAACGCCCGATTTACTGGCTGTTTGACAGTGGTAAGAAAAACGGCTTTAAGGCTTTGATCTATATGCACCGTTATCAGCCAGACACAATTGCCCGTATTCGTACCGATTATGTGCATGAACAGCAGGCTCGTTATCGCACTGCTATTGCTGATCTGGAGCAGCGGATTGCCAATGCATCCACTGGCGAGCGTGTGAAGTTGAACAAAAAGCTGACCACCTTACAGGCACAGGATACTGAAATCAGAACCTATGAGGAAAAGGTTCATCACCTTGCCGATCAGATGATTTCTATTGATCTGGATGATGGTGTGAAGAAGAATTATGCAATTTTCCAGGATGTTTTGGCTAAAATAAAGTAAGGAAAGGCTTGCATATGATGACTGAAGAAAAAATCAAAAATCCGACTATGACAGCAAACCTGATTTTGCTTCAGAAAAAATATGCTCGTGTCATTGAGTGTTTTGCTAAACAGCAGGGACTTTCACTGGATACGGCATTGGGATTATTTTATCATTCTGAAGTCTATCAGTTAATGCGTGACGGTGTTTCTGATATGCACTGCATGAGCGATTTGTATCTTGCAGAGGAATTAAGACTGGAATATCAGATGAAATAATAAAAAGGCTATGCACTGTGTAGCAAATTGAGAGCGAGGTGTTACAATGACCATAGAAGAAATTCTTGCAGGAGAATCGAAGAATGTGGAGTTCAAAGAGAACCTGCCGGAGAAAAGCATCAAATATATGAAGTCTGTGGTTGCCTTTGCAAATGGAACCGGAGGAAAAATCATTTTCGGAATTGCCGATAAAACCAGAGAGGTCGTCGGCTTTGACAAGGAAGATGTGTTCAAGAAAATGGATGCCATTGCAAATGCTGTATCAGACAGCTGTGAACCAGCAATCATCCCGGATATTACTTTACAGACGGTTGATGGTAAGACTGTCATTGTGGTAGAGGTTTCTGAGGGTAGACAGCGCCCCTATTATATCAAAGCTCTTGGCAGAGATGGCGGTGTATATGTCCGTGTTGCTGGAACTACCCGCCTTGCCGACGAGTATATGATAAAAGAATTGTTGTTTGAGGGCAGTAACCGCTACTATGATCAGGCTTTATGTACTGGGTTAAATGTTACAGATGAAGATATTGATACCCTTTGCAAAGCTATGAAAGAGCAGGCTGTCAGAAATGCTCGGACAGAGGAACAGAAAGCATCGATTAAAGATGTAGGCAGACAGCAGTTGCGTTCCTGGGGAATTTTAATCGAGCGTGATGGAAAAGATTATCCATCCAACGCATTTGCAATTTTGACAGGCAACGGAGGCCTTCATGTTGCAACGCAATGTGGTGTGTTCAAAGGTACAACGAAAGCGGTATTTGTTGACCGTAGAGAATATACCGGTC
>ENA-ORRW01003066-ORRW01003066.1-human-gut-metagenome-genome-assembly--contig:-NODE-3066-length-12568-cov-4.679533_pt1 | contig 12568 bp, 10 predicted proteins | sample MGYA00242183_ERZ509150 | MGnify/ENA primary metagenome ERZ509150 (study PRJEB26280, sample SAMEA2338639) | human gut metagenome | biome: human gut; feature: human-associated habitat; material: faeces... | reverse complement strand
TCCGCAGTCTTTCAGCTATTTCATTTTCTTCATGTTTTCTTATTGGGACACACCTTAAGGGCTCTGTGTTTTTTTATAAATTCTTCCCAATCTTTTTCAAAAAATGCTTGACAAACTCTTTCCCATATTGTATGATAGTTCATGTGCCAAATGAATATGTGAGTGTAGCTCAGCTGGATAGAGCGTCTGACTACGGATCAGAAGGTCGCGTGTTCGAATCATGTCACTCACGGAAAAAAACGTATATCTCTTTGATATACGTTTTTTATTTGTTTCATTTCCGAGCAAAAACAAAATACTATCTATTTTATATTTATACGCAAAAAAGAGAGGAGCGGTATTTCTACCGCCCCTTTCTTTTTATCGTGGGTAAATGTAAGGAATCAATTATTTTTCAATCTGAGGAGCAACGTCATCCATCCACTTCATCAGACCACCCTTTTCTGCATTCTTATCCCATACATATTTCTTTGTTTCGGAAGCGATAACACCACTCAGACCGATCAAAGCAATACAGTTAGGGAATGCCATACAAGCATTCAGTACGTCAGCAATGTTCCAAACTACATCCAGTGCAGCGACACAGCCTACCAGTACAACAAATGTCCAAACAACACGGAAAGGCATGATGGACTTAACGCCGCACAGGTATACCCAACATCTTTCACCATAGTAGGACCAGCCCAGAATTGTGGACCATGCGAATGTCAGCAGACCGAATGTCAGAACTGCGGGACCGATTACGGGAATCGCATTGAAGGCACCTGCTGTCATCTGCGCACCTACCAGACCTTCCATACCTACGGGGTCCTTGATGATGGAGGATACCAGAACCAGACCTGTCAGCAAGCAAACTACGATTGTATCCCAGAATACACCGGACATGGAAATCAGAGCCTGTCTTGCAGGGTTTCTTGTTGCCGCACATGCGTCAACGATAGGAGCAGAGCCAAGACCGGATTCGTTTGTGAACAGACCACGGGATACGCCGGCACGGATACAAGCTACTACTGTTGCACCAACAAAGCCGCCGCCTGCTGCTGCAGGGTTGAATGCGCCTTTTACGATTGCTGCGAAAGCTGCGGGAATATGCGCACCATTTATGATACAGATTACGATACAACCTACGATGTACAGACCAGCCATCAGAGGAATCAGCTTTTCACATACCTTGGAGATGGACTTAACGCCGCCCAGAATAACCAGACCTGTGATAATCATCAGAACGATACCTGTTGCGATCTTAGGAATGCCGAATGTACCACTCATGGATTCAGCAATGGAGTTTGCCTGTGTCATGTTACCGATACCGAAGCAAGCGATACCTGTAAAGATTGCGAACAGGACACCCAGCCATTTATGACCCAGACCTCTTTCCAGAGCGTACATGGGCCCACCGATGAAAGAGCCGTCTTTTGCTTTCACACGGTATTTAACTGCCAGTGTTGCTTCACCATATTTGGTTGCCATACCCAGCAGACCTGTGAACCACATCCAGAATACAGCACCGGGGCCACCAATACCGATTGCAGTTGCAACACCTACGATATTACCGGTACCGATAGTAGCTGCAAGAGCTGTTGCCAGAGCTGCGAAGCCGCCGATATCACCGGATGCCTCCGCATCGGGTGTTACGGAAAGTTTGATACCTGTAAAGGTCTTTCTCTGAATCCCTTTTGTTCTGATTGTTAACAGTACATGTGTACCAATCAGCAGGCACAGCATAATAGGTCCCCACAAGAAATCCTTGATGGACAGCACCACATTGTTAAAAGCTTCCATATAATTCCCTCCCTAAATAATGAATTATAATATTAGAATAATCACGCGGCCTGAATTTTTATTCAGTTTCTTCATAAAAGCTTTTTCAAAGTTTTTCCCTATCCCCACGAATACAAAAAACAGAAAAAATCCTTGCTCAAACGGCTCTGAAAAAACTGTAACCAAACTTCAAAACCTGATATTATTTTACCGCATCTCACGCAAAAAACAAGCACTTTTTTCCAGTGAAGCGTGGGGCACATTTTGTCTTTGTGTGCATTTTGCATATTAAAACTACAAAATGGCACGATTTTATATAACAATTTTACAACACCCAAAAACACACAGCAAACAAATGTCCTTCCCATAAAACAATGCAGTTTGACGCAAACAGTCCCTTCGGATATTGATTCCACCTGTTAAATTGCACAAAAAAACTGCATCTTCCATCGACTTTTGACATTTTTTCTTTTTTTCTAAATTTGTAATTTTTTTCCAATTACCAATTTGTGCAAAATAAACAACAAATCCCCTTCCATATTTCCATCAGAAATGGTATTTTCTTCCAGTTTACGCGTTATAATATTCATGTGAATAAACTATTTTTTACCGCATACATCTGTCCGCAAGCAAAAGAACACCCCCTGTGCTTTCGCACAGAGGGTGTGAATTTTATACGTGGGTCATGCTCAATATGAAATTGGATTCTTTCCTGAATTTCCTGATGGATTTTTTCCTGAAAAGACGATTATTTGTCCAGCTGAGGAGCAACGTCATCCATCCATTTCATCAGACCGCCCATTTCTGCATTCTTATCCCATACATATTTCTTTGTTTCGGAAGCGATAACACCGCTCAGACCAATCAAAGCTACGCAGTTAGGGAATGCCATACAAGCGTTCAGTACGTCAGCAATGTTCCAAACTACATCCAGTGCAGCGACACAGCCTACCAGTACAACAAATGTCCAAACAACACGGAAAGGCATGATGGACTTAACGCCGCACAGGTATACCCAACATCTTTCACCATAGTAGGACCAGCCCAGAATTGTGGACCATGCGAATGTCAGCAGACCGAATGTCAGAACTGCGGGACCGATTACGGGAATCGCATTGAAGGCACCTGCTGTCATCTGCGCACCTACCAGACCTTCCATACCTACGGGGTCCTTGATGATGGAGGATACCAGAACCAGACCTGTCAGCAAGCAAACTACGATTGTATCCCAGAATACACCGGACATGGAAATCAGAGCCTGTCTTGCAGGGTTTCTTGTTGCCGCACATGCGTCAACGATAGGAGCAGAGCCAAGACCGGATTCGTTTGTGAACAGACCACGGGATACGCCGGCACGGATACAAGCTACTACTGTTGCACCAACAAAGCCGCCGCCTGCTGCTGCAGGGTTGAATGCGCCTTTTACGATTGCTGCGAAAGCTGCGGGAATATGCGCACCATTTATGATACAGATTACGATACAACCTACGATGTACAGACCAGCCATCAGAGGAATCAGCTTTTCACATACCTTGGAGATGGACTTAACGCCGCCCAGAATAACCAGACCTGTGATAATCATCAGAACGATACCTGTTGCGATCTTAGGAATGCCGAATGTACCACTCATGGATTCAGCAATGGAGTTTGCCTGTGTCATGTTACCGATACCGAAGCAAGCGATACCTGTAAAGATTGCGAACAGGACACCCAGCCATTTATGACCCAGACCTCTTTCCAGAGCGTACATGGGCCCACCGATGAAAGAGCCGTCTTTTGCTTTCACACGGTATTTAACTGCCAGTGTTGCTTCACCATATTTGGTTGCCATACCCAGCAGACCTGTGAACCACATCCAGAATACAGCACCGGGGCCACCAATACCGATTGCAGTTGCAACACCTACGATATTACCGGTACCGATAGTAGCTGCAAGAGCTGTTGCCAGAGCTGCGAAGCCGCCGATATCACCGGATGCCTCCGCATCGGGTGTTACGGAAAGTTTGATACCTGTAAAGGTCTTTCTCTGAATCCCTTTTGTTCTGATTGTTAACAGTACATGTGTACCAATCAGCAGGCACAGCATAATAGGTCCCCACAAGAAATCCTTGATGGACAGCACTACGTTGTTAAAAGTTTCCATTTACAATTCCCTCCCAAAAAATGTAATTGATTATAAGTGCAATAGAATTGCTATTGAAATCTTAACAGTTTCTTTATTCTCTCTTAACGTATTCTTTATATCATGGCTAAAAAAATTTTCCGTCCCCACGAAAACGGATACTACGTTGCAATCGAATCTATGAAACCTGCATTTCGATTTCTGCTTTTTCAGTGTACGCGATTTTTCCTGTAAATTCAAGCATTTTTTTATATCGCAAAAATCAGAAAAAACTTCATTTTATTGATTTTACACAGAACCTTTGACAAATTATCCCCAAAAAATCATGGAAAACGCACTGTACTATTGCTCAGTGATAAATGTACTTTTTAACTACATCTTAACAACATCTTTATGCCTTTTTACGATATCCATCAGTAAATCTGCATAAAAAATCGTCATTTTTTTAAATTTTTGCAGTATTTTCAACATTTTTAATTGGTTTACATAATGCAATAATCACATTTTGTCATTTTGTACAAAAAAAGAGACACTAAAATAGTGTCTCTCCGCCTGCAAAAATCCTGTTTTCGGCTTAAAATATTCAGTGGCAGTGACCGCCGCAGTGATGGTCATGCTCGCTACAGTTTTCATGGTCGTGGTCATGGTGATGGGTACATTCTACTGCTGCATTGTATTCCAATGTACCGTCCACATACGCCTGCGCCTTCTCATCCGCATTGCCGCTCACACCGCCGCGCAGTTCGATGCCCTTCTGCGCCAGTGCAGCCTTTGCACCGCCGCCGATACCGCCGCAGATAAGCACAGTTACACCATTCAGCAGCAGAAAATCCGCCAGCATGCTGTGTCCGCTGCCCATTGTGGGAACAATCTCGCTGTCCACAATCTTTTTATCCTCTACGGTGTAGAATTTAAATTCCTTTGTATGCCCAAAATGCTGGAATACTTCGCCATTTTCGTAGGTCACTGCAATTTTCGTTTTCATTTTATTCTCTCCCTGTTTTTATTATCTCATTTTTTCCAGAAAATCTACCATAGGGTCCAGCCATTCGCCTTCGTATTCCTCTGCTGCACCTCTGTCGCATTTTGCTGCAATCGCAGGGTCAATGGGCAGCTTGCAGACAACGGGAATATTGTGCTTTGCCGCAATCGCTTCAATCTGGCTTTCCCCGAAAATATGATGGATACCGCCGCAATCGGGACATTTAAAGTAGGACATATTTTCCACGATACCCAGAATGGGCACATTCATCATTTCCGCCATTTTTACAGCCTTATCAACAATCATGCCAACCAGCTCCTGCGGAGAAGTTACAATAATAATGCCGTCAATCGCGATAGACTGGAAAACAGTCAGCGGAACATCCCCTGTGCCGGGTGGCATATCGATGAACATATAGTCCACATCCCCCCAGACAACATCCTTCCAGAACTGCTTTACGGTTTCCGCAATAACCGGCCCTCTCCAGACTACGGGATCTGTATCATTATCCAGCAGAAGATTAACAGACATCATCTCAATGCCCTTTTTGGATTCGCAGGGCAGAATCCCCATCTGTGTGCCATACGCCTTTTCTGTCACACCAAATGCCTTGGGGATGGAAGGGCCTGTGATATCCGCATCCAGAATAGCTGTTTTTTTGCCCCTTCTGTTTGTCAGAACCGCCATAGTAGAAGTTACCATGGATTTCCCAACGCCGCCTTTCCCGCTGACAACAGCAATCACCTTTTTGATTTTGCTGTGTTCATTGGGGGGTACCAAAAAATCCGCCGGTTTTCTGCTGCTGCAGTTGGAAGAGCAGCTGCCGCAGTTGTGAGAACAATTTTCACTCATCAAATTCATCTCCTAAATTTCTCTTATTCTTTTCATCCTTCATTTCCTTCCGGCAAAGCTGTCCGCATTTTCGTCCGCAGCCGGCATTTTCCCGTTCGCAAATGTCGATATCTCCGCCTTCGATAAAAAGCATCTTCCCATTTACCAACGCATCCGCCAGCTTCCGCCGTGCATCGTTATAAATTCCCTGCACCGTAGTTCTGGCAATGCCCATCTGCGCGGCACATTCCTCCTGCGTATAGCCTGCCAAATCAATCAGACGGATCGTCTCGTATTCATCCACCGCCATGATGATGCGTTCCTCGCAAAGCTGGCTGCCCATAGGCGCAAAGCTGTTTGTTCGGGGCATCCCGCAGACACGTCTGCACTTTCTTGGTCTTGCCATAGAAACGCCTCCTTATTTTTGACATATACCGCTTTCTCCAGTATACACTTATTCTGACATATGTCAATATTATAATTAAAAAAGTCGTATGTATCTTTTTACATACGACCTTCTCTCTTTTTCTGATCCGTTTTATTCTTCCTCGTGTCCGTAATTTTTCAGCAGAAGCCCGATTCCCATAAGCACCGCAAACAAAATCAGATAGTAAAGCACTGCCTTTCTGAGGGATACAATCGCCGCCAGAACCATAAAGGCACTCGCAATTACCCCCAAAGCAGGCACCACTACACGATAAAAGAAGCCAAGCTCCTTTTCTTTTTTCATCTGCATCACGAAAATGGGAATATACATCGCATAAATCGTTACGATGGGCAATTCAGAGCTATCGAAGCAAAAGGGCCCGAACCAAGGCTTTGGTGCCAGATTTGCACCATAAAAATACGTCAGCCAGAGCATCGCCATCATCAAACCAATCAGCGCAGAGTTTGTCGGCATTTTCGTCACTGTATCCACTACCTTGAACACCTGCGGACGAGGCCCTTCATCCCTGACACCCATGGCATAAAACGCTCTGGTACACGCCATCATCAGCCCGTTCAACGTGCCCAGACAGGAAATGACAACAAAAATGAACAGCAGTGTGCCGCCAAGCTGCGTGAACACGGTTTCAAACGCAATCCGCGCACCCGTTTCGCCGCCCGCCATCATGACCTCATTTTTGACTGCGCCAGCCAGCCCGATATAATACAGAATATAAACCAGAACCACAAAGGCAGATCCGAAAATCAGCGCCAAGGGCAGGTTTTTCTTCGCATCCTTCAATTCCGCGTTGATGGAGGTTGCACAAATCCAGCCCTCATACGCAAAGCAGGTGCCTACCACTGCCGTAAAAAGAGGATTTTTACTCGTAAAGGTATGCACTGCCGTTGTTGTAAAATTCTCTACCAGAATCCCGTTTTTCAAGCCGAAAATCGTCCCGAAAATCGCCATCAGAAATAAAGGAATCAGCTTTGCCGCCGTTGTAGTCACCTGCAGTTTCCCTGCCAGCTTCGGCGCAAGCGCATTGATGACATAGCTGCCCACCAGAAACAGCCCTGATAACGTCATAACCTGCGGCCCGACGATTTCCCAGCCCATCAGAACGCCGAAATATCTTGCCGCTACCCACGCCACAACGGATGTCATGGCAGGGAAATAAATTACCGCCGCAAACCATGCAAAAAAATAGGCATATCTTCCCCCTACCAAAACCTCTGCATAATCCACAACGCCGCTGACCTTTTCATGCTTTGTTGCCATCAGTGCAAAATTATACGCGCACAGAATCATCACCAAACCACCCAAAAGCCACGCCAAAATTCCTAAGGAAAGGTTGCCGCCGGTCGCCGTCAGCACCTTTTCCGCTTTAAAAAACACACCACTACCGATAACAATCCCAACTACCATGGCAATCGCCGTCAGCAAGCCGTATCTCTTTTCCAAACCGTTATTCATATTGCTTTTTCCTCTCCTGTTTCTTTCACACCTACACGCATATCCGCACCAACGCAGTTATGCTTTGCATTATAAAAGTACCATTTTTTCCCAGAAAAAGCAACCGATTCTTAGGAAACTCATCCTTCTTTTTTTACAGGAACACAAAAAAACCCCTTTCTTCGTCAGGAAAAGGGTTTTTAGATGTGTCCCAATAGGAAGCCTTGAATTTATACCAGCCTGATTTTATCTCTCGTGATTTCCTGCAAGCTTTTGCAGCTTGTCATCGTCATGGCATCCTTCAGCTCCGCTTTCAGCTTTTCCGTATACAACTGCACGCCTTCCGCACCGCCGCCGTAAGCCGCAATTACATAGGGTCTGCCAATCAGCACCGCATCCGCGCCAAGGGCAAGCATTTTAAACACATCCTCCCCCGTACGCACACCACCGTCTACAAATATTTTTGTATCCGCGCCGACTGCCGCACGAATTTCAGGCAGCACCTCTGCTGTCGAAAGCCCATAATCCATCACTCTGCCGCCATGGTTGGAAACCACAATCGCATACGCACCTGCTCTGAGTGCCTTCTGCGCCGCTTCCGCCGTCATAATGCCCTTTACGATAAACGGCAAATCGGTTGCCGCGGCAATCTCTCGCAGCTCCTCCTCCGTTTTCAGCAGCATAGGCGGATTCGCCAGACCTGCATGGGGCAGACCTGCGCTATCAATATCCATGGCAAAGGCAAACGGATGCACCGCCTCGACCTCTTTCAGCCGTTCCTTCACCACATCGACCGCCCAAGGCTTCAAGGTAGGAATCCCCCAGCCGCCATTCTCCCGAATTGCCTCCAGTGGCTCATAAAAATTTTCTGCCTTAGGCCCGCCGCCGCCAAACGCCAGAATCCCTGCCGCCTTTGCGCCGAGCATCACCGCATCGCAATACAGCCTGTCAGTCATATCCTCTGTATAGGTATACGGTATCAAGCCGATGGGCGCAACGAAAATCGGCGCAGCAAAGGTTTCCCCAAAGAGTGAAATTTCCATATTTCGCTCCTGATTGCCGCCTGTGACATCCATTTCCAGCTTCACATGCTCCCCAAGCCATGCCACGTTCCGCTGAAAGGTGCGAGAAGTCCCCTTCCCGGCAGGCCCCGGCATTACGCCCTTGCAGGCAATGCCGTTACATTCGGGGCAAACCCTGCATCTGGGTGCCATTCTTTTTCTTGCGTTCTCCAGAACCTCCTGATAGGTCATATTCTTTCCCTCCTAAAAGCCTCCAAGCTTTTTCGCAATCTCTCTGTTCTCATCTGTTGCCGTCTGGGCAAATCATAACACATCTTTCCCCTCCCGCAAACAGAAATTTGCTTTTCTTTGAATAAAATGCTACACTGATAAAAACCGAACCGAAAGGAGCAACTCCATGCTGATTTATATTATTCTGATGCTTGCGCTCGCCTATTTTTTTCAAAAGGAAGGGCAGAAGCTTTTAGCAGGCAAATCCAAGCTTCTGGCGGAATTCTGTCAGGATGCCTACGCAACAAAAACCGCCCTCAGCACCCTGCGGATTCTTTGTCTGTCCTCTGCTGTCAGCGGCTTCTGGATGCTGATTGCCTTCCTGCTTTCCAAAACCATCCATAAATTTCTCACGCCCTTTGCCCTGCTTTCCATCCTTTGCTACAGCATCGGATTCATCCTTGCCATGCTGCGGCTCAGAAAGCTGTAAACAAAAACCGAAAGAATCTCTTCCTTAAAAATAGAAATTCCTTCGGTTCTTTTTTTACTTATCGCAGGAACAGCCGCAGCAGCAGCCTCTGTATCCTATGATACGGCGCATATCTGACAGGCAGATCCATCCATGTATGCTTATTTACAATACTCTTTTCATGGCTAAAGGTTTCAAAGCTTTTCTTTCCGTGATAGCTGCCCATGCCGCTGCCGCCAACGCCGCCAAAGCCCATTCTGCTTGTTGCAAGATGGATAATCGTATCGTTGATGCAGCCGCCGCCAAAGGGTACATATCTGAGGAATCTCTCCGCAAGAGCCTTATTCTGCGTAAAAAGATACAACGCCAGCGGCTTTTCTCTTTTACGGATAAATTCCTCCGCCTCCGCCATGCTGTCCACAGGCAGAATCGGGAAAATCGGCCCGAAGATTTCTTCCTGCATCACGGCATCCTCAGCCGTCACATCATTCAGAATGGTCGGCTGAATCTGCATCGTTCTTTCATTCCGGCCACCGCCGAATACCACCTTTTTAGGGTCAATTAAGCCCGTCACGCGGTCAAAATGCTTTTGGTTGATCATCTTCACATACGCGTCATTTTCCGTTGCATCCGCGCCGTACATCCGCACAATCCATTTTTTCAGATAAACAAGAAATTCATCCTTAACACTTCTTTCCACCAGAATATAATCCGGTGCCACGCAGGTCTGTCCGCAGTTTAACAGCTTGCCGAACGCAATCCGCTTTGCCGCCAGCTCCAGCTTTGCGGTACGGTCAACCACACAGGGGCTTTTGCCGCCAAGCTCCAACGTCACAGGGGTCAGGTGCTTTGCTGCCTTCGCCATCACCTCTTTGCCAACCGTCACACCGCCGGTAAAGAAGATATAATCAAACCTCTGGTCTAGGAGTGCCTGATTTTCTGCTCTGCCACCCTCCACCACAAATATATATTCCTCCGGGAAGCACGCCCGTAAAATCCTCCGTATCACCGCAGAGGTTGCAGGCGCATAAGCAGAAGGCTTGACCACCGCACAGTTTCCTGCCGCAATCGCCCCAATCAGCGGCTCCATCGTCAGCATAAAGGGGTAATTCCAGGGGGACATGATGAGTGCCACGCCATACGGCTCCTTCACCGTAAAGCTTGTAGCAGAAAACTGCGCCAATGGACTGAGGACATATTTCTTTTTCGCCCAGCCCTCCAGATGCTTCAGCATATAGGATAACTCTGCCAGAGTCATCCCCACCTCACACATAAACGCCTCTGTTTTGGATTTATTCAAATCCTCGCGCAGTGCTGCGTAGATTTCCTTTTCGTGCTGACGAATGGCTCTTCCTAAGCGTCTCAATGCCTTTTTTCGGAAGGCAAGCGGAATGGTTCTTCCGCTGCGAAAAAACGCCCGTTGCTTTTCCAGCTTTTTCTGCATCTTATCTCTCTCCCTTCTCCATGATTTTTTCATACATCCCTGCCAGCTCCTTCGCATCCATCAGCACCGGCACAGGATAAAGCGGATTGCCCTCCGTCGCGGCATGCTTCGATAACGCAGGAATATCCTCTCTGCGGATTTCCTTGATTGCTTCGGGAATCTGCATGTAGCGGTTCATTTCCTTTACCCAGAGGATAAAGGCGGCCGCCGCCCTGCGGTCACTCGTATGCTTCGGCACCATTCCGACACAGCGCGCCAGCTTCGCCAACTGCGGCACACAGGCATCTCCGTATTCCTCTAGGAAATACGGCAAAATAACAGCATTTGCAAGCCCATGTGCCACGCCGTATTGTCCGCCAAGGGAATGTGCGATTGCATGGACATAGCCCACATAGGAGCGGGAAAACGCAATCCCTGCGCAGTATGCCGCCTCCAGCATATACGCTCTCGCCTTTTTATTCTGCCCATCCTCATAGACCTTTCGCAGATTTTCATAAATCAGGCGCACCGCATGCTCTGCCATAAAGCGCGTCTGCTTCGTCGTGCTGCCGCCGATATACGCTTCTACGGCATGCGTCAGCGCATCCATGCCCGTCGTTGCGGTAATGCCCTTCGGCAGTCCCAGCGTCACATGATAATCCAGAACGGCATATTGCGGAATCAGGGAAAAATCATTGATGGGATATTTGTGCTTCGTGCCGCTGTCCGTAATGACCGCCGCCAATGTGGTTTCGCTGCCTGTTCCTGCCGTTGTCGGCACTGCAATCAATAGCGGCAAAGGCTTGCATATCCGCAGTAAACCCTTCATTTTATAGACAGGCTTTCTCGGCTTCACAATTCTTGCTCCCGTTACCTTCGCACAGTCCATCACAGAGCCGCCGCCAAAGGCAATGATTGCCTGCGCACCGCTTTTCAGATATACCGCACGCGCCTGCTCAATATTCTGAATCGTCGGGTTTGCTACCACTTTGTCATAAACCGCACAGAAGATGCTTCGCCGCTGCAGTTCCTCCTCTAGGTGCTTTGTCAAGCCAAGCCCACGAATACTTTCATCCGTCACCAGAAGCACCTTAGAAATGTTCCTTTCCTGCAATACATCGGGAATTTGGACAATGCTATGTAAAATTTTCGGTTCTCTGTAGGGCATGAACGGCAATGCCGCACGAAATACACCTTGAAATGCCCTACAATATACCCTTTCCAACCGTTTCATCTGAATCTCCTTCTTCTTTCGTTTTCCTCATGATACGCGTAAAAAGGTAAAGCGTCAAGCAAAGAAAGTTCTTTGTTTGCTACATATTATTTATTAGGGTTCCCCTTTGACAGCAAGCAGACGGTCTCCATATGTGCATCATTGTCCAAACTCAAGCTCATATCTTCCGCAATGATTGGGAGCTTGAATTTGATGGACTTAAGCCACTGACCGTTGGGCTGCCGTTCCTCATAAATCTGGACTTCGGAAAGCAGCGATTCCATAAGCTGCCGCTTTTCCTGATCGTCCATGACGGAATAGAGCTTATCAAAGTAAATCAGCACCTTGTAGATGTTGTCGCCCGTCAGCTTTTCCGCCTCAATCGCCATCTTCTTGGCTCTGGCAGCAACGAGCTGGTTTTCTGTATCCTCGATCTTATCATACATCTTGTAGAGCCGGTCATCAAGGTCTGCTTTGCGTTTGATGTAGTGCTTATCATCCGGGTCGAGGGAATCGATTTCATCTATCAGCCGTGCCTTTACGGAATAGCTCTGGCGAAGCTGTTTTTCATGCGCCGCGATCTCCTGCTCAATAGCAGAGGTATCCACCTTCATGCTGATCTTTTCCTGCATCATGGCGGCGAACTTCGGATTGCT
>ENA-ORRW01003061-ORRW01003061.1-human-gut-metagenome-genome-assembly--contig:-NODE-3061-length-12583-cov-2.587245_pt1 | contig 12583 bp, 10 predicted proteins | sample MGYA00242183_ERZ509150 | MGnify/ENA primary metagenome ERZ509150 (study PRJEB26280, sample SAMEA2338639) | human gut metagenome | biome: human gut; feature: human-associated habitat; material: faeces... | reverse complement strand
CTGTTTGTTTAGAAAAAGGACAAAACAAAGTTGTAGTGATTCATCAGAATTTAGACGAAAAAGATTTCCATAAAATAAAAAATGAAATAATTTTTTCAGGAGAACAATATACAAACAATGTCTTAGGGTTACAAGATTTGTTTTATGAAGATTTGTTTTGGGTTGTAAAGAATGGGGATTATCTCGATTTAATAACAAAAATGTGTGAAAGAATGGTAGATAAAGGCTATGCAAAACAAGGATTTAAAGATTCTGTATTAGAAAGAGAGAAACGCTTTTCAACTGTATATGATACGGGTATTGCTTCTCCACATAGTCTTCAGCCAATGGGAAATATTGATAGTGTTGGTATTGTTTTGCTGGAAAAGCCTACAGTATTTCACGATAAAGAAGTGAAATGCATATTTGTAATCAATGTGAAAAAGGGACATTTATTATTGCATCAGGAAATTAGCGATTTTTTAATTAAGTTGATGAACGATAGTAATAAAATCAAACAATTAGAACTTATAAATACATACCAGAAATTGAGGGTGTTTTTAAAGGAGTTTTTGTAAGGAGTATATATTATGGAAGAAGAGATTATGACAATTATATTAAATGCTGGAGATGCACGTTCCAAGTGTCTATTGGCTTTAAAGTCAGCAAGAAAGGGAGAGTTTGAAAAGGCTAAAGAGCAACTGAAACAAGTGAGTCAATCCATGATTTTAGCGCATAATGTTCAAACCAGACTGATTCAAAAAGAAATGACTGGAGAAAAACACCAAGTGAGTTTATTAATGGTACATGCTCAGGATCACTTAATGACAGCTATGGCTATTAGAGATATGGTCGAGGAAATGGTTGCTTATGCAGAAGAATTGAATAAGAAAATGGAGGAAAGATTATGATCAAGAAAATTTTATTAGCATGTTCTGGTGGATTTTCTACAAGTATGCTTGTGCAACGCATGAAAGAGGCAGCTGTTGCAAAGAATTTGAATATTGAAATATTAGCAGTTGGGGAAGACAATATTTTTGAACAGTTAGATTCTGATGTTTTATTATTAGCGCCTCAAATTGCACATAAATTAGAAGATTTATCTTCAGATTTAAATATGCCTGTTTTTACGATTGACATGATGGATTATGGAATGATGAATGGGGAAAAAGTATTAGCTGAAGTCTTAGAAAAAGTTGAATAAGGGAGAGGATAGTTATGAAAGGTACATTTGCACAAAAGTTAAGTAAAGCGGTAAGTAAATTCTCAGGAAATTTAGTTGTCAAAACAATTGCATCTGGAATGGCGAGGCTATTACCAGTCATTATGATTGGTTCAATTGTGACTTTATTAATTAGTTTACCGATTGATCCATGGCTAGCATTTTTAGAAAGTTCAGGAATTGGTTCAATTATTACTATTGGATCTAAAATGACAAACGATATTATTACAATTTATCTTGTTGTTTCATTAGCGTATGATATGGCGAGATTGTTGAAAGTCAATCAACTCAATGCTGTATTGGTTTCTATTGTCTCATTCTTTATAGTCACGCCAATGACAGAAGCAATGATTGGGGAAAAAGTTATAAAAGTTTTTACAACAACATATCTAGGTTCAAGAGGAATGTTTGTTGGAATTATTGTTGCATTGTTAGCTACATATTTGTTTTATTTATTGGCAGAGAAAGGACCAAAAATTAAAATGCCTGCCAGTGTTCCGCCAGCAATAACAGCTTCATTTGAATCATTAATACCTGCTATTGGTGTTGCTTCTTTCTTTATTCTCATTGGTGCGTTGTTTTCTATGACATCTTATGGTGATGTACATTCAGCTGTTTATGCTGTTTTACAAGCACCATTAGAAGGTTTGGGAAATTCTATTTGGGCAATGGTTTTATTAGCATTATTAGGTGAGTTCTTTTGGTTCTTTGGCATTCATGGAAGCAATGTTACAAGTGCTGCCAATAATACTTTATTTATGCCAGGAGCTATAGAAAATGCTTCTAACGTAGCAGCAGGATTACCAGCAACAAATGCAGTCAATTCATATTTTTTAGAAGCATTTAAAGGACCAAGACACTGTGTTTTATCAGCAATGTTAGCATTTATGTCTAAATCAAAACAATTAAAGGCAGTTGGAAAAATAGCAGTTGTACCAGGATTGTTTGGAATTAGTGAACCGATGAAGTTTGGAATTCCAATGGTCTTTAACCCAATTATCTTGATTCCAATGTCACTTGCTCCAGTTATTTCATTATTAATTGCTTATTTTGCTATAAAAATAGGATTCATGTCAATTGTCAGTATTGCAGTACCATGGGTTGCTCCACCTCTCATCGGTGGTTTCTTAGCAGCTGGATGGCAAGGGGCAGTTGTTCAAACTATCCAAATGATTGCAATCTTCCTTCTTTATTTACCATTCTTTAAGGTATTAGATAAACGTAAATGTGCTGAAGAAGCACAAAATGAATTACAGGCAAAAGAGGAGATTGTTTCATGACAAGAATAATAACATTAGAGGGAACATTTAACACCCGTGATATTGGTGGTATTCTTAACAAAGAAGGAAAATGCATTTGCTATAATCGTATGATTCGTTCAGATGCATTAAATAAAATAACTATACAAGATGTTGAATATCTTAAGCATTTGGGTTTAAAAACAATTGTTGATTTTAGAGGAAAACAAGAAGTCATAAAAGCTCCAGATATAAAAATAGAAGGGGTTAAGGAAATAAACTTATCTCCTAATGCTGAAGTTGCAAATCTTGCTAGTGGAAACATTGTCGATGATCAACAAAAAATTGATGCGCTTATAAAAATATCAAGTACTCAGGAAGGAAGATTGCAATTAAAAGCACGTTCTGATGAGATGAGTGAGCAGATGCGTGAATTGGTCAATAGTTCTTATGCTAACAAACAATATACATCATTTATAAATTTACTTACTGATGAAAACAATCTTCCTTTATTACATCATTGTAAAGGTGGAAAGGATAGAACTGGTTTTGCAACTATTATCACTTTATTTATTCTTGATGTCAGTTTGGAAAAAGTAAAAGAGGAATATATGTTAACGAAAGAGTGCATGGCATCAAGAAATGAAAAAAGGATGAATGAATATAGACAATATACTAATGATCCATTTGTATTAGAATATTTATCAGGTCTTATGCAAACCAAGGAAGTTTATTTTGATGCAGCAATTGATGAAATGATAAAATTGGCTGGGTCAATCCCCAATTATTTAGAAAAATATTTAGATGTGACACTAGAGAAAAAAGAAAAAATAAAACAAATATTTTTAAGTAAATAAACCATAATTCTATAGTAACTACACATATAACTGTGAAAATTATTATAATGAAGATGTGAAGATGATATCTTCATTGAAGAAGACAGTGAAATCTATATGATGATTACTGTCTTTTTATTTACAATTCCTTTTTCTATGATAAAATCAATATTTTTTGTAAAAAAGTGTTGACTTTATATCTAAATTCACCTATAATCATCCTCGGTACTCTTAGTGGAGTGCATTTATTCTGGTGAAAAATGAAACACCCGGAATTGTGTGTTAACAAGAAAGGAAAGGAGAAAAATATGCCTACAATTAATCAATTAGTCAGAAAAGGACGTAGTGAAAAAACTACTAAATCTAAATCACCTGCGTTAAATAGAGGATATAACTCATTGTTAAAAAAACCAACAAATATTAGTTCACCTCAAAAACGTGGTGTTTGTACACGTGTTGCGACTATGACACCTAAGAAACCTAACTCGGCTTTGCGTAAATATGCCCGTGTTCGTTTATCAAACGGTATGGAAGTAACAGCATATATTCCAGGAATTGGACATAACTTACAAGAACATAGTGTTGTTTTAATTCGTGGAGGACGTGTTAAAGACTTACCAGGGGTTCGTTACCATATTATTCGTGGTACTATGGACTGTGCTGGTGTAAAAGATCGTATGCAAGGACGCTCTCGTTATGGAGCAAAAAGACCTAAAAAATAAGAGATAGGAGGAATAACCGATGTCAAGAAGAGGACGCGTAGCAAAAAGAGACGTACTACCAGATCCAATTTATAATTCAAAGGTAGTTACAAAATTAATTAACAATATCATGCTTGATGGAAAAAAAGGTGTTGCTCAAAACATCTTATATGATGCTTTCCAAAAAGTTGAAGCAAAAACTGGAAATCCTGCTATGGAAGTATTTGACCAAGCAATCAACAACATTATGCCTGTACTTGAATTAAAAGTAAGACGTATTGGTGGTGCTAACTATCAAGTGCCTGTTGAAGTATCTCCAGAAAGAAGAATGACATTAGGATTAAGATGGTTAGTAAACTATTCTCGTTTAAGAAACGAAAAGAATATGGTTGACCGTTTAGCTAATGAAATCGTTGATGCATCTAATGGGACTGGAGCTTCTGTAAAGAAGAAAGAAGATACTCATAAGATGGCAGAAGCTAATAAAGCATTCGCACATTTCCGTTGGTAATATAAAGATACTATTTGAAAGGAGAAAATTATGGCTCGTGAATTTTCGTTAGAAAACACTCGTAATATTGGAATCATGGCTCATATTGATGCTGGTAAAACAACAACAACTGAACGTGTCCTTTATTACACTGGTAAAATCCACAAAATTGGTGAAACTCACGAAGGTGCTTCACAAATGGACTGGATGGAGCAAGAACAAGAACGTGGTATCACAATCACTTCAGCAGCAACAACTGCTCAGTGGAATGGACACCGTGTTAATATTATTGACACTCCAGGCCATGTTGAAGTAGAACGTTCATTACGTGTACTTGATGGTGCTGTTACAGTATTAGACTCTAAAGCTGGAGTTGAACCTCAAACTGAAACAGTTTGGCGTCAAGCAACAACTTATGGAGTACCTAGAATTGTATTCTGTAATAAAATGGATGCAACTGGTGCAGACTTCATTATGTCTGTTGAATCAATCGGTAAAAGATTAGATGCAAATGCAGTTGCTATTCAATTACCAATTGGTGCAGAAGATACATTTGAAGGATTGATTGACTTAATCAAAATGCAAGCTGTTCATTTTGAAGGTGTGAAAGGAGAAAACGTTGTTTACTCTGAAATCCCAGAAAACATGAAAGCTCAAGCTGAAGAATATCGTCAAAAAATGGTTGAAGCTGCTGCTTCATTTGATGATGATTTAATGATGAAGGTTTTAGAAGAGGAACCAGTAACTGAGGAAGAAATTAAAGCTGCTATCCGTAAAGGGGTATTAGCTGTTGAGTTATTCCCAGTATTGTGTGGTTCTGCATATAAAGATAAAGGTGTTCAAACAATGTTGGATGCAGTTATTGACTTCTTACCAGCTCCAACTGATGTCCCATCTATTAAAGGTGAAGATGAAGATGGAAATGAAATTGAAAGACATGCAAGTGATGAAGAACCATTCTCAGCATTAGCATTCAAAATCATGGCAGATCCTTTTGTTGGAAAATTAACTTTCTTCCGTGTATATTCTGGTAAAATTTCATCAGGTTCTTATATCTTGAATTCAACTAAAGATAAGAAAGAACGTTTAGGACGTATCTTACAGATGCATGCTAATACACGTAAAGAAATCGATGAAGTTTATGCAGGAGATATCGCAGCTGCTGTTGGGTTTAAAAACACAACAACTGGTGATACTATCTGTGATGAAAAGAATTTTATTATTCTTGAAAAAATGGAATTCCCTGAACCAGTTATTGAATTAGCTATTGAACCAAAGACTAAACAAGATCAAGATAAATTAGGAAATGGTTTAGCAAGATTAGCTGAAGAAGATCCAACATTCAGAGTGACAACTAACCCTGAAACTGGTGATACAATTATCGCTGGTGTAGGTGAATTACACTTAGATGTTATTGTTGATCGTTTAAAGAGAGAATTTAAAGTAGAAGCTAACGTTGGTGCTCCTCAAGTTGCTTATAGAGAAACAATTAGAGGAACTGCTGATTGTGAAGGTAAGTTTGTAAGACAATCAGGTGGTCGTGGACAATATGGTCACGTATGGATCAAATTTGAACCTAATGAAGGTAAAGGATTTGAATTCGTTGATGCTGTTGTTGGTGGAACAGTACCTAGAGAATATATCAGTTCTGTAAAATCTGGTCTTGAAGATGCTTTACAAAACGGTATGATTGCTGGATATCCAATCTTAGATATTAAAGCAACATTATTCGACGGTTCTTACCATGATGTCGATTCATCAGAGATGGCATATAAAGTTGCTGCAAGTTTAGCTTTAAAAGCTGCTGGTAAAAAATGTGATCCAGTTATCTTAGAACCAATTATGGCTGTTGAAATCACTGCGCCTGCAGAATATTTAGGAAGCGTTATGGGTGATATTTCATCTAGACGTGGTATGATTGAAGGACAGGAAGAAAGAGGAAATGCTGTTTTAGTACAAGCAAGTGTACCTTTATCTGAAATGTTTGGATATGTTACTGATTTAAGATCATTTACACAAGGTCGTGGAAACTATACTATGCAATTTGATCGTTATGAACCAGTACCAAAATCAATCAAAGAAGAAATCATTAAGAAAAATGGTGGAAACAATTAATTCTAATGAAAGTTATTGCATTTTTGTAGTAAATCATTTAGAATGTATATGTAAAAATTTAAACAAACTTATATAGGAGGAAGCTTATAATGGCTAAAGAAAAATTTGACCGCTCTAAAGCGCATGTTAATATCGGAACTATTGGTCACGTTGACCATGGTAAAACAACTTTAACAGCTGCAATCACTACTTGTCTTGCTAAAAAAGGACAAGCTGCTGCAATGGATTATGCTTCAATCGATGCTGCTCCAGAAGAAAAAGAACGTGGTATCACAATCAACACTGCACACGTAGAATATCAAACTGAAACTCGTCACTATGCACACGTTGACTGTCCAGGCCATGCAGACTACATCAAAAACATGATTACTGGTGCTGCACAAATGGATGGTGCTATCTTAGTAGTTGCTGCTACAGATGGTCCTATGCCTCAAACTAGAGAACATATCTTATTATCTCGTCAAGTAGGTGTACCATACATTATTGTATTCTTAAACAAATGTGATATGGTTGATGATGATGAATTAATCGAATTAGTTGAAATGGAAGTAAGAGAATTATTAAATGAATATGAATTCCCTGGAGATGATACTCCAATCATCCGTGGATCAGCTTTAAAAGCATTAGAAGGAGATCCAAAATGGGTTCCAGCTATCCATGAATTAATGGCTGCTGTAGATTCATATATTCCTACTCCAACTCGTGACACTGATAAACCATTCTTAATGCCAGTTGAAGATGTATTCACTATCACTGGACGTGGAACAGTTGCTACTGGACGTGTTGAAAGAGGACAATTAAAATTAAATGATCCAATCGAAATCGTTGGTATTCATGATACTGCTAACACAGTTGCTACAGGAATTGAAATGTTCCGTAAATTATTAGACTATGCTGAAGCAGGAGATAACGTAGGGGTATTATTAAGAGGTGTCAACAGAGAAGAAATCCAACGTGGACAAGTATTAGCTAAACCTGGATCAGTACACCCACACAAAAAATTCAAATGTCAAGTGTATATCTTATCTAAAGATGAAGGTGGACGTCATACTCCATTCTTCGGAAACTATAGACCTCAATTCTACTTCAGAACTACTGACGTAACTGGAGTTATCGAATTACCAGAAGGTGTAGAAATGGTTATGCCAGGAGATAACGTTGAATTAACAGTTGAATTAATCGCTCCAATCGCTATTGAAAACGGAACTAAATTCTCAATCCGTGAAGGTGGTAGAACAGTTGGTGCTGGTAACGTTTCAGAAGTTATCGAATAATCAATTTTCAATATTTAAAAAGGTATCTGTCAGGATACCTTTTTTTGTTTCTCTGTGCTAGAATAGGCTATAAGAGGGAGATGAAATTGTGATTTTTACATATCAGCAAATAGCAAGTCTTAATACAACAGAAATAGGCATATATAATTATATTATCAAGAATGTAGAGCAAATTTATAAAATGAATATTAGACAAGTTGCAGAAAAATGCCATGTATCAACAACAACTGTTTTTCGTTTTACTCAAAAATGTGGCTGTGAGGGGTTCAATGAATTTAAATGGGAGCTTAAACAATTTGTTGAAAACAATAAGATACCTACAATGGACAGTGAAATCAAAATGCTTTCGGAGTTTCTTGAGTTTTCAAAGAGTGAGGAATTTCAGGATAAAATTATTCAGTTTGCTAAGATTATATCGCAATCATTACACATTCTTTTTTTGGGAATAGGAACAAGTGGTGCGTTAGGCAAATATGGTGCGAGATTTTTTTCTAATATTGGATATTACAGTCAATGCATTGATGATCCATTTTATCCAGCACCACAAAATGATGATTATAAGAATGTACTTATTGTTTTATCTGTAAGTGGTGAAACAAAAGAAGTTATTGATCAGATTAAACATTATCAAAACAAACATTATCAAATACTTGTTATTACTGATAGTCAAGAATCGACTATAGAGAAAATGGCTGATTTAAGCATCTGCTATTGTGTCAAAAATATTATATTACCACAGACATATAACATCTCTACTCAAGTTCCTGTTGTTTATATAATTGAAAGAGTCGCAAGGGAACTTACAAAAATTGACAAATATCGTCATATCCATCAATGAAGTGTATGTAAATACACTTTTTTTGTTACCAAAGATGGTAACATGTTCCACAATGAGGAGAATATCTCTACTGACTTTGTTTATATGATAAAGTAAAAGCAGAGATAAAGGGAGGAAAGATATATGAAAGGAAAAAAGAAATTAATCTCTATGCTTTTAATGGTAGCAATGATCTTATCGTTGATACCGATGTCTGTTTATGCAGCAACTTATGTTTCAAAAGAGGAATATTTACCTAATGACGGTTATTGCTACATAGTTGATGCGAAAACTGGACAGGTTCTTCAAAGTGCAATTGATGCTAATGAACCAATGATAACAAAGAATTTAGGAAAAGATGGAAATGAATTACCAGCAAGTGCACTCTTTAAGTATTGGGCAAACAGTGATAACCCCCAATTGATTACATTTATCAATAGCGCTTCTGGTCAAGTGATTTGCCAGGATAGCAGTAGTGCATTTATTCATTGTAACGGTAATAAACCCTCTACCCCTAGTGGTTGGGAGGCTTTGACTGCAGTTGAAGATAGTTTGAATAAAGATGCAGTTCAATTGAAAGCTTATAGCGGAAAATGGGTATATATTGATGAACAAGAGCAAATGAAGTTAACGGATAATGTAAATATAGCAAGTTCATTTTATATTATACAAGCTAAATATAGTGATACGAGTCTTTATTTTGAGAGTAAAGCGACTCAAAAGTTAATCAGAGCAAGTGGGAAAAATGGAGACGCTTTAACTGTTGATGGGCAAAAAGAGAATGGTCAAATTCCTGAAGATTGCCGTTTCAATCAGATTGGATATGGTACTTTTGACAATAGAGAGGTGACTAACTTTCAATCAAAGGTTTATCCAGAATTGGCTTGGAAAACAGGATCAAGTGATTATGTATTCTTGAATAATGCACTTATTTCGAGTGGGTGGGAATCGATTATTGTTGTTCCTAATGGGGATGGGACCATCTCATTTCAAAGTTCAGAAAATAAGTCTTATTACTCAGTAGTTGAGAATAAGTTAAAACGAGGATATAATGGTGAACTCACAGATAATGAGAAGTTTATTGTTCATACGCCGCTAAGACCATCTCGTGTGATTGATGTTAATATTACAAATGTTGAAGAAAACTCAGTAAGTATAACATGGGAAGGTGTTGAGAAGACATTGTATACTGGATATCAAGTTGTTGTCACTCCAACAGCAATAGGTGGAGATGCCAAAGAAATTGTGAGCCAAGAAACAATTCATAATTCTTTAAAAGTATCCGGTTTAAAAAAAGCAACTGAATATAGTGTAAGTATTCGAACTGTCAATGGAAATTCGCCTTATTCACAAAGTGAATCTCAAAAGTTTGTTACTAACAATGAGACAACACGACTAGATAAAGTGACAGGACTATCTTGCATACAAGAAGATAATAACTTGAAGTTAAATTGGAATGCTGTTTCTGGAGCAAATGCTTATGCAATTTATCATGCCAGATCTGCATTTGATAAAGAAGGATATAAAAAGATTGCGACAGTTCAACAGGCAACAGAGTTTACGGTTAGCCAAATCGATGATAAATATAGTCATTATTATAAAGTTGTTGCTATAAATGATAAAGGTCAATCAGAACTTTCTGATGAATATACATCTTTAGAAACGACTATGTTTGGAGAGAATATGTTTATTTTTGCTCCGACTGATGAGATTTCAAAAATTGATCAGGTTGTTGCTGAAGTTTTTAGCAGACAAAATGATTACGCTAATGATGCTCAGTTTAATGAGAATCGATATTCGTTCTATTTCAAGCCAGGTGATTATACACAAACACAATGTATGAAAATTGGGTTTTATACACAAGTGGCTGGTTTAGGAAAGAGCCCATATGATGTGAAATTAAATAATATGGAAGTTCCAGCTTATTTAGATGGGAATCCAAATAAAGATCCAAATGCAGATGGACAATGGAATAATGCAACATGTAATTTCTGGCGTTCAGCAGAAAACCTTTCTATTATTAATACGGGAAATAATCAGGGGCATGCAAGTTCATGGAGTCCAGATAAGTTCAATTGGGGAGTGGCTCAAGCTGCTCCATTGCGTAGGATATATTCAGAACGGGCAGGACAATTTGATTGGAATTATGGTTGGGCATCAGGTGGTTATGTAGCTGATAGTTATTTTTCTGGAGGATTTAATGATAATGGAAATATGCTAGGATATGGATCTTTTTCACAACACCAATTCTATAGTAGAAATAATAAAATAACACGTGGGACTTATGGAGTGACTTTAAATGCTTTTTATCAAGGTGTTGACTGTAATGAGTTGGAAAGCAAGTTAAAAACTCCATTGATGAACAATAATGGTTATACCAATTGGGATATTGCTAATAGTGATGGGTCAAGACAGTGCTATACAAATATTACAACCACACCAATGATAAGAGAAAAACCATTTTTATATTTTGAGAATGGAGAATATAAGGTTTTTGTACCTGAACTTAATCAAAATACAAAAGGGATAAGTTGGTCAGAATCAGATATGGGCAAAGGGAAAACTCTTTCTTTAAATGATTTCTACATTGCTAAAGAAGGGAATAAAGCAACTGAGATTAATCAGGCGTTAAATGATGGTAAGCACATCTTCTTTACTCCAGGAATCTATCATGCTGAGGAAGTTATCAAAGTGAATCGTCCAAATACAATTTTATTGGGAAGTGGAATGGCATCTATCATACCAGATAATACATATGCTGCTATGGAAGTGGCTGATGTTGATGGAGTGACTTTAGCAGGAATCATTTTTGATGCAGGTACATATTCAGATTATTTGTTAAAAGTGGGTCAATCAGGATCGAACATTGATCATTCAAAAAATCCAACATTACTTGCCGATTTGTTTTTCAGAGTTGGTGGAACAACAAAAAGTTTAACAAAAGCAGATATAGCTTTAGAAATCAATAGTGATAATGTGATAGGAGACCATTTCTGGATTTGGCGTGCTGATCATGGAGCTGGAGTTGGCTGGGAAGGAAATGAATCTAGACATGGACTTGTTGTTAATGGTGATAGCGTGACATGTTATGGTTTGTTTAATGAACATTTCCAAGATTACACAACATTATGGAATGGCGAAAAGGGAGCAACCTATTTTTATCAGAATGAAACGGCTTATGATCCTCAAAATCAGAGTGATTGGATGAGCCATAATGGAACAGTGAAAGGCTATGCATCATATAAAGTAGCAAATAAAGTAAAGGAACACTATGCAGTAGGATTAGGTATATATAATGTCTTCATTAATACAAATGGAGCAGCCATTGAATTAGATAATGCTATTGAAGTTCCTAATCGTCAAAATGTTTTAATTGAAAATGCATGTATTCAAACATTTGCGAAAACGGATGGCCCATTGGTAAAGATAAATAGTGTTATCAACGGAGTAGGGGGATTTGTCAGTAGTGGTAAAAATCCTGAAACTGGTGAAGTTGGTACTGGATGGATAACAAAAGATAATTTTATCTTAAGTTACACAAATGGAACATGTATAAGTGGTTTTAATGGAAGTCAAGTTTATACAAATGTGCCAAATCCAACAGATGATTAATAAAAAATAATAGGAATCAAAGATATCTTTTAGAAATAAGAGATATCTTTATTTATAATTTTGAATATGCTAGAATAGCAAGTAATGGAGGTATTATAATGAAACAATTATTTTTCTTTGATATAGATGGAACTTTAATCGATTGTAATAAGGATATTTATTCGATTCAGACTTCAACTCGTTCTGCTTTAGATCAATTAAAAGAACAAGGAGATGATGTTTTTTTAGCGACTGGGCGTTGTAAATGCTTTATTGTTGATGGTGTTATGGATTATCCATTCAGTGGGTATGTAACTTGT
>ENA-ORRW01003041-ORRW01003041.1-human-gut-metagenome-genome-assembly--contig:-NODE-3041-length-12641-cov-3.252662_pt1 | contig 12641 bp, 9 predicted proteins | sample MGYA00242183_ERZ509150 | MGnify/ENA primary metagenome ERZ509150 (study PRJEB26280, sample SAMEA2338639) | human gut metagenome | biome: human gut; feature: human-associated habitat; material: faeces... | reverse complement strand
AGTCGGGGGATTTGCAATGAATATTTAGTCCAACTGCCCGAAATATAGTTGTAAAATTATTTGATTTATATAGACAATGACAATCTGGCGTGAAATGAATACGACACACAGCTATAACTGTCGCGATATTTTACCAAGAAATACGCTGATTTTTTGGTAAAAATCATGTGTCGAGAATATGTGATATAAAAGAAATTTAATTGACATTCGACAAAAATCATGCTATAAACACTGAATAAATCTTTATGGTTTTAAATGTGCCTAAAAAACGGAGGAAAAAATTCTGTTGGTACATTCAGTAAAAAGGAGTTGTTTATTATGAAACAGAGAAAAATTATGCTGAAAACGATAGAAGATGCAAAGAAATTTGTCAATGCTTCTATGAAATGCGATTTTGATATTGATGTTTTTTATAACCGTGTTGTCATTGACGCCAAGTCGATTCTGGGAGTTATGAGCCTGGATCTGACACAGATTCTGACCGTTGAGTACATGGGCGAGGATGCAGAGTATGAGGCGTTTCTTGACACGATGGAAGCGAACAATGTGACAGCGGCATAAAAGGGCTGGAAGGCTGGTTCAAGCGGAACATAGATATCATAGATATTTTAGAAGGATATGTATGACCCGAATCGGTATGATGAAAGAAAAGTTGATAGTACGAAAATAAAGAAAGACTGCGGGTGCCGGAGAGAAGAAGGTGTCTGCAGTCTTTTTGATAGACATAAAATGTACGGGGAAGGGAGGAACCACACATGGAGCTGACCGGCAGGCAGATACGGATCTCCGTCCGCAATCTGGTTGAGTTCGTTCTGCGTTCGGGGGATATTGATAACCGGCGCACGGCGGGTGCACAGAAAGAGGCGATGTTAGCTGGGGGACGGATGCACCGGAAGATACAGCGGCGGATGGGATCAGGGTATCAGGCGGAGGTGTCGCGGCGCCATTCGGTGGAGGAGGACGGATTCCAGATCGTGGTCGAGGGGCGTGCGGATGGAATCATCCGGGATGGAAAAAATGTCACGATCGATGAGATCAAGTGTGTTTACCAGGATGTAAACTGTCTGGAAGAAGCGGTTGGCGTGCATATGGCGCAGGCGCGCTGTTATGGCTATATCTATGGATTACAGGAAGCGCTGGACGAAGTGACACTGCAGCTCACCTACTGTAATCTGGAGACGGAGGAGATCCGCCGCTTTCAGGAGATCCAGACGATGGACGAACTTTCCGAATGGTTTGCTGGTCTGATCCATGAATATGTCAAATGGGCGCGTTACCTCTATCACAACGGGCTGCGACGTGATGAATCAATCAAAGCGCTCGAATTTCCCTATCCGTACCGGGCGGGACAGCGGGATCTGGCGGTGGCGGTTTACCGGACGCTGGAGCGCGGGCGCAGGCTGTTTGTCCAGGCCCCGACCGGGATTGGAAAGACACTTTCGACGGTATTTCCGGCGCTTAAAGCGATCGGGGAAGGGCATGGGCAAAAACTCTTTTACCTGACGGCGAAGACGATCACGCGGACGGTGGCGGAAGAGGCGCTGGCGATTTTGCGGGAACGCGGGCTGTATTTTCGTTCGGTCACGATCACGGCAAAGGAAAAGTTGTGTATTTTGGAAAAACCGGTGTGCAATCCGGAAATGTGCCCGCGTGCGAAAGGGCATTTTGACCGTGTCAACGATGCGGTGTATGAAATTTTGCATCAGGAATTTGGAATCACGCGTTCGGTAATTTTAGAGTATGCGGAAAAATTTCAGGTCTGCCCGTTTGAGTTCTGCCTCGATATTTCTTCGTTTGTGGATGGGATCATCTGCGATTATAATTATGTCTTTGACCCGGATGTGCGCTTGAAACGTTATTTTGCGGATGGGGCGGAGGGAGACTATTTCTTCCTGATGGATGAAGCTCACAATCTGGTATCGCGCGCGCGGGAAATGTACAGTGCTTCTATTATAAAGGAAGAAGTGCTTTTGACGAAAAAGGTACTGGGACATCGTGCGCCGGCGCTGGGGCGGCAGCTTACAAGGTTAAATAAGGTGCTTCTGGAGATGAAGCGGGAGTGCGGCGGCTACCAGCTGCTCAAGGATGCCGGACATCTGGTTTCAGTGTTAAACAGTGTTTTTGGAGAAATGGAAAAGTATCTGGAAAAGCCGGGCGGGGAAGATGGACGGGACACGATTCTGGATTTTTATTTTTCGGTGCGACATTTTTTAAATATGTATGAGCGGGTCGATGAGCATTACAGGATTTATACGGAACTTCTGCCGTCCGGCGAATTTGTCATCCGGCTTTATTGTGTCAATCCGATTGAAAATCTGGCGCAGTGCCTGTCGCAGGGGAAAGCGGCGGTCTTTTTCTCGGCAACGCTTCTGCCGCTCCGGTATTACCGGATGCTTCTGTCGGATCAGGAGGAGGACTATACGGTCTATGTGCCGTCCCCGTTTCCGCAGGAGCGGCGTCTTCTGCTGGCGGCGACGGATGTGACGAGCCGGTATACACGGCGCAATGAGACGGAATACCGGCGGGTGCTGCACTACATCCAGGCGATGGCAAGTGCAAAAAAAGGCAATTATATTGTGTTCTTCCCGTCGTACCAGTATATGAACCGGGTGCGGGAAGTGGAAAAACGTTTTGGGAAAACCGGAAAAAGTATGGAAGTTTTGATCCAGGATTCTCACATGACCGAGGAGGAACGGGAAGCATTTTTACAGAAATTTTCTCCCGAACGAACAGCTGAACGTGATACCTCCCTGGTGGCGTTCTGCGTGATGGGCGGTCTGTTTTCGGAGGGAATCGACTTGACAGGCGACCGGCTGATCGGCGTGATCGTGGTCGGAACCGGGCTCCCGATGGTATGCACGGAGCAGAAAATTTTGCAGGGATATTTTGAAGAAGCGGGAAAAGATGGATTTGCATATGCCTACCAGTATCCGGGCATGAATAAGGTACTCCAGGCGGCAGGGCGGGTCATCCGGACCGCGTCCGATCAGGGCGTCATCCTTTTGCTGGATGACCGGTTCTGGCGTCGGGAGTACCGGGAATTATTTCCAAGGGAATGGAGCGATGTCAAACGGGTCAGTCTTTCGTCTCTGGAGCAGGAGCTTCAGGCGTTTTGGAGCCGTTTTCCAGAAGTTCAATAAATTCACGCGATGCCTGTGAGATCGGCATTGTCTCATTGTGGACGACGACGAGCTGGCGCGGCGGCAGGGCTTCAGTCAGGGTCAGGGCATAAAGTTCTTTTTCGCCAGCCGGGAGACAGAAATCCGGGACAAATGCGATGCCGAGACCGATGCGCGCCAGATCGATGAGCAGATCGTTGCTGCTTAATTCAATCTCCGGTACGAGGTCAAGCTGGTGCTTCTGGAACATGTTGTGCAGAAATTCGCTGGTGGTACTCTTGCGATCCAGCATGAGGATTGGGAGCGCCTGCAGCTCGCGCAGTGTAACCGGGCGGTCTTTCATCGGAAAATAGGTCTCATTGGCGACGAATATATCGTTGAATTCGCGCAGCACATGGATATTCTGCGTTCCACCGAGCCCGGAGTTTGGATAGTTCGTCAGAATAAAATCGACCTGACCGTTGTCCAGAAGCCGCGCACATTCGATGGAGGTACGGTTGGTAACCTTGATGTGGATATTCGGGTAGCGCTTGTGAAACTCGCTTAAAAATGGCACCAGATAATAGCGGCAGATCGTATCGCTTGCGCCAATGCGGAGCTGACCGCCGTTTAAGCTGTTAGAGTCGAGCAGCTGGTTTTCGCCCTGACGGATCAGGTTCATCGCCGGTTCCACGTGCTTGAGTAGGATCTCGCCTTCCGGGGTAAGCTGTACTTTTTTTGTGCTGCGGATGAAAAGAGTCTGGTTCAGTTTCTTCTCCAGTACCTTGATCGACTGGCTGACCGCCGACTGGGAGATGAAAAGCTGCTTAGATGCCTCGGAGAAACTTAACGTAGAGGCTACGTGGTAAAATACTTTATATAATTCATAGTTGATATCCATTTATTAGTCCTCCTTATAGAACTGTATTCAGTGTAACATGATTGGAGGGCGGAGTCAATAATGATTGTATCTGTGTCTTGTTTGTGATAAAATGACGGAATCATCTTAGAAGTATGTATTTTTTAGGAGGGAATACCACATGGAATCTAATACATTTTATGATATTTACTTAGAGGAACTGAAAAATCTCCCGCAGGGCACGCCGGAGGAGGAAGCGGCGCTTCTGAAAAAACTGACGGAGGGGGACAAGACAGCGGCTTCCCGTCTGACGGAGTTAAAACTGGCGAAGGCGGTTCAGATCGCGGAGGAGTACCACGATCGGGGACTTCCGGCGGGCGATCTGGTGCAGGAGGCAAATATGGCGCTGTTTCTGTTCGCAAGTGAGTACGAAAACGGTGATTTCGACGCGCAGATGGAGAAAAAGGTGCGCGCGGCGATCGAGGATGCGCTGCAGATTCAGAACCGCGAGACGAAGATCGAGGAGGAGATAGCGGCGCGTGTTAATGTCCTCAAGGATATTTCTGCGAGCATGGCGCGGGAGCTGGGACGTGAGGCGACCCTTGCGGAATTGGCGGAGCGCATGAAGATGAGCGAGGATGAGATCCGTGATATCATGAAGCTGACGATGGACGCGATGAAGGTCAGCGGTCAGGCGGCAGAGATGGCTCAGAAAGAGATAGATGAACAGGAGTAATAGAAAATGCTGTTTTATTTGGTACGCCACGGTCAGACCGACTGGAACCGGGCGGGAAAGATACAGGGAACGACGGATATTCCGCTGAACGAAACAGGACGGCAGCAGGCGGAGCAGCTTGCCACTGTCCTGAAAGAAAGGATCGGCTATCCGGCAAAAACGCGGATCGATGCGGTCTATGCCAGCCCGCTTGCGCGTGCATTCCAGACGGCGGAGATCCTGGCAAAGGAAGAAAAATTACCGCTCCGCCGCCTGACGGGGCTGCGGGAGCGCGATTTTGGATACTGGGAAGGCAAAAGCTGGCAGCAGGTGGAAGCAGAGTACCCGGATGAATTTCATCTGTGGAGGGAACAGCCGATGGTCGGCATCCCGTCCGGCGGAGAATCAAGAAAATCCTGCGAGGCGCGGAGTGAACGGGCGATCCGACAGATTTTGGAGGAGACAGCCGGGGATGCGGTGATCGTGGCGCACGGTGGGATCCTCGTCTTTTTGATGAATTATCTGCTCCGTTTCCATCGGGAGCCGCAGGAGATCATTGTGGCGAATGCCAGTCTGTCGGTTGTTTCGTATGACCGTTCGACGGGGATGGGAAAGCTGCTTGCACTGAATGAGACAGGGACGTTGGAACAGAAAAAATCGTTTTAATGAATGATTTCAAAATGAAAAAAGCAGGAATGAAATAAGGCAAGAGATAATTGTTCAATAAGATATGTTAATAAAAAATATTAAATATATTAATTTTACTAATCTATAAAAATTGTGTATGATAAAGGCAGATGCTAGAAGAAGGCATTTGCCTTTTATGCTAAAAAATGAATGTATTTTACAGAACATGAAACATTAAAATACGAAAAAACAGGAGGAAAACATGAGCGTAAGACGTATTTTCGTTGAGAAAAAACCGGAATTTGCCGTATTGGCTCACGATCTGAAAGAGGAGATCGCAAGCTATCTGGGGATCGACACGATCACCGATGTCCGCGTACTGATCCGCTATGATATTGAGGATGTATCGGAGGATGCATATCAGAAAGCGCTGATTACTATCTTCTCTGAGCCGCCGGTTGATTTTGTCTATGAGGAGGCATTCCCGTCCAAGGAAGGCGATACGATCTTTTCCGTTGAGTTCCTGCCGGGACAGTTCGATCAGAGAGCCGATTCCGCAGAACAGTGTGTGAAACTTCTGAATGAAGAGGAAAATCCGGTGATCCGTTCCGCGACAACCTATGTTATTTCCGGAACACTGACCGCGGAGCAGATCGAGGGCATCAAGTCCCTGTGCATTAACCCGGTGGATTCTCGTGAGAATAACAACGCAAAGCCGGAAACGCTGGTAACGGTATTTGAGCAGCCGGAGGATGTCAAGATTTTCGATGGTTTCTGCGGTTATGGCGAGGCAGAGTTAAAAGAACTCTACGATTCCCTGAACCTTGCGATGACGTTCAAGGATTTCGAGCATATCCACAACTACTTTAAGAACGAAGAGAAGAGAGATCCGTCTGTGACCGAGATCCGCGTGCTGGATACATATTGGTCCGATCACTGCCGTCATACGACCTTCCAGACTGAGTTAAAGGACGTTACCTTTACAAAGGGCGATTACAATGAGCCGATGGAAGCTTCCTACAAACAGTATCTGGCAGATCGCGAGGTTCTCTACAAAGATCGCGATGACAAGTTTGTCTGCCTGATGGATCTGGCTGTTCTCGCTATGAAGAAGCTTCGCAGTGAGGGCAAGCTGGAGGACCTGGAGGAGTCTGAGGAGATTAATGCGTGCAGTATCGTAGTTCCGGTTACCATCGACGGCAAGGAAGAAGAGTGGCTGGTAAACTTTAAGAATGAGACCCACAACCATCCGACCGAGATTGAGCCGTTTGGCGGCGCTGCCACCTGCTTAGGCGGTGCTATCCGTGATCCGCTTTCCGGACGTACCTATGTATATCAGGCTATGCGTGTGACCGGTGCGGCTGATCCGACCCGTCCGATGTCGGAGACACTGCACGGCAAACTTCCGCAGAAGCGCATCGTAAAGGATGCAGCACATGGCTACAGCTCCTACGGTAACCAGATCGGTCTTGCTACCGGCTATGTAAAAGAGATTTATCATCCAAATTATGTGGCAAAACGTATGGAGATCGGTGCTGTTATGGCAGCAGCTCCGCGCAAAAACGTCATCCGTGAGACTTCCGATCCGGGCGATGTAATCATCCTGATGGGTGGACGTACCGGCCGTGATGGTATCGGCGGCGCAACCGGTTCTTCCAAGGTACATACCGAGGAGTCCATCGAGGTCTGCGGCGCAGAGGTTCAGAAGGGCAATGCACCGACCGAGCGTAAATTACAGAGACTGTTCCGCCGCCCAGAGGTCAGCCGTCTGATCAAGAAGTGTAACGACTTTGGTGCCGGCGGCGTGTCGGTAGCGATCGGTGAGTTAGCTGACGGACTTCAGATTGACCTTGACAAGGTTCCGAAGAAATATGCAGGTCTGGACGGAACGGAGATTGCGATTTCCGAGTCACAGGAGCGTATGGCTCTGGTGGTAGACCCGAAAGATGTTGATAAGATGCTTGCTTATGCAGCAGAAGAGAACCTGGAGGCAGTTCCGGTTGCCGTTGTTACTGAGTCCCCGCGCCTGGTTCTGAACTGGAGAGGCAAGACGATCGTAGATTTAAGCCGTGCATTCCTGGATACCAACGGTGCTCATCAGGAGACAACCGTTACCGTTGAGGTTCCGACCAGGGAAGGCAATGTATTTGATAAACAGGAAGTAAAGGATGTCAAAGAAAAATGGCTGTCCATGCTTTCTTCCTTAAATGTATGCTCCCAGAAGGGTCTGGTTGAGATGTTCGACAGCACCGTGGGCGCAAGCAGTGTATTCCTGCCATACGGCGGTGTCCACCAGATGACCGAGACACAGGCGATGGTGGCAAAACTGCCGATGAGCAAGGGCAAATGCGATACCGTTACCATGATGAGCTACGGCTAGGATTCGTACCTGTCCAGCTGGAGCCCGTACCACGGCGCTACTTACGCAGTGCTGGATTCTGTTGCTAAGATCGTGGCAAACGGCGGTGATTTCCACAAGATCCGCTTTACCTTCCAGGAGTACTTCAAACGTATGACGGAAGATCCGAAGAGATGGGGCACACCGTTCTCCGCTCTGCTCGGTGCTTACAGTGCACAGCTCGGATTTGGACTTCCGTCCATCGGCGGCAAGGACAGTATGTCCGGCAGCTTCTATGATGAAGAGCACGGCGAAATCGACGTACCGCCGACACTGGTTTCCTTTGCAGTTGATATTTCCGATACCAAACACGTGGTATCTCCGGAATTTAAGAAAGCGGGCAGCAAGATTGTTCTCTTTACCATCGAGAAAGATGCACATGACCTGCCGGTTTACAGCCAGATCATGGATGGTTACGAGAAAATCTACCGCGATATGGAGTCTGGAAAGATTATTTCCGCATATGCGGTTGAGGGTGCTGGTGTGGCAGAGGCTGTCAGCAAGATGGCATTTGGTAACCGCCTGGGCGTAAAGATTGAGCACAATGTAGATCCGAGAGACTTCTTCGCCGCTGGCTGGGGCAATATCGTTTGCGAGGTTCCGGATGGCAAGGTAGGCGAGCTGTCCATCCCGTACACTGTGATCGGTGAGGTAACCGACAAGGGAACCTTCGAGTATGGCAGTACCGTGATCTCCATGGAAGAGGCTCTGAAAGCATGGACCGGAACCCTGGAGAAAGTGTTCCCGACCGCTTCCGGCGCACCGATGAAGGCAGCAGAAGAGACACTTTACAATACCGATAAGGTATATGTATGCAAACATAAAGTGGCAAAACCAACCGTATTTATTCCGGCAATGCCGGGTACCAACTGCGAGCTGGACAGCGCGAAAGCGTTTGAGGCAGCCGGAGCGGAGACGATTGTGCGTGTATTCCGCAACCAGAATGCATCCGATATCCGTTCTTCCATCGAGCAGTACAAAGAGGATATCAAGAAATCCCAGATCATCATGTTCCCGGGTGGATTCTCCGCAGGTGATGAGCCGGATGGTTCGGCTAAATTCTTCGCTACGGTATTCCGCAACGAGGCGATGATGGAGGAGATCGACAAACTGCTTCATGACCGGGATGGCCTGGTACTGGGTATCTGCAATGGCTTCCAGACATTAATCAAACTGGGACTTTTAACCGGAGGCAAGATTGAGCCGCAGAAAGCAGATTCCCCAACTCTGACAACCAACAACATTGGACGCCACATTTCCCGCATGGCATACTTAAAGGTTGTATCTAACCTGTCCCCGTGGCTCAGAAAAGCAGAGCTGGGAGGCGTATACTGCAACCCGATGTCCCATGGTGAAGGACGTTTCGTAGCCAACGAGGAGTGGCTTGCAAAACTTCGCGCAAATGGTCAGATCGCGATCCAGTACAGCGATCCGAACGGAAACTTATCCGTCAGCGAGGAGTGGAACCCGAACGGTTCCTACCAGTGCATCGAGGGTATCACAAGCCCGGATGGACGTATTCTTGGTAAGATGGGTCACAACGAGCGCTGCTGGAGCGATACAGGCATGAATATCTATGGAAATCAGGATATGCAGCTGTTTGCTTCAGGTGTGGAGTATTTCAAATAAAATGAACACCTGCTTTTAAGTAAGGTAAAAATAGACCGGACCGCAGAAATCTGCCCCGGTCTATTTTTTGTGTGATAGAAAATTCCTTGGAATTCCCCATCACACAAAAAGGTACATTCTTTTTTATGTCACAGAAAATATCAATTATGATATAAATTCTACCATTGACGAAAATGTCAGAAAACCTTAAACAAAAAGTTATTCTCAGGTAATAAAAGTGTGCTATCCTGTCAATAACAGAAAACAGACATTTACTTCAAAAAACAAGGGAAAAATTTTGAAAATACCGACAGTTTATTTTGACGCAGGCAGATATGTTTGTTATAATGGAAACAAGAGTTTGTACGCGAGAGTACATTAAAAAAGGAGGATGGGATATGAGACATAACCTGAAGGCAGCGGCGGTTTCCGCTCTTGCTATCATGGCGGCACTGGCTATGAGTATTCCGGCATACGCGGCTGACAAAAAGATCTCGGAAGTTAAGTTCCGTGTCAATGCGAAACCGGAAGCGGGCGACAGCATCGGGGATCCGGATGTACAAGTTACGAAGGGTAATGTTGAGATTACCGAGCAGGAGTTTGACAATGACGACAGCGAGTGGGAGAGAGGTGATAAGCCGGTCATCTACCTGACGATCGAGGCAAAGGACGGTTATCAGTTATCCGGCACAAAGCTTTCTGCAACCAAGTCGGCTTACAAAGTTACGAAGCGCTCTGGCGATAAGAGCGAGTGGAAAGTTAAGATTACGATGTCAGCTGTTGACGGCGATTTGGATACGGTCGAGGATCTTAGCTGGAGCAATCGTACTGCAACCTGGGACAGCGTATCGGATGCAAGCAAGTATGAAGTTAAACTGTACCGCAACAGTTCTACCGTAACGACTGTTACAACCACAGGCACAAGCTACAATTTCTACCCATACATGACGAAATCCGGCGATTATACCTTTAAGGTACGCGCGGTTGACGGAAGCGACAAGGGTGAGTGGAGTGACGAGTCCGATGAATATTATATGAATTCTTCAGATGTGTATACAGGTACACCTCCGACCGATAATTCTTCTGGTGGTTCCACTCCGGCAAATGCGAATGGTCAGTGGGTAAACAGCATTTACGGCTGGTCTTACTACATCAATGGTGTACCGGTTAAGAACAACTGGGTATATGTTGATAATGAGTGGTATCATCTGAATGCAAACGGCTTCATGGATACAGACTGGATCTATACTGATAATAACTGGTTCTATTTAAACCCGGTATCCGATGGTACGAGAGGCAAGATGCTGACCGGATGGCAGCAGATTGGACCGTACAAGTATTATCTGAATCCGGTATCCGACGGCACTCGCGGTGCAAGAAAGACAGGCTATCAGTTCATCGATGGCGCATGGTATCTGTTTGACCTGAATAGCGGAGCACTCTGGACGAACATGGTAACTCCGAACGGTATGGTAGCGGATGCAAATGGTGTTCTTCACTAAGGAACTATCTGGCAGCAGACCGGAAGAGGATCTGAGATGCGGAAACATACATAAATGAAATAAAAATCAGACAGCGGCAGACAGCGGACGAGCGAAAGCAAGTGGCTGATGCCGCTGTTTTTTTGTTTTTCTTGCACAGAAGGGGGGAAAAAGGATATAATAGAGAATCATATTGAGAAGCCGGAGAATTGATGAGGCGGGAATAAGAAACAGAGAGGAGAATCGATAAATTACGATGAAACCAACTGTATTATTGTATAATTTTACTGATTCCAAAAGAAAAATGAAGGTGCAGCAGGCGCTTATGCCGCTGGGATTCCGCTTAAGGGCAGTGACAAAGGAGGAGTACGGGCTGCCGGTGGGCGTGCTGGCTGGTGTGAAAGGACTGAATGAGGGTGTCCTCAAGGAAGCCGGACAAGCAATAGAGGCTGGGGAGGAAACGCAAAAAGAAGAGTCCGCTCAGAAACAGGCAGACGGGAGGCTGCAGCGAGAAGTACCGGAGAACGATTCTTCCAGGAAAATGGATTTCTCAGATGAGATGGCGATCATGGCAGGCTTTTCTTCTGCCCAGATAGATGCATTTATCCATGCACTCCGAAAAAAGGGAGTCGGACGGATTGATTATAAAGCAGTCCTGACACCGTATAATATGAAGTGGGATTCGGTACAATTATATGAAGAGATCAAAAAAGAGCATGAGATGATGACGGGGAAAGGTAAAGACGAAGCATTGTGATGCCATGGGATTGGTGAAAGGTCATTTTACTGCTTGATGTGGAGGTGGAAAGATGCTGGAAAAAGTAGATTTGAATAAATCAGTGGATAAGGAAAACTACAAGAAGCTTCGGGAAGAGATGGATGTGAAGCTGGGAGAATTGCAGCGCGCCTGTAAGGCGGAAAAGATCCCGGTTGTCATCGTATTTGACGGCTTCGGGGCAGGCGGTAAGGGAACGCAGATCAACCGCCTGATCCAGCCGCTGGATCCGCGCGGTTTTGATGTTTATGCGAGCCGGGAGACGGGGGAAGAGGAACGGATGCGTCCATTTCTCTGGCGGTATTGGACGAAGACACCGGAAGATGGACGAATGATGATCTTTGACAAGAGTTGGTACGATAAGGTTACCGTTGATCGGTTTGACAAAGAGACAAAGCGGCAGGAGCTAAACGGGGCGTTTCGGGATATCCTTTCATTTGAAAAGCAGCTGGCAGATTCCGGCATGATTCTGATCAAATTGTTTCTGTATATTTCCAGGGACGAGCAGAAAAAGCGCTTTAAACGGCTGGAAGAAAGCAAAGAGACTGCGTGGCGTGTGACGGAGGCGGACTGGAAGCGCAACAAGGATTACGATACATTTCTGGAGATGAATGAGGAAATGCTGCAGCGGACGGATACCGGGTACGCGCCGTGGACGATCGTGGAAGCGACTGATAAAAATTATGCGGCAGTCAAGATTTTATCCACCGTCACAGACCGGCTGGAGTATGAGCTGAACCGTCGCCGAATGGAACGCGAGGAAGGGGCGGTGCATCCGCCGGTCAAACTTCCAGATGAGCGGTTTAAAAATGGCGTGATTTCCGGCGTGGATCTGACGAAAACGCTGACACGCGAGGAATATAAGGAACGTCTGGATAAGCTGCAGAAAAAGCTGGAGGTGCTGCACGGCGAGCTGTACCGGCTGCGGATTCCGGTGCTGATCGGCTTTGAAGGCTGGGATGCGGCGGGAAAAGGCGGTGCGATCCGGCGCCTGACAAGCCACCTGGATCCACGCGGCTACAAGGTCAATCCGACGGCGGCACCGAATGATGTGGAGACGGTACCCCATTATCTGTGGCG
>ENA-ORRW01003036-ORRW01003036.1-human-gut-metagenome-genome-assembly--contig:-NODE-3036-length-12655-cov-5.423016_pt1 | contig 12655 bp, 10 predicted proteins | sample MGYA00242183_ERZ509150 | MGnify/ENA primary metagenome ERZ509150 (study PRJEB26280, sample SAMEA2338639) | human gut metagenome | biome: human gut; feature: human-associated habitat; material: faeces... | reverse complement strand
TGTACCGATATTAATTAGCATTATTTTAAATAAAATCTGTCATATTGCACAAAAACATATAGTGAAATTTTGTAACAAATAATATCTAAAAATCATTGCGTTTATATATTTGATATGTTAAAATTGTCTTACAAGATAGATAAATTGATTAATAAATGTAATTACAATACCAAAGCTATATTGCAAATATAAAATATTGGAAACTGCTTAATTTTAAATTACAGAAGTAGCGAATTGATTTAAAAATATAAAATCAATTTTAAAACTTATTTCAGTATGTTGTGTTTAAATGACAGTTAAAGTATTAATATTTTTAAATAAAATTTTAGCAATTAAAATAAGTATGAAAGGAGGTAAGTCCAATGGTTTAATGTCTTAATCGTTGTTTCAACTGAAAATTATATTAATAATATTTTAACATAACAAAGGAGGAACTCTTTATGAAACACAAGATAAGAAAAATAACAACAACAATGTTAGCTACAATATGTGCTTTTTCATCAGTTGCGGCTATAAGCGCTAGCGCAGCTTCCAGTACAAGATATGCAGAAATGAGTAATGGTTATACAGTATCATCAACGGCTTCATATTCAGGTAACACAACTAGTGGAAAAGGAAGTGTTACTAATGGCGGACCGTGTTCAATAAAGGTTTGGGTGTATGGATATTACAAATCCGGTAGTTATGTGAAGTTATCGTGCAATTCGTATGATAGCGTTGATAATAACAAGAGCCTTACGGTTACTACAAACGGTTATTATACTTTAGTAGGCTCAAAATGTATTTCTCAATTTGATAGTGCAACAACTGTATCTGCTACAGTCGGCAAAACAGCATAAGTTTGTGAGCCCACCCGAATGTAGCGGGTGGGCTCTGAGGTGTTTATATGAAAATTATGATTAAAAAATACACTGCATTTTTGTTTCTGATTTCATTTGTTTTTTTGTGCGGATGTAATCAAAAAATGAGTATCGACAGTTCTGATACATATGTTCCTAATCAGGACAGTCAGGAGAATTTTATAAGGTACGGCAGTCAGCTCTATTTTGCAGATACTCATACGGGCATTTACTTTTTAAATTCAGATAACGGATTTTTGTATGTGATTGATAAGGAAACGCATAGTTGTCAACCTTTGTGCAATCGAAGTGATTGTATGCATGACAAAGAAACCTCGTTTGAGAAAAAGAAAGAGTGTACAGCATTTTTAAATACATATTTCAGAAGTCTTGTTTACTACAATGACTGCATTTATTTTCAATCGGTCGAGGATAAAACCGACAAAGACGGTGTAACTTATGAATTAAATGAAATTTGCAAAATTTCAACTGACGGAACAAATCGTGAGGTTTTATATTCGACAAGGGATTATACAATTTGGGACTTTAAAATTCACAGAGGATATATTTATTTTGACGGAAGTAAAAAAGATAACGAAGGAGCGGCAGAAGGCAGTAATATGGCACTTTACAAGGTTTCTGCCGATGGTAAAGGAAACACAGATGAGTTACTGCCGTACTATAAATACGATATACTTAATGGTATGAGTGTATGTGACACCAGATTCTACGGCAATCATCTTTTTTTATGGATAACAAAGCTTGACGGTACCAAGGAAAACAGCTACTTGATAAACTATGATTTACAGACCGATAAATGGGAAAATCTCAGTGAAAAGTTGGAAGTAAATATAAATTCAATGTTTACAATTTTCAATGATAAGCTGATTTTCGCAAACGGAAGTAAGGTGTATGAGTGCGATTTTAACGGAGAAAATCAAAAGAAAATTCTTGATTGTTCTGATTTGATTGCAGGTTATCAATACTACACTCCTTTTACAAATGACGGTGAAAATCTGATAATTTCAGCTGCTAATGATGATAATGAGGCTGATAAGTTGATTTTCTGTGATAAAAGCTATAAGGCAACTTTAAAGAAAATGCCGTTTGAATTTACTGCCGAAATAGGTTTTGACAGCAGTTGTTTTATTGATTACAACGAAGAAGAAAAAACACTTTATTATATTGATAAAAATAACACAGAAAATGCCGATGAAATTTATACTTTTGAGTAACAGATGAATTTATGAAACTCTTTATTTATGAACTGAAAAAGATACTTAATAAAAAAATATTTTTTGTTGTTTTATTGCTCTGCCTTGCAATCAACGGCTTTTTATTATATTCATCGCAAAATACCGAAGAAAACAGCATTAGAATCACTTATTCCAATGAGTATACTAAAATGCTCAATAGTTATTCTTCAATGTCTTTGAATGACGCTGAAAAGCAAATTGACAATGAACTGCTTGCATATGAAATTTTTAGTAGACTTGAAAATCTTGCACAGACTGATAACGAGGAACTTATTGAAAATTACACATATGAACTTGATGAGTATCGAAAGAGTAATCCGGATGCGTATCAAAAGGCTGTTGAAATGAGTGAAAAAGGCGGAGATAACTTTTGGAAAAACAGTTTTCTCTATAATATTTCACAGCAGATTGAGTATATAAATTCCTATCCGGATTTTATTGACAAAATGTATGACAGGGCAAAGGCGCAGTCGTCCTCTTCAATTTTTGGCGATGAAAGTTCTTTTTCATATAAAAATCTTTACAAAACATCCAACGATTATTCAGGATTAAAAAACACCAAGCTAAGCCTTGTAAATTCTGATGCTTTTATTGCAACAACAGAATACAGCTTAACCGATATTTTTATAATCGCCATTGTGTTTTTGCTTTGCGTTTATCTTTTTCAATATGAGCGTGAAAAAGGACTGTATTCGTTGGTACGATGTACAAAATTCGGCAGATTCAAAACTATAATTTCAAAATTCATGTTGTTTTTTGTACTGTCAGCTGTTGTATCAATATTATTCATTTTTTGCAATTTTATCATAAACACTTTCCTGTATGGCAGTACCGATTTAAGCGTAAATATTCAATCAATTTCCGAGTTTCGCAACTGTACCCTTACAGTTACAGCAGGTCAATTTTTGATTTTGTTTGCATTTGCAAAAATAATGGGGACTTTTGTTATTTCATCGTTTTTGGCTCTTGTATTTATTATCTTTTCAAGTTCTGCAACGATGTATCTTACAGGGCTCGTAATAATTGGTGCAGAGTATTTGCTCTATACCTTGATTGGACAGAACTCTTTTTTGAACCTTTTAAAGTACATTAATATTTTCTATATTCTTGACGGCGGGGAATTTTTTGGAAGTTATCTGAATCTTAATATTTTTTCAAATGCAGTAACTTCGATTCCGATTGCATTTGCCGTTTTTGGTACAGTATTTCTTTTGTGTACGGTGTTTTCCTGCATATTATTTTGCAAACGCAATCAACAGAAGACTGCCGGCATTTTTTCAAGACTGCTTGAAAAGTTTAAATCAAGATTTTTTACATTAAACGGCAGTACCGGCGTTTTTAAAGGCGAAGTTTTTAAATTTACTATTCAAAATAAAATGGCTGTTATGATTGTTTTGTTTGTGCTTTTTGCAATTATTTCATCGTTCGGAACGGTTCGTTACCCTTATTCAGAAAATTCGGATGCTGACTACAAAGCGTATATGGAATATCTTGAGGGTGACATAACTTCGGAAAAGGAAAACTATATTTTGAAACAGCAAAATTATTTTAACAACTTGCAACAACGCATGGGCGAAATTGCTGAAAATAGTGAGCTTTCCGAAAATGCAAAACAGGCTATGTCCAAGTCGATTGAAAATATTTTAAACAGCAAAGGGATTGCATTTGAAAGAGTAATCGAACAATACAATCGACTCCTTGAACTAGATAAAAAGGGCATAGATGCAAAATTTATTGATGAAAACATCTATAAAAGTTTTGTTTCAAGTAAAACAAGGGAATGGAACGATTTTGCTTTGCTTTGCCTTGTTCTTGTGATAGGTGTTCCTTATGTATTTTCACCCGAGTATAAAAATGGTATGATCAACCTTATTCGTACTACTGAAAACGGTAAAACAAAACTGTTTTTTGGAAAAATAGTAGTGGAGTGTATATATTTGTTAATAGCATTTACAGCTCTGTATGTGCCGTATTTTGTAAGATTTATAAATACATACGGTGCGAACAGTTTGAATACACCCTTAGTATGTATTTTTGAAAATGTTCAAGAAACATCTTTTAGTGTGATAAATGCGGTAGTTGTCAATCTCATTTGTTACTTTTTGCTTGCAACAGCAGTAACATTTGTTATTACAGCAGTTTCAATTTTTACCCGTAGCAGTATGTTTACAATGGTGGTTTCAACTGTTTTAGTTATATTACCATTGCTTGCTTTGTATTCGATTGAAAATGTAAGAATAGGTTATTGGGTTGTAAATTCCCATATTATAGCTATCGTTATGACTTGCTTGCTGAGTATCTTAATTGCAATTGTCACACTTGAAATTTCTAAATTAAAATTTACCGAAACAAGAATATGGAGGCGAATAAATGCCAAAGCTTGAGATTAAAGGTATTACAAAAGTCTATAAAAAAGGAGCGGTAAAGGCGCTTGATAATTTCAGCGTTACCTTAACTCCGGGAGTATACGGCTTGCTCGGACCGAACGGAGCAGGCAAGTCCACGCTGATGAACATTATCACCGACAACCTCAATGCCGACGGCGGCGAGGTGGTTTACGACGGTGAAAATATCAAAAAGCTCGGCAAGGATTACCGAGCCGTACTCGGCTATATGCCCCAACAGCAGGGCTTGTATGATGATTTCACCCTCAACCGCTTTTTGTGGTATATGGCGGCATTAAAGGGCTTAAAAAAGAAAGAAGCCAAGGAAAAGATCACTCAGCTTCTTGAAACGGTTAATCTGACAGATACCGCACATAAAAAGTTAGGCTCGTTTTCGGGCGGTATGAAGCAGAGAGCCTTGATTGCTCAAGCGCTTCTGAACGATCCCGAAATTCTCATACTTGACGAGCCGACGGCAGGACTTGACCCGAAGGAGAGAATACGCATACGCAATTTCATCAGCGAGATTGCCGAGGATAAAATTGTCCTAATCTCCACCCATGTTGTGTCGGATATTGAGTTTATCGCAAAGGAGATTATTTTGCTTAAAAAAGGTCAGCTCATCTCCCACGATTCCCCGAATAAGCTGACAAAGGAGCTTGAAAATAAAGTCTTTGAGGTCGAAATTCAAAGGGAAGATTTAAAATATTTTCAAGACAATTACCGTGTTTCAAATCTCTGTCACAACGACAACAGCATAATAGTCCGCATCGTGACCGATAACCCGCCGACAGACTGCCAATACACAACCGCAAAACCAACTCTTGAAGATTTGTACCTCTATATTTTTGAACAAGGAATGTGATATTAAAATTATTGCCGACAAGTAATGGCGTTCTATGCTAATACTTGTCGGTATTTTTATGCACTTTTTACATAAAATCGGAATGGCATAACGGAATATAAATACAAAATCCTCATATGCCGATAGTGTGGATAGGCTTTGCAATATTTATGTTGCTATGCAAAGGCTTTACAACACAGCTTGTATCAATATGGTTTGTTCTCGGCTCGGTTTATGTTTACGGATTTAAGCGATATTGATGAAACAGCTCAGGCAAAGGTCGGTGCCGAAATATGGACAGTAAAGTCCGACAAAGCACCGCATTCAAAAGGAACAAAAAGCAAGGCAACTGTACTTACATTACTTTCTCTCAGAAAAGCCTTTATGTGTTTATAGTGATAATTACTAATTTCTTGATATCTTAGTGTACAATAATAAATTAGTCACACAAACTTTGTCAATAGTGGAAAAAAGTAAAATATTGTTGTTGAAATAAATTGGATATTGGTTTATAATAGTAATCAATAATGCAGAAAACGAATTAATATGTAAAACGGAGGTAGTTCTATGGAAGAAAAGGACGAAATTGTTATTTCATTGTCAGATGTATGGAATATTATTAAGAAAAATGCAGCTTTTATTATCGTAGTTACGCTTATTTGTGCTATCGGAAGCTTTTTTATAACAAGATATTTTATTCCAAAATTATACACATCTTCAATTCAGTTATATGTTGATACGTCAAATGATGATGAAAATAAAAACAACCTCAATATACTTTCTGAGCAAACCTATGCACAGAATCTTGTTGCTACATATATTAAAATGCTGAACACAAATACTTTTTACACAGAGCTTTCCGAGCATATAAACAACAAATATACCGCTAAACAGCTTAGCGAAATGGTTTCTTTCAGCAGTGACGAAAAGACAGAGATATTTGACGCTAAGGTTACTACTTCTTCTCCAAATGATTCAAAGCTTATAGCTGATGCAGTTGGAAAGGTTGCACCTGAGGCTATTTCAAGACTTAAATCCAAAGCAACGCTAAAGATAGTTGATTATGCTCAACTGCCTACTGCTCCTTCATCTCCGAATGAAATAAAGAACGTAATAATTGCAATGATAGCAGGACTTGTTATATCTGTCGGAATTTCATTGCTCAGAGCGTTCCTTGATAAAAAGATGAGATACAACGAGGAAATGACTATGATTGGAGATATTCCAATTCTTGCAGCTATTCCAAAATTTGACGCAGTAAATAAATCTAACAAAAAAAAAGATAAGAGGGAGTCAGTATGAAAAAATATCCAAAAAGAGGCTCTTTTCAAGATGTAAAACTCAATGCAGAAGCTGTCGGCTTTCAGATTAAAGAGTCTTATAAAAAAGCAAGAACAAATATTGCTTATTCAATTGTAAAAAAAGGCTGTAAAATGGTGTCTATTACAAGCTCTTCAAAATCCGAAGGAAAGACTATTACTGCAGTTAATATAGCTATTGCACTTGCACAGCAGGTTGATACCAGGGTACTGATTATTGATTGTGATTTGAGAGGGCCTCGAATTCAATCGGTGCTTGAAATACCTGTTGACAAGGGAATTACAAATTACCTCAATTTTGAATGTGAGGTATCTGATATAGTTTACACTTCTAAATTAGACAATCTTGACGCTATCTGCTGCGGTACTATTCCTCCGAACCCGTCGGAGCTTTTATCAAGTGACAATATGAAAGAATTAATCAAAGAGCTTTCAAAACAATATGATTATATTATATTTGATACTCCGCCAATTGGCGTAGTAATTGACGCTTTACCTATAATAAAGCAAACTGACGGTGTTGTTGTTATAGTCAGAGATAATGTTACCGATATCAGGGACTACAAAAAAACAATTGATATTCTCAAACGCTCCGAAGCTAATATTATCGGTGTTATATTTAATGATGTTGAGCCTGTCGGTAAACGCAAATACGGCGGAGGATACAAATACGGTTACTACGGCGAATACGGCTATTAATTTTTTTGTTAGAGGGGTGTAGTTTTGGCGAAAAGAATGTATGCAAATGAAAGAAAAAACAATATTTTCGAAAAAAAGGTTATGCCTGAAAATAATATTTATTATGCAACCTTAAAAACAAGACACGGTTACCGGTGGCTAAGAAGATTTCAGGATATTTTATTCTCTCTGATAGCTATTATTATTCTTTCTCCCGTTATGCTGATTACAGTTATTTCTATCATTATTGATGATCCCAAAGGAGGTCCTGTTTTTTCGCAGATAAGAGTGGGAAAAAACGGTAAAGAGTTTAAAATGTATAAATTTCGCTCAATGGTTGTTGATGCGGAAGACAGGCTTAAGGAACTGCTGGAAGAAAATGAAATGGATGGACCTGTTTTTAAAATTGCCGATGATCCGAGAATTACAAGAGTCGGAAAATTTATAAGAAAAACAAGTATTGATGAGCTTCCACAGCTTTTTAATATTCTAAAAGGAGATATGAGCATTGTGGGACCTCGTCCAGCTTTGCCCAGAGAGGTTGAGCAATATTCTGCTTATCAAGCCCAGCGATTGTTTATTACACCTGGTCTTACGTGTTATTGGCAAATTCAGCCAAACAGAAATGACATTTCTTTTGATGAATGGGTCGAGATGGATATACAGTATATCCGTGAACGCAGTTTTCTTGTGGATTGGAAAATCATATTTAAAACAATTATTGCAGTTCTTACTAAACAAGGAAGATGATTTGGGAGGTACATATGAAAGGCATAATTTTAGCCGGCGGTTCCGGTACCCGACTTTATCCGCCATGTGTCAGGTAAGCCGACAAAGTGATATTACCGATTTTGAACCGGATTGAATGATATATACAGTTTTAACAAGATTCATACACTGACAGTGTTCGATTCAACAATCTAACACTTAGAGAAAACATCATTGCAGGGTATACAGGGTTCGACTGTATAAAACAAGGGCAATATGATTGTCGGGGTAATTGGATACGACAGCATAAGAAAACACTTAGCCGTGTGAACGGTAAGAGGAATTAGAGAGAAAGGCCATCCATATGGATGTGTACATAGAAAATTAGAGGATATGCCCGATGAGGGTCGGAGGAGTAAATAACATGAAGAATTACAAAATCGCCGTTGCGGGCACTGGTTATGTGGGTTTGTCAATTGCCACACTGCTTTCTCAGCATCATCAGGTAACTGCAGTTGATATTGTTCCAGAGAAGGTTGAGATGATCAACAATCACAAGTCCCCAATTCAAGATGATTATATTGAAAAGTACCTTGCAGAGAAGAAACTGAATTTGACCGCAACACTTGATGCAAAGGCTGCATACTCTGATGCTGACTTTGTTGTAATTGCGACCCCTACAAACTACGATAGCCACACTCAGCACTTTGACACATCTGCAGTTGAAGTTGTGATCAAGCTGGTTATGAAATATAATCCAAACGCCATCATGGTCATCAAATCTACTATTCCTGTGGGATATACCGCAAGTGTGCGTGAGAAGTTTGGCAGCAAGAACATCATCTTCAGCCCGGAGTTCTTGCGTGAGTCCAAGGCCCTATATGACAACCTGTATCCGAGCCGTATCATTGTTGGCACTGATCTGAACGATGAGCGATTGGTAGAGGCGGCACACGAGTTCGCTGGTCTGCTGCAAGAAGGTGCTATCAGGGAGAACATCGACACTCTGTTCATGGGTTTCACCGAGGCAGAGGCTGTTAAACTGTTCGCCAATACATATCTGGCCCTGCGCGTGGCTTACTTCAACGAACTGGACACCTATGCAGAGAGCAAGGGGCTGAATACCCAGCAGATTATCGATGGTGTCTGCCTTGATCCGCGTATCGGTAGCCATTACAATAACCCGTCCTTTGGTTATGGCGGCTACTGCCTGCCCAAGGACACCAAGCAGCTACTGGCTAACTATGCTGATGTTCCAGAGAACCTGATTGAAGCAATCGTTGAGAGTAATAGAACAAGAAAAGACTTCATTGCAGACCGTGTTCTGAAACTGGCTGGCTACTACGGCTATGATGCAGAAAATGAGTTTGATGAAGACAAGGAGAAAAATGTCACTATTGGTGTTTACCGTCTGACCATGAAGAGTAACAGCGATAATTTTCGCCAGAGCTCTATTCAGGGTGTCATGAAGCGCATCAAGGCAAAGGGTGCCACGGTTGTGATTTATGAGCCGACACTGAAAGACGGTGAAACTTTCTTTGGATCAGTAGTGGTTAATGATCTGGCTAAGTTCAAGGAAATGAGCCACGCCATCATCGCAAACCGCTATGACAAGTGCCTAGATGATGTGAAGGATAAGGTTTACACCAGAGATATTTTTCAGAGAGATTAACAAGGTGGGAAAAACTATGATTATTACACAAACACCTTTCCGTATGTCCTTTTTTGGTGGCGGAACAGATATGGAAAGCTTTTTTAGAGAAAATGGTGGCTCTGTTTTGTCTACCACATTTGATAAGTATTGTTATGTGAATGTAAGACACCTGCCTCGTTTTTTTGATTACTCTACTGAGTTGTCTTACTCAAAGACTGAGCGTGTGACAAGTATTGATGACATTCAGCATCCAGCAATTCGTAATGCGATGAAGATGCTGGATATGCACGAAATTCGTCTTACATATGAAGCTGATCTTCCTGCACGTTCTGGGTTAGGAACATCAAGTTCTTTTGCAGTAGGAATGCTGAATGCCTTTTATGCGCTAAAAGGAAAATATGCTGATAAGAAAAAATTGGCAGATGAAGCAATTTATCTGGAGCGAAATTTGTGTCAGGAAGCAGGTGGCTGGCAGGATCAGATTGCAGCATCATTTGGTGGATTTAATCGTATCAACTTTAATGCGGATGGATATGAAGTCCTACCTGTGATCATTTCACCTGAGAGAAAGAAGCAGCTAAATCAAAATTTAATGATGTTTTTTACTGGTTTTACTCGGTTTTCTTCTGAGGTTCAGAAAGCGAATGCAGCAGATAAGGTTGATAAAACAGCACAGTTAAGAGAAATGCTGTCATTGGTTGATGATGCAGAGAAAGTTTTAACGGATAAGGAAAAGAATCTTGACGATTTTGGTAGACTGTTGGATCACACATGGAAACTTAAGCGTCAGACGGGATCTGCTGTTTCTACAAATAGCATTGATGAACTTTACGCAAAAGGTATTGCTGCCGGCGCGTTGGGCGGAAAACTTCTCGGCGCTGGTGGTGGTGGGTTCCTTGTATTTTATGTACAGCCAGAACATCAAGATGCAGTTCGTTTGGCAATGCGCGACCTACTCTATATTCCGTTCAAATTTGAAGATGGTGGAACACGTGTAATCCATTATACACCGGAAGACTATAATTGAAAACATGAAAGTAGTGATTATGGCAGGCGGGAAAGGCACTCGTATTTCCTCTGTAGCGAGTGATATTCCTAAGCCGATGATAAAAATTGAAGGCATTCCGGTGTTGGAACGAGAAATCAAATGTCTGAAAGATCAGGGATTTGATGACATTATTATGACGGTAAGTCACCTGGGAAATATCATTATGGATTACTTTGGTGATGGTTCTGAAAACTCTCCAGCAACAGGAAAGCCGTTTGGCGTACATATTGAGTACTATTTTGAAAAAGAGCCACTCGGCAATGCCGGTGCGCTGTTTAAAATTAAGGATAAGCTGACATCTGATTTTTTGCTTTTAAATGCAGATGCGATGTTTGATGTGGACTTTAATCGATTTGTTGCTTTTCACCGGAAGCGTGACGGATTGGTTACACTTTTTACGCATCCGAATAGTCATCCCTACGATAGCGGACTAATTGTTGCGGATAAAAATGGCGCAGTTGAAAAGTGGTTGGCCAAGGAGGATGCACGGCCACAGTACTACAGAAATCGTGTGAATGCAGGTTTACATGTTATTAATCCTAAAGTACTGGAGATTTCCGGTATTGATGCCGATTCGGTAGGGAAGATTGGCGAGGATGGTAAGCCTGTAAAAGTTGATTTGGATCGTCAGTTGTTAAAACCGTTAGCAGGAACAGGAAAGATGTTCTGCTATGACAGTCCAGAGTATGTCAAAGATATGGGTACTCCAGAACGATATTATTCCGTTTGTTCGGATTATAAAGAGGGCAGAGTCTCTGGAAAGAATCTAAGAAACAAACAAAAGGCATTATTCCTTGACCGGGATGGAACCATTAACAAATATGTTGGGTTTCTTAGAAATATAGATGATTTTGAATTGATTGATGGTGTTGCACCGGCAATCCAGAAGATTAATGAATCTGGTTATCTAGCTATTGTCGTGACAAATCAGCCAGTTATTGCCCGTGGAGAAGTGTCTTTTGATGAACTTGAAGAAATTCATAATAAGATGGAAACACTCCTTGGAAAAGAAGGCGCATATTTGGATGCTATTTATTATTGCCCGCATCACCCTCATAAGGGATATGAAGGGGAGCGTCCGGAACTGAAAATTGAATGTAAGTGTCGTAAACCAAAGCCAGGAATGCTGTTGAAAGCGGCAGAAGAGTTTAACATAGATTTGTCACAGTCATGGATGATCGGTGATGGTGAAAACGATGTTATAGCTGGTATCAATGCTGGATGCAAGACGGTGCTTTTGAGTGATGATGATAAAAACTATGGTCAGACAGAAACGATGAAGTCTCTGGATGAATTCACAAAATCTTTGTTTTGAGGAGAAAACATAGATGAATAAATTATGGAGGATTGGAAATCACCTTTCAAAAATGGGGTGGGTGCCACGAAAAATATCAAGGATTCTTGAATTAATAAATCATCTGATTTGTGCCTGTTCAGTATCTATTGATGCCGAAATAGGTAATCGGACAATTTTTTACCATAGAGGGATTGGTTGTGTGGTACATCCAAAAGCCGTTATAGGTGAAGATTGTAAAATATTTCAGGGTGTAACAATCGGAAGCAAATGGTCTAAAGCAAGTTGCTTGGGTGAAGCACCTCGCATTGGAAATAATGTAATGATAGGTGCGGGTGCCGTAATTCTAGGAAATATCACAATTGGGGATGATTCTATTATTGGTGCAAACGCTGTTGTTACACATAGTATACCTAAAAATTCACTTGCGGTAGGTGTTCCAGCAATAATTAAGAAGTTGTGAGGGAAGAATGAAAACAGAAATTTATAAACACATTGAAGTGCTTGTTAATAGATACCCAGTATTAAACTCTGTCAAAGATGAAATTGTAGAAGCATATTTTTTGCTTGTCGAGTCATATGATTACTTCCTATTAGGAACACTGTAAATACAAGGCTTTTCGGAGCCTAC
>ENA-ORRW01003035-ORRW01003035.1-human-gut-metagenome-genome-assembly--contig:-NODE-3035-length-12656-cov-3.918657_pt1 | contig 12656 bp, 9 predicted proteins | sample MGYA00242183_ERZ509150 | MGnify/ENA primary metagenome ERZ509150 (study PRJEB26280, sample SAMEA2338639) | human gut metagenome | biome: human gut; feature: human-associated habitat; material: faeces... | reverse complement strand
TGCTACAGTCTATTTCGAACAGTGAAAAAGCCGACACACTGTTTCCAGTCAATGTATCGGCTTTACTGCTTCATTTTATTATGTTCGGAATTTTATTATGTAGGTATATTCCGTAACTTTTTCTGTTTTACAGATACTGACTGAATTCCACTTTCTCCTTATTCGGACCCTCAATGGTAAAAAACTTCACACCATTTTCCCAGAATGGCAGGAAATGAATGGTATCCTGTGTGGAGTTTAAACCAACTTCATTAATATACTGGAAAATCTCCTCAATGTCTCTCACATCAAGCGCAACATGATCAATCGCCCCATGCTCCATCTTCGCCGCATGATTCTCATAAGTCTCCACTACCAGAGTTCCCAGTTTCAGAAACACAACCTTCTCATTCGCTTCCTCATTTACAGTCTCAAATGCAGTCTCAAAACCAAGTTTATGATAAAACTCCACAGTTTTATCAATGTCATTTGTCGGAATCCCGATATGCTGTACCCCTGTTGAATAATTCTTTAAATCCATGATCTTTACCTCTTTCTGCTCATCTTTGTAGCTTTTACTCATTTATTTTCATAATTTTACTTATCCAATATTTAATATTTTATTTTTTACAATATACGCAGAAAATCATTCGATTGTCAAGAGTAACAACTGATTCTTTTCACTTGACCCCTCCGCTCCCACCACCTCATCCATTTTCTCTTACACAGCCAATAGCCAGCGTGAAGCAGCATCTCTCTGCAGGTGAATTTGGAGGGGGCTTAGTAACTCTTAGGTGGGGGAAATCCGCGTTATGAAGAAAAATAGCAACCTGTCTGAGCGGAGTCTGCGACGGAGCGAGTTTTGCATTTTTCTTCATGCTTTTAGCGGATTTCCCCCACCTTAGAGTTACTTAGCCCCCGGAACTGAACCTGCAGAGAGATGCTGCTTCGCGCGTCCCTTATTGTCTGTGTACGCCCCACACCAACAAACTTCCCCCAAATACTTACAAAAACCTCTTGACTTTCAAAACAAACAGCGTTAAAATTGCTTTAGCTTTTTAAACAGCTAAACCTATAACGCATAAATTCAACGAAGGGAACCAGTAAAAACAGTCCCCCCTGTCCTCAGAGAACTGCAGTCCGGTGAAATGCAGTGACAGACCTGTTTCGAATATCATCCCCGAGAAGGAAAGCCGAACCCTTGAATACAGCCATCACAGATATTGTCGTATTCACAGTAAGCTTCCCCGGCCGCCCCCCGTTACAGGAGCCGCGTATATCGGTACGTTGCAGAATCGTACTTGTTTCAAAGGTGAAACAGGGTGGTTACGGAATATCATATGTCCGTCCCTGCGTGGGGCGGACTTTTTTTATGTTATAGGAAATTACTCCATAATATTCCCATAACATAAAAAAGCCCTGACACACGAGACATACTTTCTTTTCCAGGCTGTCGATCTGAAACCGAAACACTACTTCTGTTTTTCGCAGACAACAGAATTCACCACAGATGAAAAATGTAACTAATTACATATTATAACCATTACATTCCATCTGCCTTGAATCTGCTCCAAATTCCGAAAAACAGCAGCAAATTTTTTGAGAGGAGTAGAGAGCATGAAAATCTACAAAAAAATCATGAACGCACTGGCTGCAGTAGAAAAGATCGTCCTTGTGATCTCCACACTGCTGATCCTGGTGCTGACTGTGGGAAACGTATTTTCCCGTAAAGTCATCCACCGTTCCTGGTCCTTCACAGAAGAACTTGTAGTAGCGGTATTCGTACTCATCACCCTGCTGGCAGCCGCACTGGCCTGCCGCGAAGGAGAACTGGTCAGCCTGACACTGGTCACAGACCGCCTTCCAAAGAAACTGAAGAAACCATCCGTGATTCTGATCACAGTCCTGAGCATCATCTTCAGCGTCATCCTTTTCAAATACGGAATGGACAAAGTAATCACTCAGCTTCAGAATGGAAAAAGAACCTTCGTATTAAACTGGCCTGAATGGATCTTCTGGTCCTTCGTACCCATCGGTGCAGGATGCATGATCCTTCACTTCATTGAATTCTGTCTGGACTTCTGCTGCAAAACCGACAGCGCCAAAAATACCGACAACAGCACAAAAAGTAACATGAACACAATCACAACAGACAAAAAGGAGGCCAAATAAATGATCAGTGCAATCTTATTTATCTCCTTCTTCATATTCCTGATCCTGGGTGTACCCATCGGAATCTGCCTCGGACTTTCCTCCGTATGCGCAATCCTCTACTCCGGTACATCCCTGACGATCGTAGCAACCAACATGTACTCAGGAATCAGCAAATTCCTGCTCCTGGCAATCCCATTCTTCGTACTGTCAGGAAACATCATGGCAAAAGCCGGTATCTCCAAACGACTGATCAAATTCGTTGATACCTGCGTAGGCCACAAAAAAGGCGGTATCGCCATCGTATGTGTTATCGTAGCCTGCTTCTTCGGCGCCATCTCCGGTTCCGGCCCTGCAACTGTTGCAGCTCTTGGCGCCGTACTGATCCCTGCAATGGTAGAACAGGGCGGTTTCTCCGCACCATTCTCCACAGCACTGATGGCAACCTCAAGCTCCATCGCCATTGTCATCCCGCCAAGTATCGCCTTCGTTGTATATGCCTCCATCACAGGCACATCCATCGCAGATATGTTCATGGCAGGTATCGTACCAGGTCTTCTTATGGGCGTGGCACTGGTAATCGTAGTAATGCTGGAAGCAAAGAAACACAACATCAAACCATCCAGAGAAAAAGCCTCAGGCAAAGAACGCTGGGACGCTTTTAAAGATGCTTTCTGGGGATTCCTGATGCCGGTCATCATTCTGGGCGGTATCTACGGCGGTATCTTCACACCAACAGAAGCAGCAGCCGTATCCGTTGTATACGGACTCTTCGTAGGTATGGTCATCTACCGCGAAGTTTCCATCCGCGATATGTTTGACATTCTGGTAGACTCAGCAAAGACAACCGGCGGTATCATGCTCATCGTAGCAAGTGCCTCTCTGTTCTCCTTTGTATGTACCAAATTCGGTATTGCAGATGCAGCCTCCAATTTACTTGGAAGCATCGCACATAACCAGTTTACCTTCCTGCTGATTGTAAATATCATCTTCCTGATCGCAGGATGCTTCATCGATGCAAACTCCGCTATGTACATCTTCATCCCGATCATGCTTCCTGTATGTAAGGCTCTTGGATACGATATAGTAGCATTCGGTGTTATGGCAACTGTAAACCTTGCAATCGGACAGGTAACTCCTCCTGTAGGTGTAAACCTTTTCGTAGCAATCAGCATCAAGATCAAAAAAGGTCTGGAAGTTACTCTGCAGGAGATCTCAAGGGCAGTTGTGCCAATGATCGCAGCCTGCGTTGCAGTTCTTCTGATCGTTACATACATCCCGATCACCTCCACTTTCCTTCCGAAAGCTCTTGCAAAAGAAGGCTCCTACACAGGTGATCAGTCCTCCGCTTCCTCTGACACAGCTTCCAAGGAGGCAGGAGACGGCAATAACTCCTTTGACACAATCGCAGATTACAGCGACCTTGACTGGCCGGAAATGACCTGGAACTTCGCATGCTCCACTACTGAGACAAGTACATGGGCTGATGGCGGACGTAAGTTCGGTGAACTGATGGAAAAAGCCACAGGCGGCAAAGTCAAAGTCAACATTTACGCTGCTGACCAGCTTACAAACGGCAACCAGTCCGAAGGTATTCAGGCTCTGATGAATGGGGACCCGGTTCAGATCTCCATGCACTCCAACCTGATCTACTCTGCATTTGATCCACGTTTCAACGTTGTTTCTCTTCCATTCGTCTATGATTCTTACGACGATGCAGATGCAAAATTCGATGGCGAAGCAGGTGCAAAGCTGAAAGAAATCCTCAGTGAGTACGGACTCCACTGCATGGGTATTGCAGAGAACGGTTTCCGCGAAATCACAAACAGCAAACATGAGATTAAATCTGTAGACGATATGAAGAACCTGAAGGTTCGTGTAGCAGGCTCCAACCTTCTGATGGAATGCTACAAGAGATGGGGCGCTGATGCCACAAACATGAACTGGTCTGAAACTTACACAGCACTTCAGCAGAACACAGTAGAAGGTCAGGAGAATCCGCTTCCCGCTATCGACGCTGCAAGTGTTCAGGAGGTTCAGCCTTACTGCTCTATGTGGGATGCAATTTATGACTGCCTGTTCTTCTGTATCAACGAAAACATCTACAACAGTCTCACACCACAACAGCAGGAAGTTGTTGACGAGGCAGGACAGAAAGCAGTTGAATATGAGCGTTACATCAACCGCTCCGGAGATGACGAGATCAAAGAACGCTGGGCAAGCCAGAACGGTGTAACAATCACAGAAAAAGAAGACATGGACATCGACTCCTTCAAAGAAGCAGTTGACGGTATCGATGACTGGTTTGTAAACGAACTGAAGAGCCAGGGCTATGACGATGCCCAGGATCTGGTTGATCTTTTCACAAAGGACTCCTTCAACACAGTGGAAGATTACAGTAATCTGGACTGGCCGGAAACAACCTGGAACTTCGCATGCTCCACTACTGAGACAAGTACCTGGGCTGACGGCGGACGTAAGTTCGGTGAACTGATGGAAAAAGCTACAGGCGGAAAGGTTAAAGTCAATATTTATGCAGCTGACCAGCTTACAAACGGCAACCAGTCCGAAGGTATTCAGGCTCTGATGAATGGGGACCCGGTTCAGATCTCCATGCACTCCAACCTGATCTACTCTGCATTTGATCCACGTTTCAACGTTGTTTCTCTTCCATTCGTCTATGATTCTTACGACGATGCAGATGCGAAATTCGATGGCGAAGCTGGTGAAAAACTGAAAGAAATCCTTGGCGAATACGGACTCCACTGCATGGGTATCGCAGAAAACGGTTTCCGCGAGATCACAAACAGCAAACATGAAATCAAATCTGTAGATGATATGAAGAACCTGAAGGTCCGTGTAGCAGGTTCCAACCTTCTGATGGAATGCTACAAGAGATGGGGTGCTGATGCCACCAACATGAACTGGTCAGAGACTTACACAGCACTTCAGCAGAACACGGTTGAAGGTGAGGAAAATCCACTTCCTGCTATCGACGCAGCAAGCGTTCAGGAGGTTCAGCCTTACTGTTCCATGTGGGATGCAATTTATGACTGTCTGTTCTTCTGCATCAATCAGGATATCTACGACGGCCTCACACCACAACAACAGGCAGTTGTTGATGAATGCGGTCAGAAGGCAGTTGAATACGAACGTTACATCAACCGTTCCAGCGACAATGAGATCAAAGAACGCTGGGAATCCAAAAACGGCGTAACCTTCACAGAGAAAGCAGATATGGATATCGATTCCTTTAAAGAAGCTGTAGACGGCGTAGACGAATGGTTCGTAAATGAGCTGAAGAGCCAGGGCTACGAAGACGGCCAGGATCTGGTTGATCTGTTTACCAAATAATCCTTACGGTTACAAAACTCCATAAAAATAAATGAACAGGGTATGAAGTTTCATCAGATTACGATGAACTTCATACCCTGTTTTGTTTTTAATAATATAGAACGTAAAGTACTTGATATCTTCTATTTTTCACGTTATACTGAACAAGTATAATTGAACAGACCCGGATGCGAAGTTTCGACCCCTGCCCTCCAGTTTCACGAAAGGAGGGTGATGCCCGATGAACACAATGGAAGTCCTTACTTTATTGTTAGTAATTTTTACGGCATTGACTTACATAGATCAACATAAAAAGAAATAAGCATCCCACCGCCCAAAGTTGGATGCTTAATTTCTTTACTCATTAATTATACCGAGGGCAACCGGAACACGCTTCCGGTCATCTTCTAAGTAGATTATACAATGGGGCACCTGAATTTTCAAGTGCCCTTTTTGTAAAGTAAAATGGACATTCGCAATCCGCTTCGCTACTTGCTCATGAACGCAGTCACTTCGCGACCTGCGTTCAAATCTCAGATTTTCAGATAGGATTTAATTTTCTCCTCATGCAGTTCTTCTCCAATCACGATCAGGACCTCCTGTCCTACATGAAGCGGTCGGATTGTAATTTCATTCTTCGTAGCATTTAATTCAATCCACTGCCGTCTATCGCACTCTGCCCATGCAGATAGTCCAGAACCGTCTTCGCTGTCACTGTCTACTCTCATAAATCCCTTCATCCGGAACACACGCCCGCATTCAGAATCAGACAGAATCTTCTCAGCTGCTTCCCGCAGCTCCTTCTCAGTCATCTTCACATTCATAAAGTACAGAGAAGTAAAGGCATCCTCTGCCTCAAACTCCGGTTTCCTGTAGCTTGCCATCACATATCCACAGGATGCGATTCTGTCAAAGTCCTCTTTCGACATCTCATCCCAATTCTTGTGGATAACATTAGCAGTATCCACACCATTCATTTCACAATGAAATCTCCTGCTGCAATGAACCTTCTCCAACGCCTGATTCACATGCTCAATCGTACCCTGGATTTCCTCGGGTGATGCGTCCTGGCTCTTGCTCATCACAATGCATCCGGCATCTGCCACCTCAGAAGCCAGAATGAAATCCGCCTCCTCTGACAGATCACGCTCCAGCTTAGAATCCACAATTGCAATCACATTCCCAATCTGATACCAACGATTTAACGGCTCCTCATGAAGAATATCAAAGAACTCATCCACATCAAAAATCCCAGACGGCTCCACGATCACACGGTCATAACCGCACATACCCATAGCAATCAATTTCGTCTTAAATCTCCTCCTGTGGCAGTCCTTATCACACCCTCCTGAGATCATCTCCAGCTCACAGTTCTCTCCCATCAGATCCTGAAGCAACATCATATCCACATTCACAGCCCCGTAATCATTCTCCAGAATTCCAATATTATTACCAGCATCCATCAGATACTGCGCATACTTCCTGATAAACGTCGTCTTCCCTGAACCAAGAAAACCAGTGATCAGATCTATCTTTACCATCGTATATCTCTCCCTTGCTGCTGCATAATTTTTCTTTTTTATCCGTAAACCGGAACTTCATCATCTGTGATCCACATACCTGTACGATCATAGCATTATAACGCAGAAAACGCAACGCCCGCAAAGAAAGACCACAATTATTCATGTTCTGAAATAATTGCAGTCTTTCTGATAGTTCCTTATGACAATTCCAGCTTACCGGTATAAAGCTGATAATAAGTTCCTTTTAACTTAATGAGGTCTTCATGGTCGCCTCTTTCAATGATCTTTCCATGATCCAGTACGATGATGGCATCGCTGTTTCTGATGGTTGAAAGTCGATGGGCGATCACAAATACAGTACGGCCTTTCATCAGGTTATCCATACCTTTTTGTACAATACTCTCTGTACGGGTATCAATACTTGAGGTTGCTTCATCCAGGATCAGTACAGGCGGATTGGCTACTGCTGCTCTTGCAATGGAGAGAAGCTGGCGCTGTCCCTGGGACAGTTCCTCACCGTCTCCGCTTAACATGGTATCATATCCTTTTGGAAGCATTTTGATAAACTGGTCTGCATGAGCCAGTCTTGCTGCCTCGTATACTTCCTCATCTGTAGCATCCAGTTTACCGTAGCGGATGTTTTCTTTAATAGTTCCTGTAAACAGGTGAGTATCCTGAAGTACGATTCCCAGAGAACGTCTCAGGTCATCCTTCTTAATCTTGGTAATGTTGATTCCATCGTAACGGATTTTACCTTCCTGAATATCATCGTAGAAACGGTTGATCAGGTTTGTGATCGTTGTCTTTCCTGCACCTGTGGAACCTACGAAAGCAAGTTTCTGTCCCGGCTTGGCGAAGAGGCTGATGTCTTTCAGAATAACTTTGTCCGGGTTATATCCGAATGTAACATCTTCGAATCGGACATCTCCTGTCAGTTCTGTATAAGTAACGGAACCATCTGCAGAATGTGGATGTTTCCATGCCCACATGCCTGTTCTCTCTTTGCATTCTGTGATATTGCCGTTGGCATCCTTTCTTGCATTAACAAGTTCTACGTAACCTTCATCCTCTTCCGGCTTCTCGTCAATGAGCCTGAAGATACGTTCTGCACCTGCAAGTGCCATAACAATGGCATTAAACTGCTGTGCCACCTGCATGAATGGCTGGGTAAAGCTCTTGGTGAACTGTAAATAGGAAGCTATAACACCGAGGGTGATGCCGCCCACACCTGTTACAGAGAGAAGTCCCCCAAGTACTGCTGTCAGTACGAACTGCAGGTTACCGATGTTACCGATCACAGGTCCCATCATGTTTCCGTATTTATTGGCGTTTGCAGAACTCTCGAAGAGTGCTTCGTTGAGTTTGTCGAATTCTTCTTTTGATTTATCTTCGTGGTTGAAAACTTTTACCACACGCTGACCATTCATTCGTTCTTCCACGAAACCGGTCACATCTGCCAGAGATACCTGCTGACGGATGAAATATTTGCCACTGTTGGAACCAATCTTATTGGTAACCTTCAGCATGATAAAGATGATCACAACTGCCAGAATCGTAAGCAACGGACTTAACAGTAACATGGAAATAAAGGTAACCACGATCGTAAACAGTGCCATCAGTGCCTGTGGAATCGCCTGACTGATCATCTGTCGCAGGGTATCTGTATCGTTAGTATAGAGGCTCATGACAGATCCGTTTGTATTCTGGTCGAAATAGCGGATCGGAAGAGTCTGCATATGCTCGAACATATCATCACGGACACTTTTAAGCACACCCTGACCGATATAAACCATCATTCGGGTATAAATAAATGTGGCAATCACACCAAGTGCAAAAATACAGCCAAGGACTGCAAGTGCCTTATAGAGTTCTGCAAAGTTCGGATCTGTCTGTCCGATCAGCGGGATGATAAAGTCATCCAGCAGAAATTTCAGGGACAGGGATACTGCAATACTTGCTGCGGAACTGATAAAGATGCAGATAAATACGATGATAAACTGTATCTTATGGGTTCCTGTCATATATTTCAGAAGTCTTTTGGCAGTTTGGATGGTGTTCTGATCTAATTTTTTCTTCTTATTCATCGTCTCCGCCTCCTTTGACCTGTGATTCATATACTTCTCTGTAAATATCATTTGTCTTCAGCAGTTCTTCTGAAGTACCCACACCTGCGATCTTACCGTCATCCAGTACGATGATCTGATCTGCATCTTCAATAGAAGAAACTCGCTGTGCGATAATAATCTTTGTTGTGTTCGGGATCTCCTCGCGGAAAGCCTTACGTATCAGGGCATCTGTTCTTGTATCTACTGCACTGGTAGAGTCATCCAGGATCAGGATCTTCGGTTTCTTGAGAAGAGCCCTTGCAATACACAGACGCTGCTTCTGACCGCCGGATACGTTGTTACCGCCCTGAACGATCATTGTATCGTAGCCATCCGGGAACTCACTGACGAATCCATCTGCCTGGGCCAGCTTACAGACCCTCCGAACTTCTTCCTCACTGGCATGTTCATCACCCCAGCGAATATTGTCATAGATGCTTCCTGAGAACAGCACATTTTTTTGAAGTACCATGGAAACCTGGTCACGAAGTACTTCCAGATTGTAGTTGCGTACATCCACGCCTCCCACCTGGACATTACCCTTTGTGACATCATAGAGTCTGGGGATCAGCTGCACCAGGGTAGACTTTGCACTTCCGGTTCCGCCGATGATACCTACTGTCTGACCGGATTTAATATGAAGATTTACATCCTTCAGGGAAAGATTTCCTCCCTCTCCTGCATAGCTGAAATCTACATGATTAAAGTCAATGGAACCATCTGCCACATTCTTTACTGCATCAGCTTTATCCTGCATCTCAGGAACTTCATCCAGAACCTCTACAATACGGTCTGTGGATGCTTCTGCAATCATGATCATAACAAACACGAAAGTTACCATGTTCAGGGACATGAGAATCTGAAGTGCGTAGACAATGATACTTGTCAGCTCACCGGTTTCCATGCCACCGAGAACAATACCTCTTCCGCCAATTGCAACAATGATAATGATTACAGTATACATGGCAAACATCATAACCGGTGAGTTCCATGCAACGATTTTCTCTGCTTTAGTAAACAGATTATAAACATATCTGGAAATTCCATGGAATTTCTCAATCTCATAGTCCTCTCTTACGAAAGCCTTAACTACACGTGAGGCATTTACATTCTCCTGAACGGAATTGTTCAGGTTGTCATATTCATCAAAGACCTTGATGAAATGCGGATGTGCCTTTTTCGCAATAAAGATCAGTGTACCGCCAAGGACAGGAACAACTATCAGGAAAAGCATTGCGATCGGTTTGTTGATCGTCAGTGTCATAATCCATGACAGGATGATCATAAACGGTGCCCTGGCAAGAAGGCGGATACTCATCATGTATGCCTGCTGTACATTTGTGATATCAGTGGTCAGTCGTGTGACCAGACCTGATGTTGAAAAGTGGTCGATATTTTTAAAGGAAAAATCCTGCACCTTATAAAAAATATCGTGTCGTAAATTCTTCGCATATCCTGCTGCTGCAACTGCCGCCATATTTCCGGCCTGTACGCCGAAGAACAGGGAAAGCATTGCCATTGCAACAAGGATGACTCCACGCTGGATGATATAGCTCATATCTCCGTTTGCAATACCTACGTCGATAATCTTCGCCATCTCCAGAGGAATCAGAACTTCCATCAGTACTTCCAGGATTACAAGGACCGGAGCCAGTACAGACTGCTTCTTGTATTCCCGGACTGAACGTAAAAGTTTCTTATTCATCTTCGTCAATGTCCTCCTTATGTCTCGTTATTTCTGTTAAAAATCATTCCTGCTATCGCAAGATTTTTTCCGGTTTTCATACATCTGCCAGAGAACCTGTTTGCACAGTTCCACATCCTCCTTCGGAATTCCCCGGAGCATTTTGGCTTCGCCTTCTTCAATACTCTTTAAGATTGCAGGACGGATCTTCTCTGCTTTCTCTGTGGGAATGATCTGTTTCAGGCGTGCATCCTGTTTCGCACTCTCTCTGTAAATGTAACCGTTCTTCTCCATCAGCTTCAGGATCCCTGTCACTGTAGGTTTCCTGATCTGGAATTCCTCTTCAATATCTTTCTGATAGAGATCTCTGTGCATGGTTTCCAGAAGGATAAATTTCAGCACATGCTTCTGCATGGTCGTCAGATCGTCATTCTCCATCACCTCTGCCGGATTATGCCGTTTCATTGTATGGGATAAAATATGTATCAGCCTGCCTACATGCATCTCATTCAGCTTCTGTTTCATTTCCTCGTCTATCTCGCCGCACCTCCTAAAATCAGTACACATACTATTGCAAAGCCATATAATAGTTAGGTTGCTATCCATTAGTTGCCTAACTATTATATGGCTTTAGTTTTTTTATGTCAATACTCGTTTTTATTTCTCCTTTTGAACTACTCAAAAATTGTTACTGTTCACTCCGTTCTCAGTAACACGCTTCGCGATGCAGGAAATATGAACCTCCTTGTGCAATGCCCAAGGAGTATCGTTTGCTTCGCAAACTTAATTTATGCTAATCGCATAAATTCGCGCGGTATGTCTTGGGTTTTCTGTGACCTTCGCTCACAAAAAACACCTCGCGGGATATTGCCAGTGAACAGTATCTATAATTGATCACTATAAATCAAAAATATGGACATATTCTTTTGTTCCCGAAGAATATGTCCATATTTTGAGCAGTATTACCGCAATCCTGTTAAATGAGTCATATGAAGAGTATCGTTTATTACGATCCTGTGGAACTTTCTGCTGAATCCGGATAGGTATAAAATTCATGTACGCCGTATTTAAACAGCCTTTTCAGATCTTTCTCAAACCAGGAGACATTCTGGCTTTCAGCTTCAGATTTCTGGATAAAAAACAGTGCTCCTTCTGAATAATCCACACCTTCAAGAGCCTGTCTGACGGCTTCTCTTGTCTCATCTGTAACAGTTACTTCATTGATACGTCCGTCATAAGTCGGTGAAAACTGCGGAACACCATTGGTATTCTGCCATACCACTTCTGTGACTGTATCGGGAAATTCCTTATTCTTTATACGGTTCATGATCACATTGGCAACCAGAATGCGTCCCTTGACATCCTCAGTACCTGCTTCAGCCTCTACAATATGAAGCAATGTATCATAGTCCTCATCCGACATCATCCGGGCGCTCTCTGCAAGAGCCACTGTCCTTGCATCCAACTCATTGATGCTGCTCTCCATAGAAGAGCTGACATCGAATTCTGCCATATTGTCTTCAATAACTTTAATTCTCTGACCGACCATTACCTGTTCACAGGAAGTTCCGATACGTGTGACTGATTTTTTGGGAGAAGCTGTATCATTCATTCCGGATACTACTCCTGCAATTCCTGTTGGCAGTACATCTGTTTCGTCAGCATCAGAGGAAAAAGTTTTCTCCCTATTTTCAGAAGCTGCATATACTTTGTTTTTTCCATTAAAATCTGTACGATGGCGCAGATTATACCACCCACGACAAATGCTTTTACATAATCCATTGTTTTGCCTCCTTAACCGTCGATGTGCTCGATGACAACCGCGTGCGCGATCCCCGGTATGCTCTGTCCTTCGTTGAAGCTGATGTTGGACAAAAGCGC
>ENA-ORRW01003007-ORRW01003007.1-human-gut-metagenome-genome-assembly--contig:-NODE-3007-length-12750-cov-6.302875_pt1 | contig 12750 bp, 6 predicted proteins | sample MGYA00242183_ERZ509150 | MGnify/ENA primary metagenome ERZ509150 (study PRJEB26280, sample SAMEA2338639) | human gut metagenome | biome: human gut; feature: human-associated habitat; material: faeces... | reverse complement strand
ATTGCTTTCCTCCGGATTTATGGTTAGTATTGGCTCCGCAGATATAAAAGAATGTACCATTATGAGGAATTTCTACAAAAAATGCAGTTAGCCGGATATGAAATCCGCCAAGGAAAGCACCTATCCTTCCGTGCACCGGAGCAGAAAAACTTCACTTATATGAAATCTCTTGGAAGTTATTATAGCGAAGAAAATGTCCGTATCCGTCTGGCTAAAAACCGTAGCAAAGTGAAAACTCCAAAGCATTTGTCCAGAGAAGCCCAGCAGCATATTTCTGACGTTGATGCTTCTGTTAAAGCGGTTGATTCGAAAATAGCACAACTCAACAGTGAGCTGAGCACGCAGAAACTCATTCAAAAACACTGCGATTCTTACCGGCTCTGCCGTAAGGTAATTGAAGATTGCAAATTTGCTAAAAATCCAAAAGCATACCGGAACAAGCATCAGGCAGAATATCAGCTCCACGATTCACTAAAAAAAGAGCTTCAGGATTTCGATGTTACCAAAATCCCAAGCTCTAATAAAATCCTGAAGAGGATTGAAAATCTTGAATCTGAACAAGCTACTACCGTCCGAAAAAAACAGGAATTGCAAAAAAAGCAGAAGACACTGGATATCATTAGACAGAATTTTACAGCACTGCTCTATGCTCCTGAGATCAGTTCAGACTTACTTCCAGCAAAACGGGAACCTATTTCTGTCACAAGAGATAAATAAGATTGCACTGGCAACTCACTCATTTTCTTCCAAATCTTCCCATGGTTTAAAACCCATTTCCTCCCAGGTGACACCATACGGTGCACCTCCGGAGGTATTTGTTTTTGGGTTATGCCAGTTATATAACGAAACGAAAAGAACGGAATTCCCTGATCTCCTCATATTATTTATGGACTTTTCTTTTGCATATACTAAATATGATTAAGGATATTCCCATTAAGGAAAGCCACATAATTACATTCGTATCGTCTCCCGTTTTTACATTTGGAGTGCGACTGCTTTTATCACCCGATGGTTCTTCTGAAACTGGTGGCGTATTCGTGGTAATTGGTGGTATTGATTCATTTTTAAATTTGGGTTCTGCCGTTACATTCCAGATGATCTGACCGTCATAATTACCCGGAACTGTTATGATAAAAGGTTCACTTCGATATACTTGATTGCCAATTTGTGTTTTTTGTGTCTGGACAAAAAGATACACTCCTTTTTCCAGATCTCTGTACATAACTTCTCCGTCTGAATTGGTCTTTCCAGATATTCCTCTGATGCTGTTATCCTGTACATATTTTCCCAGTTTTTTTGCAGCTTCTGCCTGGGCGGAAGAATCCTCAAAGTCAAATACGACTCCGGACTTTGCAAACTCAGTCTCTAAAACCCATGAATTCTTTTTATATATGCCAACCTGATACATCGTAAATTCAGTATTGCTTAGATTATATACTGCAGCTTCATCTTCAACAGTAGCTTTTAATAATATGCTTCCCTGATCATTCGCAGACACAGGTAACGGAATGAGGAGTAAAAGCATACACATCACACTGGCCATACATATATATTTTCGTTTACGTTTCATGATTCTGCTCATGTTTTTTCTCCTTCCTGCGTTTATGTAACTTAATGCTCACCCATATGATGATGAAAGCAACAATTCCAGCAATCAATAGAATCAAATTGAATGGGATTGTACGCTGGAGGCCAACTTCCTCATCTATCTTCTGTGCCTCTTCATACGGAATTCTGATGCCACGTACAAGCAGTCTGTGCGTGTTAACTGCATAAGGAGTGCATGTGACCAGTGTTACATAATCCTTGCCCTTTTCAATCTGTAAAGAATCTGTATCGGATGGCAATACTGTCAGAATCTGATCCACCTGATAGGCAAAGGTATGATGAAGAACTTTAATATAAAATACATCTCCAACCTCCATCTTGTTCAGGTCGGTGAATATTTTTGCATTTGCCAGTCCCCGGTGTCCAGATAATACTGCATGACAGCTCTCGCCACCTACCGGAAGTGAAGTGTTTTTCAGATGTCCAACACCTGACTGCAGTACTTTTTCGGATGTTCCATGATAAACCGGAAGGACAACATCAAGTTTTGGAATATCAATATACCCCATCATTCCGGTATCATCAATTTTCAAAAGACTGTTATACACATCATTTTCTGTCTGGTTTTCATTGCTTTCTGAAAATGGATCTGCTATGGAACCAATTCCGATCAGGCTTTCGTTATATTCCTGTGCCTGTTCGATCATTGCATTCTCCTGTTCTTCCGACAAATGCGAAACTTCCTGTTCATAATCTGTAGCAATCGTTGTGCTGTTCATCTGATTGATGTAATTGCTCACTACCGGATACAGGATTAAAGAAAATGCCGCCAGATATCCGATTCCTCTTAGTATTTTCACTATTTTTTTCATAATACCTTTCACCTTTTCGTCTGTTTCTTCTGAAATACCCAGTCCACACTGGACATTTCAGAAAAAGCAGACATCCTCCCGGTACGATACCGGGAAGATGAACTGTCTTTTTGTCCATTCTTAAGCTTCAGAATGTCTTAGTTGTTTGCTTTCTTTTTGCCAAAAGCTTTGCTTGCTGTTAATGCACCGAAAAGAACGATACCAGCCAGTGTTACCATGAGGGCACCCTTGCTACCAGTAGATGGAAGCTGTGCACCTGTTTTGTTTTCTACAGGTACTTCTGGGGAAGTTAATTTATCAGTATTTGTTACAGTTATTGGATCACCATTGTATGTATAAGTTACAGTATAGTTTGTCAGTTTGCCAGTTGTTGTATCATAATTTGCTTCAATCACAACTTTGATGTCGCTGAGAAGTTTATTGTATCCTTCTGGAGCTTTTGTCTCTCTTAAGTAGTAAGTTCCAGCTTCGAGACCTTTTACAAGAACTTTACCATCAGCATCAGATACAATTTTTGCAGAAGTAAAGCCTGTTGCTTTAGCTTCATCAGCTGTTGCCTGACGGTATACACCTGCTCCTTCGTCTACAATATTAACCTTCGCCTGTTCATTTGCTGCAGTACCTTCTGTGTTTCCCTTGTAAAGCTCGAATTCTGCTCCTGCAAGAGGATTTTCAGTTTCTGTCGCTCCAGTAGTTGTTTTGTAATATTTATAAATTGTGAAATCAAAGGTATGTACATCTACGATGCTTGGCTCAGATTTACCTGTTCCATCTGACTTCGGATCATTACTGTACTCAACGACCGCCTTGTTGGTATTTGGATTCATACCGATTACAGCATCTTTATTTAAGGTTGCAGTATAAACAACTGTGATTGTCTCGCCTGTACGATTTTTATATGAACTATAGAAATCATTTAAAGTAACTGTTAAAGTACGGGTAGATTTGTCATATGCAAGTGCATATGTATTTGCTCCTGTACTTTTAGCTGTAAGTGTTGTATTTCCAACTTTTACAGACAGTACTTCTTTTAAGTCCAGTCCTTTGGACAAAGTATCGCTAAATTTAAAAGTATAAGAATTATATCCTGTCATATCCGGCACTTTAGAAGTCAGCTGGTAAGTGACGGTATCGCCAATTCCAAAATCTCCGACTTTCTTTTCATCTGTTGCGCCATGTGGTGCGATGGTATCCTCAGACTCATTTTCGTCATCTAATTCCATCTGGTGATTGCCTTCCCAGTTACCATTCACAATAGCACCAATTGTAATTCCGCTTCCACTCTGTGCCGGAATGATTTTCTTGTCTACTGTCGGGTAATTGCTCTTCATGTTAATTGTAGCTGTCTCAGCTGTAATGTTAACTAAAGATGCTGCAGATGTATAAGTCTGCTTTCCTGGTGCTGTGGATGTATCTGTTGCTCCTTTTGGATAAACTAAATAGTATCCATATGCTAAATCAGAAATCTGTGTAGAAGGTGCTGTTGTCACAACTGTTTTTGTTGCTGTAATATTGTTCTTTGAATCTAAAATCCAGTCCAAGATATCTTTTGCAAACGCTGCGCCATTACTTCCATCTGTTCCGACCTGATCTTTAACATAGTTATATGCTTTTTCACTTAATGCTTCACCTGTTAATGTAGAAGCACCAGAAATTTTGCTCTGGAAGAATCCCTCATATGCACTGTTCAGTGTATATGCTACATTATCGCCGTTTTTTGTTGCTGTAAAAATCTGATACAGATCCAGAGTCTTTCCTGCCACTGTATTGTTGACTGTCAGGGTTCCTTTTGGAGCTTCTGCTGCAAATGCAGTCATGCTCATGGACAGTATCATGGTCATTGCCATCAGAACTGCCATAAATCTTGATACTAATTTCTTCATGTTCCTCTTCTCACTTTCTTTTGATTTTTTATTGGTTCGCTGGGGATTCTTTCAGCCTTTACGGTGGAAGTTCCCCACGCAGCCATATCTCTCTCATGACTCTGCTCCCCCTTTCCTACATCGTCTGTTTCCGTTTCCTTCTGCGTCCGGTATAAAGCAAGAACGCTAACAACAGGTCACCTGCTATGATAAACATCATAATGCCCTCGCCGCCGGTATCCGGAAGTAGTGCAAAATGCCGGTTGATAATCGTGAAGGTAAATCCATCTTTAGAAGTTTCGATTGTAGTTGTATATCCTTTTATTTTCGTTTCCGTAACGGAATATGTGTAATAATGTAAAGTTCCGTCAGTATCTTTTTTATAGGCCGAGAGCAGCTTATCCGGTTTTTCTGACTTAATAATCTCCTGCCATGTGGATTTTGAGATATCACCTTTTATTTCATAGTTTTCATAGTTTGGCACGATTTCTGTATGTTCTTTTCCATCTGCATCCGTCCAACTTCTGGAAATTGTAACTGTAATGGAAGTTGGTCTGAGGTTATTCATGTTACGGAAATCTTTCCAGACCTTATTAATGGTCAGATTTATATATTCATCACATGGATCCTGAACATCAGACGGTTCCGGTGATGTGCTGTCACCTGTATTGACTGTCGTTTTGGCATCTGACATCAGAACAGCTTTTGCATCTGATATATATGCATTCAGATCTGCTGTTTCAGAAGAATCTTTTGTTGCCATAACTGCATTCTGCAAGGTGTTATACTCATCTACCTGCACGACATGTTTTACTGAGAAGATGCTCCATCCATTTTCCTGACTGAACGTATCTGTCAGAAGTTTCGAATTCTTTTTAATCTCATCAAAACTAATCGCCGGTTTTCGGTAGATACGATAATTGTTATTCTCACCTTCTACACCTGCTTTTGTATTAAAGTCATATACAGATTCCAGATCACTTTTTCCGCTAAATGGTCCCACCAGTTTAGATGTTCCACGGACCACGTCGCAGTAATACATGTTGTTATTTTTCAGCAGTCCTTCGTCGTTGTATCCTACAAAGCCTCCGCTTCGTCCATCTGTTGCAGTACCGTCTGCATCATTTCCGGCACCGCCGGCATAGACATCGTATCCTGTACTGATTCCATATACATTGCTGTCTGTGATTTTTGTCCTGTTTGCCTTAATCAGGTTGACACTAATATTGGACTTTACATCATTATCTTTCGTTATGATTCCGTTTTTGTCACATGGAAGCTTAATAGAGGAATCTCCGATCTTAATGATTGCAAAATCTGTCTGCTGATCGTTATCATCAGACTTTTTAGACAGCCCAACGGAAATATCCAGTCCAAGCAGATTCACATGGATGAGATTTCCATCGTACAGTGCATCAACCTTCACAATTCCAAGATTAATATGCAAAAGATTGGAATCCTGAATCTTATCCAGATACAACGCCTTTACAAGGTTATTCAGGACTACGAGCAAAGCGTCGACTACTGTGGAATCCAGTTTTACATCTGCAAGATAGGCAAAGCTTGTTCTTCCGGCGAAGCCTCCTGCTGTTCCGTCTGACGCTACCTGTTTCAGGCTATTTTCCTGATTTTTAGCACCTCCGGCATTGCATCCTGACATTCTGGTAAGATTTGCATAGCCGATAAAGCCTCCGGCGATCTGCTCCTCTCCGCCTTTACTCTGAACAGTATAACCACCAGGCACTCCTGTCACGCTACTGTCATCTATGTGGGAACCAAAAATATCCAGAACACCGAGGGCACCGCCCAGAAGCTGTCCAAAATTGTCTCCCAGCACATCCAGCTTCTCCAGTTTCACAACGCCGCTTTTTCCGGAGTAACCAATAAAACCGCCGACGCTGTTTAGTCCAGTTACATAATTTAATCCCGTTACGCTGCTGTTTTTGACAGAGCCATTTAACAGGGAACCGCCAAAGCCTCCGGCTGTTCCGCTATATGTCACTTCATTATTCTGGCCTGATTTTGTCGCAGTGTTTGCACTGACGCCAAGCCCTGCATCTGGACTTCCTGTGACATTTCCGTAATATACATAGCTTCGGAACGCATCCAACACATCGGTTTTTCCAAGTTTTAAAAGATACTGTAATACCGAGGTCTCATTACCTGCACTAATGTTTGCGGCACCGGAAACATCCGCAATACCGAAGCATCCACCGGCATATTCACCGGCTACTACGGAACGGATCTTGTCTGCACGGATTCCGCTTCCCAGCGTATCCTTCTCGCCGAGGACCGCTCCGCAGAGACTTCCTGCGAATCCTCCAGCTGCTTTTGCGTACCCGGTATTGCTTCCATTTTGATAAGTTCCGTTTACAATCACGCCCCAGTCATCCCAGGCTGAAACAGATGCACAACGGATGGTGGAAACGGTGGCATTCAGAACCTTGATCAGCTCTGCCGGAGCATTTACCATAAGAACATCCAGAAGCTTATTCAATAGTCCCTGCTTCGTAGCTGTATCAATAGCTGCCACACTACCCGGATCTACTTTTCCGGCAAAACCACCTACATAGGAAGTTCCATCTACACGCCTTAAATTTGTGATACTGCAGGAGGTAGTTTCATCTCCCCAGATCTGTCCACCGATCATCCTTCCCACATAGCCTCCGGCAAATCCAGCCGGGTCTTTGTCTGCAATACCGGTTGCTTTGATCCTTGCGCCGGAACGATATCCTTCCACATGTGACTGTTTTACAACCGGCACAAAGGTTTTTAATGCTGCCAGACTGTCTGCACCTATAATCTTAAGGCCTGCCAATGAAACGTCACCGGTATTTGCCACAGAACCGGTAAGCATCTCACCTGCAAATCCACCGCTGCTTCTATAAGCCTCTGCCAACTGAAGATCTACAGCAGTACCGTTCGTAACGGTTCCTCCTTCCATCCGGCCTACATAGCCTCCGGCAGAACCTCCCTGTGTTGCTTTACTTGCAAGAATACTCCGTCCTGCTGTGACTGCGTATCCATATGCATACTGAGAAATGATCTCATTTAACCGATTCTGATCATTAACTTCACCAAGTGCCTGTAATTGATTACCGTAACTTCCATAAGAACCGACAGCACCAACCCATTTGTTCCAGGTATCCGTATCCAGTCCACGAAGCGGTCCGTAGACAGCTGTATTCTTTTCTGTCGGATATACTGCCTGAAGAAGCGTCAGCGGATTGTCCAGTTTGATAAGACCGAATAAAACCTTCAGACTTCCTGTATCTGCAACATTCGCACACCGCATCAGTCCTGTATAGCCTCCGGCATATTCCGTTCCATATACGGATCGGATACGATAGGCCGCACATTCTCTTACGGTTCCTGTATATGCAGAGCCTTTCCAGTTATCCGTATTGTTTCCCCAGATCTGACCGCCATAGTTGTAACCTGCATATCCTCCTGCAAGTCCACGGTAAATGCTGTCATCACTTTCGGCCTGTGCCCTCACAGCACCACCGCATGGAATACTTGTTGTTTCGCTGTTTTTAATCACAGGAACAAAGGCCTGTAAAACTCCAAGAAGATTATCCGCACTGATCAGTCCCCCAAGAGCACTTAATCCATTAACCACATCTGCCGCACTTCCCGGTTCCATGGTTCCAACATATCCACCGGCACTTTCTCGCCCTATGATATGTGCAAAATTATAAGAATTACTATTCTGAATCTCCAAGAAGTTCCCCTGCATATCCACCGGCTTTTCCGGTATCACCGTCTCCATCTGTTGCAAGAACATTAAATCCGCCTATCGCTCCGTAAACATCTGAACTGTCTATGATAGATGCAACTACGGTCAATGCTGATAACAGATTTGTAGCAGAAAGTACATGATCCAGAACGCTTGCACCTCCGATAGCCGCCGTACTTCCCATAGCAGCTTTCCCAATATAGCCACCTGCATAGCGGTAACCACTTACCGCATACTCACTTCCAGTTCCGTAATAACTACTACCATCTTCCTGCTGCAGATTCTTTGGCTCACTGACACGGGTATGCCTCAGTTTATCTATATCAGAATTACTGATCTGCACACCGGTTCCGCAGCCAATAAAGCCTCCTGCACTTCCGGTATCCGCATCTTTGGTGCTGTCTTTTTCAAGAGTCCCTGTAACTGTAACAGTAAACCCTTTTTCTACAGAATTAACACTGGCATTACTGATCACCGGAACAAAGGCATTGACCAGGGAAAGTAATCCTGTCAGATCAACCACTTTTGTAAGAATCGATGACTTGGCTCCAATCTCTGCGACCGCTCCCGCTTTTACCAGACCTCCGAAGCCTCCGGCATAACGAAGGCCTTCTACCTTCAGAAGATTTTCTACTGCAGTTCCTTTTCCGGAATCAACAGCATTTGCTGAATTATCTACATGACCACTCTGCATCTCTCCAACAAAGCCACCTGCATAGCCTTCTGCGTTTTCAAATCCGCTGTCAGCCGTAACAGTCAAACCATCTGCAGTACCAGCAACTTTGCAGTTTGTAATTTTGCTGGAAGCAGCCTGCAGGACACTTGCCAGTTCCTTCAGACTCAGTATCTTACCAAGGACACTATTCAAAAGATCTCCTGTGGCATCCCCTGCCTCCGCTGCGCTTCCGGAGCGCATGATTCCGATGTAGCCACCGGCATGATACGGTGCTGTGACTTCTTTTACATTAGTCACATCAGAGTTTTTAACCATAACTGCTTTTCCATTACCGATGTAACCTCCGGCATCTCCAAGCGCCACATCATCATTTTTTCCGGATGCTGTTACAACTAAGTTGTTTCCCTCAATAGAAGAATCGGAAATTCTCGGATAAGCCACATCCATGACACTGAGAAGTTGATTTACATCCAAGAGACCCAGTAACTTAATAGAACCTGTCTGTGCCACATCACCAGGCATCAGCCTTCCTGCAAAACCACCGGCATAGCTGGTTCCCTTTATATAGGAAAGTCCGGTAATCTTTGTTGTTGCAATCGCACCAGTCTCACCTTCGGCTGTTTCATCTTCACTATTCGTATCTGCTGAAATGAAATCTGTTTCTTCACTATTCTTTTCACCTGTAGATTCATTCGAAGATGAATTTGTATCGGTGTCTGCCTTGAATCCGGAATTGTTGTTTCCATAGTTGATATCTACTGCCTGTCCGTCACCCACAAAACCGCCCGCCATATCAGCGGATACCTGAGGATCATTTCCATTTGAAACATAGGCAATGGAAGTATTATTGAACTCCGGTCTCAGGGCACTGACAACTCCAAGCAGATTTTCTAATTCAATTCCTGTCAGTTTTGATGTAGTGGAATCTCCTGCACTTAATGCATCTCCTGCTTTGGCAAAACCTGCAAAGCCTCCGGCTTTTCCGGATGTTGCAGTTGCAGTAACCGTTTTCAGGTTGCTGATCTTTGTGTCCCTTGCTCGTCCACTAATACATTCTCCAATAAAGCCACCGCTGTAACCTTTCTCATTGCCAGTAGACACACTATATCCTGACGAAACACCTGAAACAGTGCTGTCAACTGTAAACGTCTCAATCATCTGCCCTACAGAAAGAAGGCTGTCAATTTTCAAAAGCGGTAATCCAAGAAGTTTAATACCACCAACATTAGCAAGAGTACCACTTCCGAAATATCCGGCAAAGCCTCCTGCACACTTTCCAGCCGTTACAGAATTCAGATTTGTGACGGATGTTTTCCTTACTTCTCCACCTGTTCCATAACCGATAGCACCTCCAGCACGACCATTCTCCTGATCTGACGCAGTAACTGTAAGTCCCAAAGAGCCTCCGTTTACGGAACAATCTTTACATTCAAAACGCATGTAATCCGCTGCTGTAACTGTTCCACCAAGGACATCACCGACACTGGTCATTTTCGCATAGCCTAAGATTCCTCCTGCATTCTCTGTTGCTGAAACCTTCATAGAGGAAACTGCATTGATCTGATTCACACGGTCTGCAAATTCATAGGTAACGCCAGTCTTATTAAGCATTCGCTGGATGGCTTTAGTAGTTGATTTTGAATCGTCTGTAAGTTCTAAAGTATTGGAAATCTGGACAGCACCTGCATATCCCACAAGTCCACCGGCATTTTTACCGTTTGCTGTTACAGAAATATTATCTCCTGCGATGGTGCATCCGCTTATAACAGAAGGTCGAAGTCCCACAAGATTCAGAAGATCCATGTTGGTAAATTTACCATTTAACAACCCTGTAAGAAGATCCTTTACAATTACCAGAAGTCCCTGGCTTTCATCAATATCCGCTACATCACCAAGAGTTGCTATACCGGCAAATCCTCCGGTATAATCTTTTCCGGACACTGTGCCAAGAGAGGAAATACTGCAGTCCACCGCATAACTATTTCGCATTTCTCCTATAAATCCGCCTGCATAACCACTTTCTTTAGATGGGGTTCCCTGTGCAGATACGTTTACCGCTCCGTCGATTCTACAGTTCAGCATAACTGTATTGACCGGGAAATTTCCCATTACTTCAATACCAAGGCTGCTTAATGTGCCTGCTACGACTGCATTCGCAGAACGTCCCACAAATCCACCGGAACAGTCATTTCCAGATACTGTGGTAGTGCCGCCTACAGAACAGTTTTTCATCACTGCACCGATGGCTTCCCCGGCGAATCCTCCGGTACTCTTCTGACCTGTAACAGAAGTGTCACCGCTTACGGAACAGTTTTGAATACTTGGATTAACATAACCTACAGGAATCAGTTTATCTACACTGATCAGTCCTCCTTTTAAAAGTACCGTCAGCAGATCTCCCACTCCTAGCAGTGGAATCAGGTTCAGAATATCTGTTAAAGTCTTGACCAGCGTTCCTAATCCCTGTGATAGCAAATCATAATGTGTCATACCACTGATATACCCTGCGAAACCACCTGTCCGGTCATTCGCATTGGAAACTCCATGTAAATTTTCCACATGACAGTTTTCAATCTGAATATTTCCTTTTACAACACCGGCAAATCCTCCGGTTGCCAGAGACTGTGGATCCGGTTTAAGTCCGCTTAAGTTTCCAAGTAAAGGCTTCAGCAGAGTTCCTATCAAACTGAAATCCTGTTTGACATTTTTTGTAGTCGTGGAAACCTGCACATCTGAAAGCGTCATATTTTTTACAGTGATCGGATTTTCAGCTATTTTCAAGTATGTGTCATACGGTGTTGTCAAATTTCTGAAAAATCCGATACCATATTCTGCCTGGTTGTCCTGATTGACTGCATTAGCCTGTGAAATGTTGATATGGCTGATGGTTATACTCTGACCTTCAACCATTCCCTTTCGGCCTTCCATGTTTCCCTGATAATTGTCAATAGGATTCCAATCATCATCTTTCCCATTAGAATTTGTCCCCTCTTTGGAAAGATCAATATCACGAAAGATGATGTAATTCGCATCCTTGCTATATTTATATCCGGTGCCTGCAATATTGGTATTGCTACTTTTGGATGTATCATAGGTAAGGATGTAAGTTTTATTCTCGTCAACCGTTATACTTTCCGGAGTTGTATCATCAGTAAGATCACTTTCGTCACCATCACTTGTAAAAGCATCTATATCATCACTTTCTGGCTCAGCTACTTTCTCACTTTCTGCCGGAGTCATATCAATCAAATCTCTGTCTTTTACAGTTGCACCTGCTTCAACAGATGCCGCTTCGGAAGCACTGGCAGTACTGTCTGTCGCAGTTACCGTCATATCGGCTGACTCCTGAATCGTACTGCTCACATATACATAACGCTTTGTAGCTGTTGTGCCAGCTATATCCAAGGATGAATTATCCAGATATTCTGTTTCTCCCAGCTTATGATCACCTTTTTTTATTTCATACAATTCTCTGCCGGACCAGTTATATGTACCATCAAACTTTACAATGTCCGCATCACCTGGATAATACAGTTCCGTTTTGTATGTTCCTGTATCCGCTGCCGGTTTCCACTTTGTATCCTCTCCTAGTATTCCCGCTCTTTTTCTTGTTTCATATACCCGCCAGATTGGCTCCGTCACAGGCTTATCTGTTCCGATCGCCCGAAGCTGTGCTTCATTACCAATCAGGATATAATCTTTATCACCAATCTTTTTTACTACCTGACCGAAATAGTTTCTTCCCTCATAATCCGATGGATATACGTTTGAAATATTCTGAGTTGTCTCCTCTGTACCGGCCTTGTTGGCGAGAAGCTCCGGTGTTTCTGTTGTAAATGAAGAAGCAATCACATAATTATGTGTTTTGCTGTAAGTAAGATAGGAACCATCTTCCAGTGTAAAAACCTGTCCCATTCCAACTTTTTCAGCAATATAATCCTCGCTCATTACAGCTTCGCTGTCTGAAGATTCCCCTTTCATCAATTCAAGCTGGTATCGGTTATACACATAAATCGTATCAGTCACTGAATCATATACTGTGTTGCCCGTGTG
>ENA-ORRW01003002-ORRW01003002.1-human-gut-metagenome-genome-assembly--contig:-NODE-3002-length-12768-cov-2.759773_pt1 | contig 12768 bp, 13 predicted proteins | sample MGYA00242183_ERZ509150 | MGnify/ENA primary metagenome ERZ509150 (study PRJEB26280, sample SAMEA2338639) | human gut metagenome | biome: human gut; feature: human-associated habitat; material: faeces... | reverse complement strand
TGCTGTAGCGGATTGCAGGTACAGGGCACCGCTATCTCCCCGACTAGTGCGACCTTGTTATAAGCCGGACAGCTCAATACAAGGAAATTGTGAAATTATGGAAACTCTGAATCAGTTGAGCTTCGACTCGATGAAGTCGGCAAGCTCCTTGAAGGTGGTGATCTGCTGATCCTCCAGATCCAGCTCCACGCCCAGCTCGGATTCCAGATCCATAATCATCTCAACGATATCCAGAGAATCGATGCCCAGGCTTTCAAAGGTAGCATCGGGAGTGATCTCGGCGGGATCCAGCTCCAGCTGCTTGGCCGCGTAGTTAACCAATTTCTCGTACATGGGTAAGCCCCCTCTCAGTATTTTCTGCGGAACTATCTTATGGTATTCTATTACAGGAACCCGCGTTTGTCAATGCCCTGTTTTTACCTAACCGCCATTCCAGCGGCATAGGCCGTTGCCCAGGCGATTTGCAGGTTGAAGCCGCCGGTGTAGGCGTCGCAGTCGATGATTTCTCCGGCAAAATACAGCCCGGTCACAAGCTTGGATTCCATGGTTTTGGGGTCGATTTCCGATACCTTCACGCCGCCGCTGGTGATGATCGCCTCGGACACGGGGCGCTTGCCGGTGATGTCTATGGGGAAGGCTTTCAGCAGCTCCGCCAGGGCGCGGCGCTTTTGCTTCGTCAGGGAATTGGCCTGCATGTCCGGGGCAATGTCCAGCCTGCGCAGTACCACGGGAATCATGCTCCGGGGCAGCAGATCCACCAAGGCATTCTCCATGCTGCGGTTCTGATACTGCTCCAAGTCCCGCAGAATGCGGGCTTCCAGCTTTTCACTCTCCAGGGCGGGCTTCAGGTCCAGCATCAGACGGCAGCCATCCCCTTTTAGGTGGCAGCTCGCCGACAGCACCGTGGGGCCGGAGATGCCGAAGTGGGTGAACAGCAGCTCGCCAAAGTCCTTGTACAGCACCTTTCCCTTGGCGTTCAGCAGTTTGACCCCCACGTTCCGCAGGCTCAGCCCCTGCATTTCCTGGCCCGCCGTTTCCAGCGGCACCAGGCTCCCCTCCGGGGGGATGATCGTATGCCCCAGGGCGGCAGCAACGCCGTAGCCGTCGCCGGTGGAGCCGGTGGCGGGATAGGAGGCACCGCCGGTGGCAAGAATCACCCAATTGGCGGCGATTTCTTCATTTTGGGTTCTCACCCCGGCAACATGTCCGTCCCGGGTGAGAATATCCCTGACCCGGGCGGTTTTTACGGTGACTTTCTGCCTGTGCAGCTCCGACAGCAGGCAGTCCAGAATGGACTGGGATTTGTCCGTCACCGGGAAGACCCGGTTTCCCCGCTCGGTTTTCAGGCAGCATCCATGCTCTTCAAAAAAGGCCATCGTCTTTTCCGGCGGGAAGGCCGTCATGGCGCTGTAGAGAAACCGCCCGTTCCGGGGGACGTTCTGCAAAACCTCCTGGGAAGCGCAGTTGTTGGTCACGTTGCAGCGGCCCTTGCCGGTGATCAGAAGCTTTCTGCCCAGACGGTCGTTTTTTTCCAGAAGCAGCACCTTCTGCCCCCGTTTTGCCGCCGTAACGGCCGCAAACATGCCCGCCGCGCCGCCGCCGATCACGATCCCGTCATAGCCCATCAGCCGTCCACCCGCTTCTCATACACGTCATATTCTTCCCAGATTCGCTCCAGATTGGCAAAGGTTTTGGACAGCTCCTTCTCCTTTTGGGCAGCGACGGCGACGATCAGGGCGTTGACGATGCTCAGCGGCGCCACAAGGGAGTCCACCAGGCTGACCATATCGCTTTTGGCAATCAGCACATGGTCGCAGTTGCTCCCCAGGGGGGACAGCTTGCTGTCCGTAATGCCAATGACCGTCGCACCGGCGGTGCCAAGCAGGTTCAGCGCCGTGCCGACGAGCGTCTGGTCGGCCTTGAAGTTGATGCTCGCCACAGCAAGCAGGCAGGAATAGACCATGCCGACCAGCGCGGAGACGACGATGACCGCGAGGATCATCACGATCGCCGGGACAGTATTCGGCACATAGCGCATTGTCAGCGCGCCGCCGAGCGCACCCATGATCATAATGCCTTCGAGGCCGAGGTTGATAACGCCGGAATGCTCTGCGAAGCAGCCGCCGAGGGCGACCAGGATCAGAACCGACGCGAAGATCAGCGTATACTGAAGCAGCAGGATCATTCCGTCTCGCCTCCTTTCTTAGCTTCCGCCAGGGCCCTGGCCTTTGCAATGGCCTTTTCCTCCCGGCGGGCGGCAATGGAGCTCATCACGTTCTTCATGAACAGAACGAAGCCGCACAGGTAGATGATGAGCGCGGAGATCAGATCGGAGATCTGCGCGCAGTACATGCTCTTATCGACATACGCACCGCCTGCGGTGATATGCTGGATAAAGAACGAGGCGAAGATCGAGCCGATGGGGTTCAGGCCGCCGAGGAAGGCAGCTGCGATGCCGTTGAAGCCCATGGCCGGGACGGAGGAGGAGGAGCACTGCCACTGCTCGTAGCTGGTGAGGTACAGCATCGCCGCGCCCATACCGGCCAGAGCACCGGAGATCATCAGGCTCAGGATGATGTTGCGCTTTTCCGCCATGCCGCAGTATTTCGCGGCGTTTTTGTTAAGACCCGTGGCCTTCAGCTCGTAGCCGAACTTCGTCTTGTCGAGCACGATCCACACGATGACTGCCATCACGACGGCCAGCGGGATCGCAAGGCCGACGTACTGGTTCTTGTTGAACAGCGCGCCGAGGCCGAGCGACGGCAGCACAGCGGAGGCGTTGGTATTGGCCAGAACCTTGGTATAGGGGCTGGCGTCCTCTTTTACGAGCGTAAGGAGCATATTGGTCAGATACAGCACGATCCAGTTGAGCATGATGCCGGAAATGACCTCGTTGACGTTGCAGTAGGACTTGAGAAGGCCCGAGATCCCGGCCAGCAGCGCGCCGCCAAGGATCGCCGCCAGCATACACGGCAGCCAGCTCCAGCCGAGGCCCAGCGCCGCATACAGGCTCAGCGCCGCGCCGACGCAGTACTGACCGGCAGCGCCGATGTTGAACAGGCCGACCTTATAGGAGAACAGGATCGACAGCGCGCACATGAGCAGCGGAGCCGTCTTGACGAGCGTGTTGCCCAGATATTTGATCTGCGAGGCCTTGCGGTTATACGTCCAGAAGTTCTTGATGACCGTCAGGATCGCGTCGCCCGCGCCGTCGGGATTGATCAGCAGCAGGACGAGATAGCCGAGGAACAGGCCCAGCACGATGCACAGCAGCGACGCGACCAGCGTTTGCACGGTGCTGTTTTTCAGAAGATTCTTTTTCATGCTTTCACCTCATCTCTCTTGGCGCCCGCCATGTAGAGGCCAAGCTCCTCCTGCGTGGTGGACTTGGGATCCAGCTCGCCGACGATCTCGCCCTCGTACATGACGAGAATGCGGTCCGGCACGTCCATGACCTCGTCCAGCTCCAGCGAGACGAGCAGCACGGCCTTGCCCGCGTCGCGCTGGGCGACAAGCTGCTTGTGGATGTACTCGATCGCGCCGACGTCCAGACCGCGCGTGGGCTGCACGGCGACGAGCAGCTCGGGGTGCTTGTCGATCTCGCGGGCAACGATGGCCTTCTGCTGGTTGCCGCCGGACATACTGCGCGCCGGTGTGACCGGGCCCTGGCCCGCGCGCACGTCGTACTGCTCGATCAGGCCCTCAGCGTAGGCGCGGATGTTCTTGCGGCGCAGGAAGCCGGCCTTGTCGGTGAATTCGGGTTCAAAATAGCGCTGGAGCACCATATTGTCCTCAAGCGTATAGTCGAGCACGAGGCCGTGCTTGTGCCGGTCCTCCGGGATATGGCTCATGCCCATGAGACTGCGCTGCCGGATGGACGCGTGGGTAATATCCTTGCCCTCAAGCGTAATTTTGCCGCTCACGGCAGGCTCCAGACCGGTCAGGGCGTAGACAAGCTCCGTCTGGCCGTTGCCGTCGATACCGGCGATGCAGACGATCTCACCCGCGCGGACGCGGAACGACACATCCTTGACAGCGTTGTTCTTATGAACCTTGGAGGCGACCGTCAGGTGCTCGACGGACAAAACCTCGCCGCCCGGCTTGAGCGGGCCTTTTTCCACGTGGAAGCTGACGTTTCTGCCGACCATCATGGCCGACAGCTCCTCCGCCGTGGTATTCGCGGTTTCGACCGTGCCGATGCACTTGCCCTTGCGCAGGACGGTGACGCGGTCGGAGACCTCCATGATCTCGTTCAGCTTGTGGGAAATGAAGAGGATGCTCTTGCCCTCAGCCGCGAGATTCTTCATGATCTGCATCAGCTCCTCGATCTCCTGCGGCGTCAGAACAGCCGTCGGCTCGTCGAAGATCAGGATCTCGTTGTCGCGGTAGAGCATTTTGAGAATTTCGGTGCGCTGCTGCATACCGACGGTGATATCCTCGATGATCGCGTCGGGATCGACGTGCAGACCGTATTTCTCGGACAGATCGAGAACCTTTTTGCGCGCGTCCTGCTTCTGCAGGAAGCCCATTTTGTTCGGCTCAACGCCGAGGATGATGTTGTCGAGGACAGAGAAGCACTCGACCAGCTTGAAGTGCTGGTGCACCATGCCGATGCCGAGCGCGTTCGCGTCGTTCGGGTCGCGGATCTCAACCTTGCGGCCGTCCTTGTGGATCTCGCCCTCCTCCGGCTGGTACAGGCCGAACAGGACGCTCATAAGCGTCGATTTGCCCGCGCCGTTTTCGCCGAGCAGGGCGTGGATTTCACCCTTTTTCAGCCTCAGGGTGATGTTGTCGTTGGCGATGATTCCGGGGAAACGTTTTGTGATGTTCAGCATCTCAATCGCGTAATTCGTTTCCAAGTTCTTTCGCCCTCCTTCCGTTTTTATGGCCCGCGCTTGCGAGGACGGAAACCATTGTATTTAGTATACTATAAACCGGCTGATAAATCAAAGTTATTTTGTTCATCATGCCTGTTTTTTGTAAAAAAACTGCCGCCTGCCGCCGCGGAAGCGCGCAAAAACCGCCCAGCCTATGCGGCTGCGGCGGTTTGCTTTGCGTTTACGCGTCCATAACGGCGCTTTCGCGGATGCGCTTCGTGACCTTGGCCAGCAGGATGCTGTATTCCACGGCTGCGGCAAACGCGTCGTCGTAATACGGCTGAAGCTCCTCCATCGTCATGTGGTTCGCGCGGCAGATCTCGCTCAGCGCCTGCGCGACGTCCTCCTCATGCGCGTGCAGCTCCTCCGCCTGCGCGACGCGGCGGACGAGCGCCTTGATGCGCACGGCCTCTTCAGCGCCGGGGCGTGCGTCCTCGCGCAGCTGCTCGAGCGTGGAATTGGAGAATTTGCAGTAATCGTCCAGCGTCAGATTGTTCTGCGCCAGCTGTGCGGACATGGTGTCCAGCTGCTCCTCGACGGCCTTGCTGATCTCGGCGGGGTCGGGGGTAAAGTCCTCCATGGTGTCCAGCCGCCCTTGATGGCGGCCTTGCAGGCGATGGTGTGCAGCAGGCGGTCGCGCAGCTCAAGCTCGGCACGCTCCGCATAATAATTTTCAAGGCTTCTGCGCATATTTTCGCGCATTTCCGCCATATTCTCGCACTGCCCGACCTCTTTTGCAAACACATCGTCCAGCGCATAGGGCGCGACGGTGCGGATTTCATGGATATGGCAGCGGAACTCCGCGTCCTTGCCCGCCAGCTCCGGCGCGTGATATGCAGCCGGGAATGTGACGTGCACAGTCACATCGTCGCCGGGGTTTTTGCCCAGCAGCTGCTCTTCAAAGCCGGGGATAAATGTGCCGCTGCCAAGCACGAGCGTCTGCTTTTCCGCCGTGCCGCCCGCGAACTGCTTTCCGTCCGCAAAGCCCGCGTAGTCGAGCACCAGCTCGTCCCCATTCTGCGAGGGCCGGTCAAACACCGGCGTCCGCCGCTGGCTCTGCTGCTGCAGCCGCACCAGCTGCCGGTTCACCTCTTCCTCCGTGACGTCCACGTGCTCCAGCTTGGCCCGCAGGCCGAGATATTGAAATGCCATTTTTTATTTCTCCCTGTTTCATTTGTATCAGCGCTATCAGGCAAATCCGTAAGCACCCACCCCATTGATTGTAGGGGCCGATGCCCACATCGGCCCGTAGGGAAGTTGCGAATTCGCCGAAGATTTTCGTAAAAAGCGGCATGTACTGCCGGGCCGATGTAGGCATCGGCCCCTACAAACGAATGCGCAAGCGCATACGGATTTGCCGAAGAATCACACAAAATCGAAATACCCTACTGCAAAACCTCTCCGTCTCGGCTTCGCCGAGCCACCTCCCCTTTCAGGGGAGGCCCATACGGTTGCCCTACATCCGCGCCTTGATCGCTGAGATCAGGATATCGCCGGCGACGACGCGGTCCTCGGCGGCGAAGCCGGTTTCAAAGTTGTCCGAGTACAGAACCTGACTGCTGGGCGGGAATTCTTCGTCTCCGGCGTAGACCATGAGCTGCATCCGGTAGCCGCCCAAAAAGTCAAACTGGAAGCCCGCGTCGCCGTGCGGGATCGCCAGCGCACCCATGGCTTCGCAGGCCGCGCGGAATTTTTCGACCCGCGTACCGAATGTGAACGCTGCCCGCGTCAGAACCCGTCCGGTGTACGGCCCGATATACATCTCGCCCCACGGCATTTCGCGGAACGTCTTGTAGCTGCCGGACGGCTCCGCCGCGCGGCCTTCGAGCAGGAAGCGCAGCAGAAACGTCTGGCACGGCAGGCTTCTGAGCGCGAACGCAGCTTCGTCTTCGGACGAAATGGCGTATTTCGGCCACGCGATCTGATACGCTGTACCCAATAACGTCACGGTGAACCGGCCGTTTTCGAACGGCACGCCGCAGCGCGCTGCCGCCTCCTGCGGGTCGAGCGAAGCGAATTTTTCCTCATAATGGGCAAACGGGACTTCTTCCTTGTTGTTCTGTACCTGCATAAAACTTACTCCTGAATGCTCGACGGGAACAGCTCCCGGCTGGTGTGCGGCAGGAAACACGCCGCGACGAATTCATCCATATATCTGGGATTCGTGGAAAGCTCCATATAGGTCATGTTGGACGCCAGCTCGTCGACCTTGTCGACTGCGCAGTCCGACCGCGCCATGGCGTAGGCGCCGGAGAGCGACGTGTTGCCCAGATACTCGAACAGTTCCCGGTCGATATCCGGCAGCATACCGATGCGCACGGCGTTTTCCATGTTGATGCCGGAGCCGATGCCGCCCGCGACATACACATGAGACAAAACGCTCACGTCCATGTCGAGACTGGAAAGCATGATATTGATGGCGGAGAAAATCGCTGCCTTCGCGCGGATGAACGAGTCGATATCCACTTCCGTGATGGAAATTTCGCGGCCCGTCTCCGATTCGGCGGCTGTCGCGAGGATATACCGGCCCATGCCGTGCTCGTCGTGCGCGACGCGTTTGCCCTCGCGGACGAACTGGCCTTTCGAGGAAATAATAGAGGTGCGGTAAAGCTCGGCGATGACATCAATGATGCCGGAGCCGCAGATGCCGACGGGCTTCTGGCCCTCCGGGCCGACGATGCCGAGCGTCGGCTCCATCGTATCCTTGTCGATCTTCACGGATTCGACCGCGCCGTCCGTCGCGCGCATACCGCAGGAGATATCGCCGCCCTCAAACGCCGGGCCTGCGGAGCAGGCGCAGGACATCATGAAATCGCGGTTGCCGAAGACCAGCTCGCCGTTCGTGCCGAGGTCGATGAACAGCGAAAATTCGTCCTTGTCCCAGATGAGGCTCGTGAACGCGCCTGCGGTGATATCGCCGCCGACATACGAGCCGATGTTCGGGGCCAGCAAAATTTCCGCGTCCGGGTTGGCCGGGAAGCCGAGATCCTTGGCCGTCATGCCACGCCACTGGAAAAACGTCGGGATATACGGCTCCATGCGCACGGGGTTCGCGTCCACGCCCAGAAGCAGATGGTTCATCGTCGTGTTCGAGGCAATGCACACGCGGAACACGCGCGAGACGGGAACGCCCGCCGATTTGCACATCGCCGCGACGAGCGGCAGCAGCGTTTCCTTCAAGATCGCATCCTGCAGCCGCTTAACGCCGCCGGGCTTGCCCTGCTCGACGATGCGGTTGATGACATCCGCACCGTAGCGGATCTGACCGTTGCCCGCAGAGGCCTTCGCCGTCAGCGTACCGGTCTTTAAATCCATGAGCACGCCCGTGACGGTCGTGGTGCCGATATCGATGGCGCAGCCGTAGAGCGGCGCGTCCTCTTTTTCGGATACGTCCATGATGGTCAGCACGCCGTCCGTCAGCGTGCCGGTGATCTGTACCTTGAAATTGGCCTCGCGCAGCGTTTTTGCAAGCTTTTTGACCGTGTGATAGGTGAGCCTGACCTCCGTGCAGCCGTCGAATGCGTCCTGCGCGAAGCGCGCAAGCCGCTCGGTGTCGGGCATGGTGTCGTCGAGCGTCGGCTCGTCCAGCGTAAGGACCGCCTGCACAAAGTCGTTCGTGAAGTCCACGCCTGCGGCCTGCACGTCCTGCTGCAGCTGGTTGAAGATCGCGATCTCCTCGCCGGAGGACAGGTCTGCCGTCTTCATGCGGCTCTGATAGGCCGAGGCGATGTCCGGGACAAGCACGGTGATGTCCCCGGCAGGCTTCGTCGAGCAGCTCAGACGCCAGCCCGCGGCATAGTCCTCGTCGGAGATGTGACCGGTCTGCACGCCGGTGACCTCGCCGGAAACGAGCTTGACGCGGCACTTGCCGCACGAGCCGTTGCCGTTGCAGGGCGCGTCGATGGCGACGTTGGCCGATTTCGCGGCCTCCAGAATGGTGCTGCCGGGCGCGGCGGAGAATTTGACCTCCTGCGCACCGTTTTCGAATTGGAAGGTGATTTCGTACATGCTGTCTGGGTTCCTTTCCGTCAAAAGTGTGGAAACCGCCGCCGGCGGAATACGCGAAGTGCATCTCCGCCGCCCCCTGCGTGGTATTCATGCTCTATACTATAAACAAATCCCGCTCTGCGGTCAAGCCCCGCGCGGGAGCAAAAACTTTTTGTACAATTTTCAGAAACTGTCAAAGAATTGTGCGTCATAGACAAATGCGTCGCGTTTTGCGGTGTGGAAACTATTGATTCATCCAAAGAAGTGTGGTAAGCTGAGGCTGGCAGAATTTGATGCAGCAAACTGACAAGGAGGACGAAAACATGAAAAAATTCATCAACCAGGTCGAGCTTGTAGAGGATCAGATGATCCAGGGCATGGTCAAGGCGTATCCGCAGTATGTGCGCAAGCTGGACTGCGGCAACGTGGTCGTGCGGACGGAAAAGAAGGAAGGGAAGGTCGCGCTGATCTCCGGCGGCGGCTCCGGCCACGAACCGGCGCACGGCGGCTACGTCGGCACGGGTATGCTGGATGCGGCGGTCGCGGGCGCAGTCTTCACCTCGCCCACGCCGGATCAGATCTATGAGGGCATCAAGGCCATCGCGACCGACAAGGGCGTGCTGATGGTCATCAAGAACTATACCGGCGACGTGATGAACTTTGAAATGGCCGGTGAAATGGCGCAGATGGACGAGATCAAGGTCGCGCAGGTCGTCGTCGATGACGATGTCGCCGTGGACGGCAGCCTCTATACCGTCGGCCGCCGCGGCGTGGCGGGCACGGTCTTTGTCCACAAGATCGCGGGTGCAAAGGCAGAAGAGGGAGCTGAGCTTGAAGAGGTCCAGCGCGTGGCGCAGAAGGTCATTGACAACGTGCGCACCATGGGCGTCGCCATCCGTCCCTGCACAGTCCCGGCGGCGGGCAAGCCCGGCTTTGAGCTTGGCGAGGACGAGATGGAGGTCGGCATCGGCATCCACGGCGAGCCCGGCACGCACAAGGAATCGCTCCGCCCGGCAGACGAGATCGTCGATCATATTCTGGACAAGATCCTCTCCGACATCGACTATACCGGCCATGAGGTCGCCGTCATGGTCAACTCCTCCGGCGCAACGCCGCTGATGGAGCTGTTTATCATCAACAACCATGTCGCCGACGTGCTGGCCGCGAAGGGCATCAGGGTCTATAAGACCTTCGTAGGCGAATATATGACGTCGCTTGAAATGGAGGGCTTCTCCGTGTCCCTGCTGCGTCTGGACGACGAAATGAAAGCGCTTCTGGATGCGCACGCGGACACCATCGCCTTCAAGGCATAAACCCAAACGCAAAGGAGAACCGTTATGGTCAATCAGGAACAGGTATTGGAAATTCTGCACGCCGTCGGCGAAAAAATCACGGAGGAAAAGCTGTTTCTCACAGAGCTTGACAACGTCATCGGCGACGGCGACCACGGCATCAATCTGGCGCGGGGCTTTGCCGAGGTCGAGAAGAAGCGCCCGATGATGGAGGGCAAGGACATCGGCACGATGCTTAAAACTACCGGTATGGCCCTTGTGTCCACGGTCGGCGGAGCCTCCGGCCCGCTCTACGGGACGGCGTTCATGCAGGCGGGCAAAGCGCTTGCCGGAAAGACAGAGCTGGACGCGCAGGATCTGGTCACGATCCTGGACGCATTCGTCGCGGGCGTGCAGCTGCGCGGCAAGTCCGTGGCCGGAGAAAAGACGATGCTGGACGCCATGATTCCCGCGCGTGATGCGGTAAAAGCGGCGCTGGACGCGGGAAAGAGCGCGAAGGAGGCGCTGTCCGACGGCGTGGCCGCTGCGGAGCAGGGCGTTGAGTACACCAAGACCATCATCGCCACCAAGGGCCGCGCAAGCTATCTCGGCGAACGCAGTCTCGGCCATCAGGACCCCGGCGCAACGTCGTTCACCACGATGCTGCGTGTCGTGGCCGAGCACGTGTGAGGTGCGGGCCATGGTCGGATTTGTGATCGTTTCGCACAGCGAAACACTGGCAAACGGCGTGGTCGAGCTGACAAAAATGATGGCCGACGGCGTGCCCATCCGTGCCGCCGGCGGTCTGGACGGCGGCGGCTTCGGCACGAGCTATGAAAAAATTTCGAACGCCATTGACGAAATTTACTCAGACGACGGCGTGATCGTGCTCATGGACATGGGCTCGGCGGTCATGACGGCGGAAATGGTGCTCGAGGCCATGCCGGAGCGGAAGCTCGTCCTGGCCGACTGCCCGCTGGTCGAGGGCGCGGTCGCCGCGACCGTCAGCGCCATCGCAGGCAGCAGCCTCGAGGAAATCATGGACGAGCTTGCCGACGTGCGGGAGCTGAAAAAGCTGTCGTGATAAAAAGAAGCAGCGTGAAATGCGCACCTGTTTTGTAGGGGCGGACGACTCTGTCCGCCCACTGGATGCAGTGCTTTTTCAGAAATTCAGGGTAAATCCGTATGCGCTTCCCAACGTGTTTTGCAGGGGCAAGTGCATTCGGATTCGCCGAGGATTTTCGATGATCCGATACCCCCACTGCCGGGCGGACAGAGGCGTCCGCCCCTACGCATTTTCTGGAAATCCGGCGCAAAATGGACACAGCAGACTTTCATTGTTTCACAAGGAGCCGATATGAAAGAATTTCAATACACCATTCAGGACCCCATGGGCTTTCATGCGCGGCCTGCGGGCGCGCTTGTGCGCGCGGCAAAGGCGTATACAAGCAAAATCACGATCTCCTGCGGGGAAAAATCCGCGCAGCTGACGCGGCTGATGGCCGTGATGGGCCTCGGCATCAAGCAGGGCCAGACCGTCACCGTCACCATCGACGGCTCCGACGAGGACAAGGCGTTTGAGGAGCTGCAGACGCAGTTCCGCGAAAACGCCTGAGGACGCCGCCATGCAGGTATTCTCAGGGTTTCCCATTTCCCAGGGCCTTGCCGCCGGAAAAATCGTCTTTCTCGGCGCGCAGAAGGCCGCCGTCCGGCAGGCAGTCTCCCCGCAGGAGGAACAGCTGCGCTTTGAAAGCGCACAGCGGCAGGCCGTGGACGCGCTCGGCGCGCTCTATGAAAAGGCCAGAGCGGAGCTTGGTGAGAAGGACGCGGAAATTTTCTCCGTCCACCAGCTCATGGCCGCGGACGAAGACTTTACAGACCTTGTTTCGGAAGCAATTGCGGACGGCGCGGAGGCATCCGAGGCTGTCCGGCAGGCGGGGGAGCAGTGCGCGGCCATATTTTCCGCCATGGACGACGACTATATGCGTGAACGCGCCGCCGATGTGCGGGACGTCGCCGCCCGCATCTGCCGCATTTTAAACGGCGAGGCGGAGCAGACCATCACCGAGCCCTGCCTTATCGCCGCCGAGGAGCTGACCCCCAGCCAGACCGTGCAGTTCCCGCGCGAATTCGTGCGCGGGATGCTGACCGCGCGCGGCGCGGCGAATTCCCACATGGGCATTCTGGCGCGGACGCTCGGCGTTCCGGCAGTCTCGCAGCTGCCCGTGTCGGCGGAGCTGCACGGGCGCACGGCGGTTCTGGACGGCTTCTCCGGGACGCTGACGCTCGACCCGGACGAACAGACGCTGGCCGAAGCAGCGGCGAAGATCGCCGCGCAGCAGGCGCAGCGCGAAGCGCTCCGGCAGCTGATCTCCGCCCCGAGCGTCACGCAGGACGGGCATTCTGTCCGCCTTTACGCCAATATTGCGGGCACGGACGATCTGCCGCTGCTGCGAGAAAGCGGCGCGGAGGGTGTCGGGCTGCTCAGGAGCGAGTTTCTGTATCTGGGCCGCAGCACGTACCCGACCGAGGACGAGCTGTTTGAAAGCTACAAAACGGTCGTGCAGGCCATGGATGGCCGGGAGATCATCATCCGCACGCTGGATATCGGCGCGGACAAGCAGGTCGGTTAT
>ENA-ORRW01002982-ORRW01002982.1-human-gut-metagenome-genome-assembly--contig:-NODE-2982-length-12862-cov-5.132115_pt1 | contig 12862 bp, 9 predicted proteins | sample MGYA00242183_ERZ509150 | MGnify/ENA primary metagenome ERZ509150 (study PRJEB26280, sample SAMEA2338639) | human gut metagenome | biome: human gut; feature: human-associated habitat; material: faeces... | reverse complement strand
TGACCCGCTCCGCTCTGGAGAACGCCGCCAGCGTGTCCGGCATGGTGCTGACCACCGAGTCCCTGGTGGCCGACAAGCCCCAGCCCGCGGCTCCCGCAGCCCCCGCTCCCGATATGGGCGGCATGGGCGGCATGTATTAATAGACGCCGCAAACCGTTGAAATTGCTTGGTTTTTTGGATACGCAAAAGCGGATTTACGCCAAACTTGCGCCACTTACGCCAAAAATTCAAGCGCATGATCCGGTAACAGAAATCGGCACCTGCCTCAAAAAGCAGGTGCCGATTTTTATGATTTGCCCTTGCCGGTGCAGGAGGCGGGGATCATGGCTTGACTTGCTCCGCAGTTCAATACGCCGGGTCCTTCAGCTCCCGGCGGATCTGCGGGAAGGCCGCATCCTCGCCCTGCTTCTTCAGCAGCAGCAGCCACCGGTCCAGCAGGTCGCTGGTCTCCTGGTTGATGAGAATGTGCCCCTTGGAGCCCTGGTAATAGTCATAGGGCGATGCATCGGTATATTTTTCCCCTTGGTACACCCGGCAGGCAGCGATGCGGTCGCAGAACATCTCCGCCACATAGCGCTTGGGCATTTTACACCCGCCCATGTATACGCTGCCGTCCGGCCGCAGGCAGTAGTCGATCCAGTACTCAAAGTGATGGCGGTTGCGGCCCTTATGATGCAGCCACGACAGGCTTACGCCGTTTTCCAGGCGCTCCTGGTCGTTGGGACTGCGGTATCCCTGGTAATATTTGGCGCTGCGCCAGAACTCTGTGGGGCTGTATTTGCTCAGATCGTGGGTCAGTCCCTGCCACACCAGCCCTAGCCGCAGGCAGTAATGCCGCACCAGCCGCCGGTGGCGGCCCACCGTGCGCAGATGCTCACGAATATGCATGCGCCGTCCCCCCTTTTTTTCGCTTTTCCTATGATACCACAAAAGGGCTCCCGGCGCAAACGGCAGACTTTGGCGAAATGACGAAAAATGACGGGATTTTTCTACGGCAGATTTTGCTTTTTATTCACACTCCTGTCATAGGTCTATGTTATAATCATAACAAAAGATCAAACGAGAACAAGGAGGCGCATCTTTTTCATGATGATCGAGAAGAGCGGCACCATCCGGCTGAAGGATATCCACATTCCCCAGGGGGGCACGCCGGAGCAGCAGGAGCTGGCCCAGGGCATGGTACGGGTGAATCACCTGTATCGCAGCGCTCTGAAGGTCGCCGTCACCCAGCTGGAGATCCTGGACGAGGAATTTGCCAGCCTGTACGACCACTCTCCCATCCACCATATCGAGTACCGCATCAAAACCGTGGACAGCATCGTGGAAAAGCTGAAGCGCCGGGGGTTTGAGGTCACCATCGACAATATCTATGCCCACATCCAGGACGTAGCCGGCGTCCGGGTTATCTGCAACTATCTGGACGATATCTACTATCTTCGCAGTCTGCTGGCCCGCAATGAGAATTTCAAGATCATCCGGGAGGTGGACTACATCCAGCAGCCCAAGGAGTCCGGCTACCGAAGCCTGCACCTGATCTGCGATGTGCCCATCGTGATCTCTGAGGGAATGCTGCACCTGCCGGTGGAGATCCAGCTGCGTACCATTGCCATGGACATGTGGGCCAGCCTGGAGCATGAGCTGCGCTATAAGTCGCAGCGGGACTTTTCCCCTGACGACGCGGCGCGCCTGCGCCTGTGCTCCGACGCCATCAGCGAGATCGACCGGGAAATGCAGGATATCTACCAGGGCAGAGGCCCGGAATACCACGCATAGAACCCCGCTGCAAAAAGAAATGTACTCCCCCATGCAGGACGCTGCCGTTCGCATGGGGGAGCAAGTTTATGCCGCCTGGGCGGCGTTACGCCTTGGGCTGCTGCTGGGTGATGCAGTGGATGTTGCCGCCGCCGAAGGCCACCTCCCGGGTCTGGACCCCCACGATCTGCCGGTCCGGGAACATCTGCTGCAGCTGCTGGATGGCCAGCCGGTCGTTTTCGTCACCGTACTGGGGGGCGATAACGGCCCCGTTGACGATGAGAAAGTTCATATACGAGGCGATGCTGACCTCGCCGTTTTCCCGGTGGGCGGTGCCCTCCACGGCGTCGATGGTCTCCGCCCCCTCCAGGTAGCAGGGCTTTTTCGTCAGGCACAGCTTGTGCACCGTCAGGCGGCGGCCCTTGGCGTCGGTGGCCTGGCTCAGGGTGCGGAAGGCGTCCTGGGCCGCCTGATAGAAGGGGTTCTCCGGGTCCTCGGTCCAGATGCACGCCACCTCTCCCGGGGCCACGAAGCAGGCCACGTCGTCAATATGGCCGTTGGTCTCATCGGGGTCGATACCGTCCCGCAGCCAGATGACCTTCTCGCACCCCAGATAGCCGCAGAGCTTTTCTTCAATATCCCGGCGGCTCAGCTCCGGGTTCCGTCCCGGGGACAGCAGGCACATCTCCGTGGTCAGCACAGTGCCCTGACCGTCCACATGGATGGACCCGCCCTCCAGCACAAAATCGTCGGTGCGGTAGCTGTCCACCCCCTCCAGCTCGCAGATCTTCCGGGCCACCAGGTCATCCTGATCCCAGGGAAAGTACAGCCCGTCGTACAGGCCGCCCCAGGCGTTGAAGGTCCAGTCCACTGCCCGCAGACCGCCCTGGTCGTTTTTCACAAAGGTAGGGCCGCAGTCCCGGACCCAGGCGTCGTTGCTGGTCATCTCCACCACCCGCACGTCCTCCGGCAGGCGGGCCCGGGCATTCTGAAACTGGTCGGGATTCACGCATACCGTCACCGGCTCAAACCGGGCGATGGCCCGGGCTACGTCAATGAATGCCTGCTGGGCGGGCTTGGCTCCGCCGCGCCAGTTATCGGGCCGCTGGGGCCACAGCATCCATACGCCGCTCTGCTCCTCAAATTCCCCGGGCATGCGATACCCGTCCTGCCGGGGCGTGGTTCCTGTGATTCGTTTTGCCATAGCTGTTATCCTCCTGATATGGGGTGATGCCGCCGCCGGACGGCGATGAGCAGCTCGCCCAGCAGCACACTGATGATGGAGCCCACGGTAATGGGCAGAATGGTGGCCAGCGTCTCCCGGTCCGTGGACAGGGGGACGGCGGTGAATACGATGGACAGGGCGATGAGCGCCATGGGGACGTAGGCCAGGCATTTGAGAAAGCCGCCGCCTCCCGGTACCCGGAAGGGCCGCTCCGCATCCGGGAACCTTTGCCGCAGGGCCAGAAACGCCGGAAACACCGGCAGATAGCTCAGCAGCAGCATCACCAGGTTCAGGGCGAAGAAGCTCCAGAACAGGGAGGAATCCGGGCTCACCGCCTGGATGGCAGCTCCCAGCAGACACACCGCCGAGGCTACGATCCCGCTGACCAGCGCCGAGCCCACGGGCATCTGATTGTCCTTCCGCCGCCGGGCGAACACGGCGGGCATATCTCCCCGCTCTGCGGCATAGGCAGCGGTGGAATTGACGCCCATGGACCAGGAGATCATGTTGCCGAACAGCGTTACCAGAAACAGCAGGGCCACAATGCCCACCAGCACGCCGCCGGTGGCGCCGGTCATCAGGGATACGGCATCGATGAGGCCGGAGTCCACACTGATGTCCCGGGTAGGCACGGCGGCCCCGATGCCGAAGGCCGAAAACAGGTAAATGGCCGCAATGACGATGCCGCCGGCAACGATGGCCTGGGGGATCTGCCGCCGGGGGTCCGCCATGCTGCCGGCATAGGTGCATACCACCTCAAAGCCCAGAAAGTTGAAGATGATGACGGAGATATACGACAGACTGTCCAGGTCGAAGGACGGCAGGAAGGTCCGGGCCGTCATGTCGTTGACAAAGCCATTTTTCGCCACATACACGATGCCCAGCACCCCCACCGTCACCGCCAGCAGAATCTTGATGGCGGCGCTGAGGTTCAGGATGATGATGCTGTCGCACACCGGATAAAAGGCCACCACGGTGACGATCCAGATAAACGCCAGCTGGATCAGTAGGGACCACACCGGCCCCGGCTGCCAGCCGAACACATACCCCAGCAGCTCCGGACACATCACCGCCAGGGATGCCATCCACAGAGGGAAGTTGATCCAGTAGTACCACGAGGACCGGGCACCCCAGCGGGAGTCGGGCCACGCCGTGTGGATCCAGTCGTACAGGCCGCCGTCCCCGGGAAAGGCGGTGCCCAGCTCGGAGGAAATCAGCCCGTAGGGCAGCAGAAAGGCAGCAATCATGAAGATCCACCAGAAATACTGGCTGTTGCCGATGGAGGCCACCGGCGCGGCGGCCTCCGCCACAAACACCACGCAGATGACGGACAGCACCACGTCCGCCAGCCGAAATTTGCGTTTTTCCATGTCAGCTCAGGCCCCGGTCCGCCATAAAGCGCTCCAGCTGCTCCCGGGCGGCAGCCATCTCCAGCTCCGTGTGCCTCTGGCGGCACTGGGTGAAGTATACCAGCAGGCCCCGCATGGCCGTCAGGCGGTTGCCGGCCTGCTCCCAGCACAGGGATGCGGCGGAGTCGGCCACCTCGTCGGTGACGTCCTCACCCCGGGTGGCAGGCAGGCAGTGCAGGAACTTGCACCCGATGGCCCCCAGGCTCATCAGCTCCCGGTTCACCTGATAGTCGTGGAACACCTCCACCCGCTGCTCCTTGGGCATCTCGTTTTCATACAGGCCGTACCACACGTCGGTATAGATGAAGTCCGCGTCCCGGACGGCACTGCGGTCGTCGGTGACCAGGAAGCTGCCGCCGCTTTCCCGGCAATTGCGCTCCATGATGGCCTGATGGCCGTCGGTCAGCTGGTGGCCCTTGGGGCCGTAGTGGACGAATTTCATGCCCAGATGGGTGGTGATGAAGCCCAGGGACGCGCACACCTGGGTGCCGTCGCCCACGAACACCACCTTGCAGTCCGACAGCTTCTTGCCCCGGGGCAGGTTCTCCGCCATGGTGCACAGGTCGCCGATCTCCTGGGTGGGGTGGTTATAGTCGGACATGCCGTTGAGTACCGGGATGGAGCACGCCTCCGCCAGGTCCACGATGGTGCGGTGCTCAATGACCCGGGCCATGACCACGTCTACCAGATAGCTCAGCACCCGTCCGGTGTCGCCGATGGTCTCGTGTCCGCCCAGCTGGATCATGCCGGGGCCCAGATACTGGGCGTGGCCTCCCAGCTGGCTCATGGCCGTCTCAAAGGACACCCGGGTCCGGGTGGAGGACTGCTGAAAGATCATGCCCAGGTTCCTGTTTTTCATCAACGGCGGGTAATAGCCGCCCCGGATGGCGTCCTTGATGGACAGGCTCAGCTGGATCATGTCCAGCAGCTCCTTCGCCGAAAAGTCGTTGGTGTCGATAAAATCCTTGACCATATGGTTTCCTCCTGCAAGAAATAGTTGGAAAATTTCCGCGTTCGGCCTTATTATGCGCCCGATGGCGCGACTCTATGCAAAAAAGCCGCCTCTCGCTCCGCCGCCGTGAAAATGACGCAGGGAGGATTATATTTTCTTGCGGAATCGGCAAATTTACTGTTGCAAAAGCGCGAAGAAGGGCTTAAAATTCAGATTCTGAATCAGAGCGCCTGAAAACGTGCGGGGGAGGTCTCCGCAGCCCCTCGTACAGGGCAATGGAAAATCACATACAAGGGAAAGGAATGAACAAAATGAACCAAACGCAAACACGATCTCCGCGGAAGAGATTGCTGTCGCTGATTCTGGCGGTGATTCTGATGATCGGGCTGCTGCCCATCTCCGCATTCGCCACCTCGGCCAGCGCCCAGGTGGGCGACGCGGAAGACACCGGCTACGAGTACAATATCATGTTCTTGGACTGCGGCCGCAAGTATTTCAGCGTCAACAGCATCAAGCAGATCATCGACAACGCGTCGGCGGCTGGATTTAACTATATCCAGTTGGCCGTGGGCAACGATGGCCTGCGCTTCCTGCTGGACGACATGTCCCTGACGGTAAACGGGACGACGTACAGCAGCGAGCGGGTGTCTGCCGCCATCCACGCTGGCAATGAGGCGTATCACAACTTCAACGTGGATGAGCTGACCCAGTCCGAGATGGACGAAATCATCGCCTACGCCGCCTCCAAGGGCATGGGCGTGATTCCCTGTGTCAACACCCCGGGCCACATGGACGCCATCCTGTCCGCTGCCACGTCTCTGACGGGGACGGACCGCTCCTATAGCGGCTCCGCCCGTACCATCGACGTGACCAACGCCACCGCTGTGGCCTTTACCCAGGCCCTGCTGCAAAAGTACATCAGCTACTTTGCGGGCAAGGGCTGCAAGCTCTTCAACATGGGTGCGGACGAGTACGCCAACGACAAGTATACCACTGGCTCCATGGGCTTCGGCAACCTCCAGTCCACCGGCAAGTACAGCTACTATGTGACCTATGTCAACGCTGTTGCCAAGATGGTCAAGGATGCCGGTATGACCCCCATGGCCTTCAACGACGGCATTTACTTCAATAGCAACACCTCCAGCGGTACGTTCGACACCGACATCCTCATCTGCTACTGGTCCAATGGCTGGAGCAGCTATACCCCCATGCCTGCGGCTAATCTCGCCGCCAAGGGTTTCAAGCTCATCAACACCCACGGCGACTATTACTGGGTCCTGGGCAAGAGCGACTGGCAGTGCAGCCCCGAGAAAGCCAGCGGCTTTAACTATAAAACCTTCCAGGGCGGCACCATCGATAATCCTGCCGGTTCTATGTTCTGCATTTGGTGCGACTATCCCGGCGCGGGGGCAGAAGCCACTGTCATCAGCAAGACGGCGGACACCATCGCAGCCTTTGGCAAAGCGCTGCCGAAGGTTAAGCCGGTGGAGGGTGTCAAGAACGTCACCAGGACGGATGACGCCACCGGCGTGTCCGTGACGGCACCCGGCCTGAAGGGGCTGACCGTAAAGGAAGCTGCGGCTCCCAGCATTGACACGGCGGCCGAGGGCAAGGTCCTGGCTTATGATGTCACCCCCACCGCGGAAAGCGGCAATTATGCAGAAGCTGCTTCCGTGAGCTTCAAGACTCCCAGTGGCTGGGACACCTCCCGTGTTCGCGGCTTTGTGGTGAATACGGACGGCACAGTTACCGATGGCCTCACCGGTGTGGTGGAAAATGGCAGCTTCACCTTTACTGCCCCCCATTTCTCCGTTATGGGCATCTATCAGCTTTCTGCCGACGCGCCTACTGAAACGAAGGACATCAACGTAGCAGTCGGCGGCACTGTGACAGTCACCGTGAAGGGTGTGAACCTTTCCGGCATCTACCATACCGAGAACGAGTCCATCGCCACCGTTACCGTCACCGGTCAGAATGAAACCACAAAGCCGAAGTATATTCGGGCATCTGTCACTTACAGTGATTTGTTGAACGAAAATAGCAACAGCTGGAAAGACACTAACTGCTATTATCAGGTTGATAACCACTATTATCACCTGTACGCAAAGCGCACCTCCTGGGGAAGTTTTTACTACACCTACACCTTTGGATATGGAGAGAGCGCGTCCTCTGCAGAACAGATAGGCGATCCAGTCAGCACATATTATCCAAGTAATAGCAGTCCGGATTTTGTTGTTTACAAACAGTCCGGCACGGAGACCGTTCCCGCCTCCAGCACCATCACCTTCACTGGTAAATCTGCCGGCGACACCTCCGTCACCATCGGCGGCGTGAAGTATAATATCCATGTCACGGAAAAAGCCCCCGATAATGCCCTGACAGGTACCTCCATCAACCTGGAATACTGGATTACCAACAACAAGGTCTACGATGGAAGCCAGACACCCGCCAATCAATACCAGAAGATTACCACCTCCACAAATGGGGTGATCACCGATGAGGGCGTTGCCCTTGTCGACCTTGCCCCCAATCCGGCCCACTCCTTCTTTGACGGCACTGTAACGGTCTATTACTGGCAGGCTATGCGGCTGGATGCAGCTCACAAGCAGACCGCTGCGTCCGGCGTTGACCAGACTGCGGAGGGCACCACCCTGACCCACGTCCGCTATCGCGGCGGCGCTTGGCAGTACAAGACCGCAGACGGTGTGTGGCACTACTTTGAAAAGGGCGACCAGCTGGTGGCATATTACCTGCAAAAGACGGAGGTCACCAAGGAGATCGACACCTATGTCAAGGACTGGGGCTATAGCACGGGCAGCACGACACCCGACACATCCAGCGGTAATGGCCAGGCTGCTTTGACGATCGCTGTGGTCTACCCCGATGGTACAGTTTCCCCTACAGAGGGCGAAATGTACAGCAAGTCTACTACCATTTTCAATTATTGGGGTGGTCGTGACATCGGTATCGTGGCTCCTGTGAACAACAGCAACTATAGTATCTCCAAGATCACGGTGACAGACGGTACGCGCAAAAGCAACACCTCCGCTAATGTGTGGTATAGCAGCGATACTATCAAGTGGAACAAGACGCCCAACGCTGCCGGCAAGGAATGGTATGACGAGACCGAGGTCTGGAACAAGTCCTCCGGCACCACGCCCATGGTCAACGGCAAGAACAGCAACATCACCTGGTCTGCCAAGAATACCGCCAAGCTGGTGCTGATTTATCTGGAGCCTATCGAGAAGGAAACCAACCTGAACGTGCAGTATATTGACCTCAACGCCAACAACAACGTGTTCCATAGCTATCAGATTGTGATGACGTACAATCAAGGTGACCCAGAGCCTACGTTCACCGACAAGCTGATGCTGGGTAATGCAGTAATCGGCCGCAACGGTCCGTGGAATGGCAGCAAAGAGAGCGATGGGAATTACCTGTCAGATGATGCGTATGTTGTCAATGCCGCTGGCACGAAACAGAAGTTCAAGAAGGACATTACCACAATTCCTGGAATCAACGGCATTTATGCAAGTGGCCTGTATCAGTATGCGCGGGCGGACATTTCCAAGGATGGCAAAACCTTGCGCCTGTACTACAACCTGAATCAGGCTGAGGGTAAGACCTTTGTCGTAGACTTTGGCCTGCCGGTTCAAATCCCGTTTAGTGATTTTGGAATTACAAACGTTTCTGGGTTCACAGTGTCTTTCGATGAAAAGGACCCGAATGTGACGAAACGTCAGGGCAACTACGGCAATGGCGAGATCGATATGAGCAATCATATTGTGACCTATACGCTGACCAAGACGCTGGATGCCAAAGTAGCTGTTCCTATCTATGTGACGGACGCGCAAGGCAAGAAGTTAGTGCAGAATGTCTACATCATCCCCGCCAGCAATGTGTACTATGAGGACAGCCTGGCCACCTTTACGAGCGGCAAGGGCGCGGCTTCGGGCGCGGATTGGAGCATCGTGGGTAACAACGGCAATGCAGCCACCGAAAAGACCGGCGTCTACCAGGCCCTGGAGGAGCTGGGCAAGCATAGCAACGTTTATGGTCACGATGGTGCCTACGACAACTCCTCCATGCTCTCCATGGGCACCGCCCACAAGGTCACCGTGACCGCCAACATGGCCAATACTGATGCTTGGAAAGCACAGTCCACCTCCGCTTGGCCCACCGCCCAGTTCACCTTCAAGGGCACCGGCTTCGACATCATCTCCCTGACGGACAACACCTCCGGCGCGATTGTTGTTGATGTCTATAAGGGTTCTAAGACCGAGGGCAGCAAGCCTGTACATAGCTATTTGGTAAACAATTACTATGGCTACACGTACAACCAAGAAACCCAAAAGTGGGAAGTCGACAAGAATGCTGGAGCAAATGCCATCTACCAGATCCCCGTCATGAAGGTTACGGGTCTCGACTATGGCGAATATACCGCTGTCATCGAGGTGTTCTACAACTCGTTCTTTGATATGAATTATGACGAGAATAGCGGTAAGAACCAGTACAGCTTCTGGCTGGACGCCGTTCGCATCTATGACCCCATGGGTGTAGACCGGACTGAATATAAGGATGACCATGAGGGCTATCCCCAGTACATCAAGCTTCGTGACACTCTGGTGGATGGAACAGCCAAGCCTGACGGAACCGACAAGACAGTATTTATTGACGGCGGTCCCACAGCTGATATTATGACGACCTACGCGAACCTTGGCCCCAACAACGAGGTCTACCTGATGAACGGCCAGGCCATCACCTTCAAGCTGACCGGCGCTGATGTGGACAAGATTGCCAGCGTACAGATCGGCGCCAAGGCCCCCAAGGGTACGGCTAACCTGAATGTGAATAATACGGAAATTGTTTCGGGTGGCCTTTCCACTGCCACGGAGATGTACTATGACATCACCACACAGGTTCGTGATGGTAATTATCAAGTGACCATCACCAACACGACCGGCAATATTCTGTCCCTGACCAATCTGAAGATCACCTATTCTGCAAAGGGTTCTGTGAGCCTCGGCACCCTGAATACCCAGGAGCAGGAGAGCGCCGTCAGCCTGGTGCGGGCTCTGTTCACCGCGCCGGTGGCCACCTTCAGCCCGGAGACCTTCCAGGCCGACTGGGGCCGGGCGGTCCGCGCCGGTAAGCGGGCTACCCTGACGGTGAAGACCTCTGCGGACGTGGAAAGCATCACGGTGGACAGTCAGTCTATCACCAGCTATACTACCCGCACCCAGCGCACCGGCTGGGGCTGGTGGTCTCCCAAGGTCACCTATCACGTATTCACCTACACCATCACCGCTCCCGCCCAGACCACGGACTACGCAGTCTGCGCAGTGAATGCGGAAGGGACTGCCAGCGAAGCGGTCACCGCCACCCTGACGGTGAAGCCCACCACCTGGTGGAACTGGTGGTTCTGAGAAAGGAGCAATCGAAACCATGAAGTCCTATGTATCACCCATCGTCAGCTTCGAGAGCTTCGAGTTGAGCACGAATATCGCAGGCACCTGCGGGAACCCGACTCATACCCCTGCGGCGGGTACATGCGGCATTGATATCGGCAGCAGAGTATTGTTTCTCAGTGATATGACGGGCGTCTGCACAGCCCCTGGTGTTGATGATGGAACTGGCGGATACTGCTATCATCATCCTACCGATGGAAACAGCCTCTTCAATTCCTGACCCAACTGAACACCCTGAAAGAGCCCTGCCCCCATGGGGCGGGGCTCTTTGCAAAGGAGCAATGTATGAAACGAACCATCAAGTGCGCCGCCCTGCTGCTGGCCCTGGTGCTGCTGTGCGCCGGGTGCGGCAAAAAGCAGCCCGCCCAGCCCGACCAGTACGGCCTGGCCCCGGAGCCCTCCAAGCTGGACGGCGTGGCCATCGGCAATGACCTGGAGATCGTCAGCACCGGGCGCTACGCCGGCCTGTTTGTGGAGGACGGCAGCGACGAGACCGTGTCCGACGTGTTCTGCATCCGCGTGAAGAACACCGGCTCCACCGGCGTGCAGTACGCCCACATCACCCTCACCCGGGGCGGGGAGTGCTACGAATTTGACATCACCACCCTGCTGCCTGGGGAGACGGTCCAGGCCCTGGAGCTCAGCCGCCAGACCCTGCCGGAGAAACCGGCGGAGCTTACCGCCGCCGTGACCACCTATGCCCCCTTCAGCGAGACCCCCTCCATGCACGATGACGTGCTGGAGGTGGCCGCGTCCCAGAACGGCATCACCGTTACCAACCGCTCCGACGCCGCCATGTCCCAGGTCTATGTCTACTACAAAAACGCCAGCGGCGACCTGCTGCTGGGGGGCATTACCTATCGCGCCGGGCTGACGGACCTGGGCCCCGGCGAGACCCGGACCTGCTACGCCGGGCACTACAGCCAGGACTCCAGCCGCCTGCTTTTCGTGACCTATGCCCCGTAAGCTGTACCGCTTCGGCGGCATGACCTTCGTCCTGGAGGCGGATTCGCCCATCGCGGACTCGCCTATGTGCGAGCCCTTCCGGGTAGGGGCGGGAGAACCGGCGGACCATACCGTCCGACTGACCTTCAGCGACCGGGTACCCGACCCGCCTCAGAACGCCCTGCGCCAGGGGCCGCTATACCGCTGGTACACCGGCGGCGCCCGCTGCACCCTGCAGCGCTACAGCGCTCCCGGCAGAACGCCGCAGTTCACCTACGCCGAGACCTGCCCCGGCCATACGGACCTGGTGTTCGCCGAGAGCTACCGGACCGGTGCGTCGGCCCGGGTGGTGCTGGAGTCGGCGGGGCTGTTCGACATCCTGGCGGATGCCGGGATGCTGGTGCTGCACAGCGCCTATATCGTCACCCGCCAGGGGGAGGGCATCCTGTTCTCCGGCCCCAGCGGCATCGGAAAAAGCACCCAGGCCGCCCTGTGGCAGCGCTATGGGGCCGCGCAGACCGTCAATGGCGACCGGGCCCTGGTCCGGCCCGACACCGGGACCGTCAGCGGCGTCATGTATGCCGGTACCTCCGGCATCTGCCGGAACGTCACTGCGCCGCTGCGGGCGGTGGTGCTGCTGCATCAGGCCCCGGAGAGCCGGGTGACGGATATCCGGCCCCAGGAGGCCTTTGCCCGGGTGCTGAGTCAGTGCGCCTATTACCAGTGGGACCCCGCCTCCGCCGCGCGGATGACGGAGCTGGCGGCCCGGCTGGTTACCAACGTACCCGTCCGGCAGCTGGACTGCCGGGCGGATGAGAGCGCCGTCCGGGCGCTGGAAGAAGCATTAAGGAGGACCTGAAATGGAATTCAGCAGCACGGAGCCCCGGCTGTCATCGTACCTGCACGCCAGGGCCTGCCGGTCCGGAACGCCCCTGGCCGGGAATTTTGAGCTGACGGCCCGGTGCAACTTCAACTGTAAAATGTGCTACGTCCACCTGACGGCGGAGGAGCAGCAGCGCCGGGGCCGGGAGCTTACTGCCGACGAATGGCTGGCCATCGCCCAGGAGGCCCGCAGCCGGGGCATGCTGTTCCTGCTGCTGACCGGCGGCGA